>ERZ889078.3196-NODE-3196-length-11033-cov-6.700583_pt1 | contig 11033 bp, 8 predicted proteins | sample MGYA00521266_ERZ889078 | MGnify/ENA primary metagenome ERZ889078 (study PRJEB32303, sample SAMEA104408618) | aquatic metagenome | biome: Brackish water; feature: Pelagic; material: water | place: Baltic Sea | collected 2014-06-16T06:34:00 | depth 76,534 m ... | reverse complement strand
AGATCGCTTCCGAAAACGAGATCCATCCGATCCAGGTTTCCCAGTGGAAGAAGGAGCTGCAGGAGCGCATTCCCGAGCTCATCGTTCGCAAGAATGGGCGATCGATAGAGAGCGAGTTTGAGAAGAAGCGGGTCGAGAGGCTCGAACACAAGGTCGGCCAGCAGGCCATCGAGTTGGACTGGCTCACAAAAAAGTCTAAGGAGCTGGGGATCGAATGATGCGGAAATCACTTATTGAAAAGGGCGTCCCTCAGCTCAGTGTTCGGCGCCAAGCAAAGCTCCTTGATGTGAACAGGAATCGCGTGCAACCGGCGGTCCGCAAGGTCACGCCTGAAGAGATGGAGATTTGCCTAGCCATGGATAAACTCCACCTTGAGCATCCTTACTTTGGAAGCCGGCGCATGGCGAAGTACCTGCAGGCCATGGACTTCGAAGTTGGTCGCGGCCGAGTCCGCAGACTCATGCGAAGAATGGGGCTCGTGGCAATCTACACAAAGCCGCGAACCACGATCAGGGACCTCTCTCACAAGGTCCATCCGTACTTGCTACGTGACCTGGAGATCACCGAACCGAACCAGGTTTGGTGCACGGACATCACCTACATTCCGATGGGGCGCGGCTTTGCTTACCTGACCGCAGTGATGGATTGGAAGAGCCGAGCGGTGCTCGGCTGGAGCCTCAGCAACACCCTCGATACGGCCCCGTGTTTGGAAGCGCTTGAGATGGCCCACCGGACCGCTGGCTGCTGGCCAGAGATCATGAACTCGGACCAAGGCTGCCAGTACACGAGCAAGGCTTGGACTGACGCTCTCAAGGATGCCGGTGTGAAGATCAGCATGGATGGCAAGGGCTGTTGGGTGGACAACGTTTTCATCGAGCGCCTGTGGCGCAGTCTGAAATACGAGGACATCTACCTGCGTGAGTACCAAGACCTCGTCGAGCTGGAAGCCGGCATCGGGAAGTGGCTGAACTTCTACAACCATGGGCGCCTTCACCAGGCGCTGGACTACACGACTCCGTGGCAAGTATGGCTGGGCAACCAGCCCGCGCTGGCCGCGTGATTTTCGTCCCCCCTAGGGGGGACACCTACCGAACCGTAACGACACCACCAAACAAGACCTACACCACGGGAAGCTGAGCTAACTTAAACTCACGCGGCATTGGCTCCGCATGCCGGACCATCTCTCACATCATCTCCACGAGCCGATGGAGGATGGAATGGAGGCAAAAAAAGAGAGGCCTTACTCCCCCCGAGCAAGGCCTCTCGACTGGGACACGGTGACCCAATCTCAGTGACTTCTACTGGCCGTTCGGAAGGTCCTTCTTGCGACGCTCCTGATCCTTCTTCTTGCGGCGCTCAGCATCTGCGCGCTTCCTGGCTGCCTCAACGGCGGCCTTTCGCTTCGCTGCGGCGGCCCGCGCCTCGGCAATCTTCTTAGCTTCGGCGCGCTCGGTCCCGTCCTTGCGTTTCTCGCCCGCCCTCCGAGCCTCCTCGATTTCCTTGGCATCTTTCGAGTCTTGCGCGTCCTGCCGGTTCTTGGCTTTCGCGCGATCGGATTCGTCGATGCGCTTCTGAATGGCTTCGCGATTCTCTTTTGCCTGCGCTGCATCGGCGGCCTTCTTTTCGGCTAGGCGACGCTTGTCCAGCTCGCGCTGCACCTGCTTCCCTAGGTCGTCGCCAACCTTCGCCCCACCCGCTAAGGCCATAGCGTGATAGGCCACTGCGAACTCAGTCGGATCGATCTGACTATCGTTGTTGTAGTCGTACTTGGCAGCCTGCTCCGCAGTAATGCCCAAGCCCCTCGCCTCCGCTCTGCTAATCGTTCCGTTGGAGTCGCTGTCGCCCTTGCGGAAGTGTGCGGTCGCATCGGCATGAGTCAGTACCCGGTCGCCAGCAAACTCTTGGGCAGAGGCCGTCGTGGAGAGCAGGGCAGCAACAAGTAAGGTGATCCGTGTCGTTTTCTTCATAGTGTTTCTCATCAGGAAAGGGTGCTCCGAATTGAAGCGACGCTAGCACTTTGCGACAACTGTGCCAAGTACACCTGCAAGCCCACGATTCACCTCTAATAGACTGTAAATAAGGGGCTTGCGGCATTCGTGTCGCACCGGGACTCGCCCAGACCTCCCGGCGAACTGCGTCCCTTCCACGGGACACCCCCTGTCCACAACGGAGACAAGACGGCCCCTTCCCCTGCCGGGTACGACAGTTCTCATACCTTGCCTGACTCGGAAGAGCCCCGGCGGGAAGTGCTCGTTACAATCCCCGTCCATGCCCGCTGATTCCCCAAACACTCCCCCCCCCAACGCACGCGGCCCCATCGCCTTTGCGCTCGGTGGAATCGTCGGAGCGGGAATCTTCGGCATCGCGAGTCTGGGCCAGGTGGACCGCAACCTCGATAGCGACCTGGCCTTCTACCGTGAAGTTCGCGAGCTCGTGGAAAGTGAGTTCGTTCAAGAGCGCACTGACGAACAGCTGCTCGTCTCTGCAATCGAGGGCATCGTCGCCGACCTCGACGTCTATTCGAGATTCTATTCCGGGGAGGAGCTCGCTCGCATCGAGCGCGCTACATCCGGAACGTTCTTGGGACTCGGTGCGGTTTTCGCACCACCGACCAGAGATGGACGAATATTGTTTCCCATGCCCGACTCTCCGGCGCAGCGGTCGGGGCTCCTTGTTGGGGAGCGGATTCTGACGATCGATGGCAAATCGCTGTCCGACATGGGCGACGATGAGTTCGCGGCAGCCCTGGGACATCTTACCGAGGCACCGGTCACCCTGGTAGTTGCATCGATCGGGGGCGAGGAGCGCCTCGTGACGGCCGTTCCCGAAAGTATCGCAGACCCGACTGTTCGTCACGGTTTGATGTTGGATCCCACCGTGGGCTACCTGGCTATCACATCCTTCAGCCGCCGCACCTTGGAAGAGTTTGACGCTGAGATCGTCCAACTGAAACAAGAGGGCATGGCGCGGCTCATCATCGACCTGCGCAACAACCCCGGAGGCGTTCTACGCGTCGCCCTTGGTATCGCGAACCGATTCGTCGCCGAGGGCCCGCTGTTGTTTACCGACTCTCGGGCCGGTCGCGAGGAGAAAATGGCAGACAGTGACGAGGCCCTCTACCTAGGCCTTCCCCTAGTCGTGCTTATCGATAGCGACTCGGCAAGCTCAAGCGAGGTCTTGGCTGGCACCCTGCAAGACCATCGCGCTGCAGTTGTTGTCGGAACGCCGTCCTATGGAAAAGGCACAGTACAGACTCTCACAACGCTTGAGTCACCTCGCAGTATTCTCAAAGTGACTACAGCTTTCTATACGACTCCCTCGGGGCGCCAAATCGATCGGCAATACAGCGGCAACCAGGATGCGGCGATCACACCGGACTTGCTTGTGCAGCTTGAGCCAGAGGACAAGCGTCAACTTCACGCGCGACTCTCCACGTATTCCCCGCCGCGTCTTTATAGGGAGGAGGTCCAAGCCCTCCTGATTAGCACAAGCGGCGAGCCCATGGATCTCCTCTCAAACGACCGCCAGCTCTCAGCTGCACTTGAACTCATCCGCGGACAAGGCAAACCCAAAAGCAATGACCATTGAGCACTCCGTGATTACCGATACCGCCCAAGGCAAACTCATCCTCGGAATCGAGAGCTCCTGTGACGAAACAGCTGCTTCGGTTGTGCGAGGCGGAACGGAGATCCTCTCCTCGATCATCCACAGCCAGGCCGAAGAGCATGCTCAGTTTGGAGGTGTCGTCCCGGAGATAGCCGGTCGCTCACACTTGCGAGAGGTCCACCGCGTCATCCGCGAGGCCCTCCGGGAGGCCAAGGTTTCACCCGCCGAACTTGCGGGTGTAGCTGTAACGGTCCGCCCCGGTCTGATTGGCTCCTTGCTCGTCGGCTTATCGGCCGCCAAAGGTTTTGCGCTGCGCCACCGGCTGCCCCTGATTCCCGTCCATCACATTCACGCCCATGTCTGGGCGGCGACCATGGAGCTGACGACCGAAGCTTTTCCGGCCATCGCTTTGGTTGTCTCTGGCGGACATACCGCCCTCTACCGCGCGGAGAGTCCACGCGAATTCACGCCTCTCGCGCAAACCCTTGACGATGCTGCTGGCGAGGCGTTTGACAAGGTCGCTTGGATTTTGGGGCTCGCCTACCCCGGTGGCCCATCCATCTCCAAACTTGCTGAGGAGGGCGACCCCTCAGCCTTCCGCTTTCCTCGCTATCGCCCCAAGGCCCTACCAAACTCAAAAGAGCTCGGGCTAGAGCGGCCACTTGGCTTCAGCTTCTCGGGTCTCAAAACGTCGGTTCTCTACCACGTCCGCGGCCAGGATGCCCTGGCCGACACGCCTGCGCCGAGTGACATTCCCCGCAGAGCGGACGTCGCGGCATCGTTTCAAGAGGCCGTTGTCGACGCTCTAGTCAACCAAGCCGTGGAAGCCGCTAGCCGAGAGGGGTTGGACCGCATCTTTGTCGCGGGTGGAGTTGCCTGCAACAAACGCCTGCGTGAAAAGATGACCGCCGCTGCAATCGCAGCAGGGAAGACTGCGATCTTCCCCTCGCCAGCCTATTGCTCGGACAACGCCGCGATGATCGCGGGGCTCGGGTGGCCACTGTACGAGGCGGGCGCGACGTCCGACTTGACCCTTGATGCCTCTCCCCGATAAGGACTTAGGGCCGAGGCTTGGCGCCTTGTGCGAAAGTCTCGAACTCCCCCAAGAAAATGCCAAGCTTCAGCTAGCCTTTGGCATTCATTTGCTTTCCAATTCGCACCCGTTATGAGCACACAACAAAAAGCGTGGCTGGCACTCGAGTCCGGCGAATTTATGGAAGGCCGCGCTGTTGGTGCGACCGGCGAGAAGAGCGGGGATCTGGTCTTCAATACGGCCATGAGCGGCTACCACGAGATCCTCACAGATCCGTCCTACTCAGGCCAGGTCGTGTTGATGACGTATCCACTGATCGGGAACTACGGAGTTGCCGAAGAAGACGCTGAGAGCGCCGGCGCTTGGGCCGAGGGATTCATCTGCAAGGAGATGTGCAAGGTTCCGAGCAGCCACCGATCCGATCTCTCACTACCCTCGTGGCTGCAGCGCGAGGGCATCGTCGCCATCGAGGGGATCGACACGCGGAAGCTCACTAGGATTGTTCGTGAGGCGGGCTCACTACGCTGCGTCATCTCAACAGAAGACAGCAACCCCGTCTCCATGCTGGCCAAAGCCAAGGGTGCTATCAGTACGGATGGATGCAACTTGGCCGAGGTTGTCTCTTGCCGCGAACCGTATACCTGGGAGGAGGGCTATCACGACTCTTATCCCTTTCTAACTTCGGCTGCGACCGTCGCGCGGAAGCGCTGTGTTGCCTACGATTTTGGCGCAAAGCGCAACATTCTGCGCAGCTTGGTGCACGCAGGATTTGACGTCACCGTGGTCCCCGCGGGAACGCCTGCCGATGAAGTGCTCGCCATGGACCCCGATGGCATCTTCTTGTCGAACGGTCCAGGCGATCCCGCCGCCGTGACACCAGCTATCGACGCGATCGCGAACCTCATCGGCAAAAAGCCGATCTTCGGTATCTGCCTTGGGCACCAGATCCTCTCCATCGTGCTTGGTGCAAAAACTTACAAAATGCCCTTTGGTCACCACGGAGCGAATCACCCCGTTCGCGACATCGCGACCGGCCGCGTTGAGATCACCTCGCAGAACCACTCGTTCGCCGTGGACTCGGACACCCTACCAGCCCACCTAGAGACGACGCACATCAACCTGAATGATGGCACGATCGAGGGAATGCGCCACACGACGGAAAAAGTCTTTAGCGTCCAGTACCATCCGGAAGCGGCCCCGGGCCCTTTGGATTCGACGCACCTCTTCACCCGATTCCGGAATCTGCTCTAAGTCGCGCCGCTCTCTTTGCGACCGAGACAAAAAAATGCGGGCCTCACTACCAACGGTAGTGAGGCCCGACTTATAAATCGCTCGTCCCCTTGAAAGCCGAGCGACCTAATCGAGCCCCCTCTAAGAAGCTCGGTACCCACATCCCGCGACTCCGACCGGTGTCGCAGGATGCATTCGTGACTAGAAGCCCGTTGCCGAGATGGCGTTGGTCAACGTAAGTCCGTCAACGACGCCAGCGTCGAGGTTGACTGCCTGGATGTAAAGCGTTGCGCCAGGAGCGAAGCCTACAGGCCAAGTGACGTCCATCTTTGCAGATCCAGCAGCATCCGTCGGGATGGGAAGTAGGAGGGAGTAGCTCAAAGTGTGAAGAACACCACCCCAGACCGGGAACGGGTTGCTGGTGCCAGCGACCGCGACGAAGGAAATGCTGCTTGAAGCTGCATCTGCGATTGCAATGCGAGCGGGTGCGCCCGGAGTGAGGTAGCCTGCGCCTTCGAGGAAGGGCATTCCATTCGAGCCGGCAGATGCGCCTCCAAGATTAGACCAGCTGTTCGGAAGCTGGATCATGAAGGCGTCGCCGTAGCCGAAGAACGGGGGGGCTTGCTGCACAAGGAACGTGAGGCCATCCGCAGAGATGTCGACGGCGCGATGAATCGGGTTGCCGGTAGGTAGCGTGATGCCGTAGCCGTTGAAGAAGGCGTTCATGTCTTGACCGCCGCCCCAAGCTGTCCAGATGAGGGGGAAGTCCGGGGTGCCAAAGGGACCCGGAGCGCCGCCACCGTTGCCAACGGCGACGGTGCCTCCTGCGTTAAGACCCAACATACCCCCGCCGGAGTTTCCGTAACCAGCCTCGACGGCGGGCGAGTGAATTCCGGTGCTATCAATGACGACAGGGCCGTCGGAATAGCTTGAACCAACAACGACGTCGCCATCACCGTCAAGGCCGTAAATCTCGCCATTTCCCTCGGGGTTGCCGGGGGTGATCATCGGGAAAGAGAGAACACCAGCGGCGTCCCAGACGGAGCCCGAGCGGGCCGATGTCTGGATCCAACCTGCGCTGAAGGCGCCGTCACCAGAGGTGGCGAGAGCGCGGGCGCTGGGCTTAGCCGTCGGCACGATCAGCGAAGTGGTGTCTAGAAGCTGGTATCCACCCGTCTGTGTCCAGCGGAAGGGGAAGTAGTTGCAGCCATTCTCGGCAACACCACTCATGATCGACCCATCGTAGTTGAGGGACTCTACGGTGGAGGTGAAGCAAAGATCACCAAACAATGCCGAAGGCCAACCTAGGGAGGTCACGCCAACGCCTTGATCGAAAAAGCCGGGGCCGTCGACCACTGTCACAGGATCGGGGAACCGACCGACGAAGCGTTGACCGCCGATGGAGATCTCGCCTCCCCAAGAGTCCGTAGAGCCGGGGATGGCAAGCATCCCGGAAGGGTTCCACATTTGTGACCCCACGGCGTCGTTACCGGAGACCCAGATGCCGTCAGGGGAGAGGTTGTGCGCAGTAAAGCCGGTCGGCAGACTCCAGACCTGGGCCTGAGCGGATGCCGATGCGGTCGCCAGAGTGAAGGCGCCTGCAGTGAGAGTCAGAGTTGAAATGAGATTCTTCATAGCCAAAAGTTGAGGGCTGGAGACAGGAGAGTTGATTGTTTGAAGGCGAGGAGAGCGCCTTTTGTCTAGGAACACTATACGACTCCATAGCAATTGGGCGCGGGTGTTTCCCTAGGGAAACACCCAGGTCGTTCAAAATAGGTCGTTAACCATTTGCAACAAGGTACTTAGGGAAGATCAGAGGTTCTCCTTTTCTTTCCCGATCCGCTAGAAAAGGGAGGCCGGATCGACGTCGATGATCACACGCGTGCTCCGGTTTTCGAGCGCGAACGCCACCAGGGCGCGTCTCGCAAGCGCAAATGCCTCCGGTCCCCTCTCCGATCTAAGGGAAGCCTTTATAAGGATGTGCCTGCGGTGGCGCCCACGCAAAAGGGACATCGGGGCGGGCGCTGGGCCCAATACGGGTGTATGAAAACCTTCGAGCGCTTTGCCCATCCATTCCGCGCATTGCGCAGCAACCAGATCGACGCGGTCTGCGTCCTCATCCTCAAAAATCGCGCGCAGCAATCTACCGGTGGGCGGATAACCCAGCTCTGCTCGCAGCTCGCACTCTACCTTCGCAAACCCTTCGAAGTCATGCTTGGCGGCGAACTGGAGTGAGGGATGTTCGGGAGAGTTGGTCTGTACAAAGATACGACCTTTGAGCTCTCCTCGACCCGCGCGGCCCGCGACCTGGGAGACCAGCTGATAGGTGCGCTCCGATGCGCGGAAATCCGGCAGGTGCAGCGAAGTGTCGGCGGAGACGATTCCAACAACCGTGACCCTCGGAAAGTCCAGACCTTTGGCAATCATCTGGGTTCCGACGAGCAAGTCCAGCTCGCCACGGCCAAATGCCTCGAGACAATTCTCATAATCTTCCCGGCGGTGCATCGTGTCCGAATCCATGCGCTGGATACGAGCGTCTGGAAACTCGCTGCGAAGCGCGGACTCCACCTGCTCCGATCCAACTCCGAGCATGCGCATTCCCGGCGCAGTACACGCCGGGCAAGCCTTCGGTGCAACTTGCTCTTCACAGCACGAGTGGCAAATCAAACGATTCACACGGCGGTGCCAGGTTAGGCTCACATCACAATGGGCGCAGGAAATCGTCTCTTTGCAGTTAGGGCACCACATCACAGGCGAGAAGCCTCGACGGTTTAGAAACAGAATGCCTTGCTCTTTGCGGCCAAGTGCTGCGTTCAACTCCTGAACGAGATGCCGTGAGAACAAGCGGGACTCCCCGGGGCCCGGCTTCTCCAACTTCATGTCAACGATGTCGACGCGCGGCATCTCCCCTCCCCCCACTCGGGTCCTCAGCAAGAGTCGCTCGTACTCCCCACGCCGCGCTCGATCCCAAGACTCCAAGGACGGCGTCGCCGATCCCAACAGACAAACTGCGCCTGTCCTGCGAGCCCTCTCGACTGCGACTTCGCGGGCGTGGTAGCGCGGGCTAGAATCCTGTTTGAACGAGGGCTCGTGCTCTTCATCCAAGATGATCACGCCTAGATTTTCGACTGGGGCAAACAGAGCCGAGCGTGCGCCCACGACGACTCGAGCCTCTCCACTTTTCACTCGCATCCACATGCCAAGCCGCTGCACGTCGGTCATGCGACTGTGCAAGACGGCAACCTCGCCAAAGCGCGCCCGGAACCAAGCCACGGTCTGAGGTGTAAGCACGATCTCGGGCACCAGCAAGATGGCCCCCTTGCCCCGGTCAAGCGCCTCTTGAATCGTCCGCAGGTACACTTCGGTTTTGCCACTTCCGGTCACGCCGTGCAGCAAGAAGGTGTGGCCGGCCTCACCAGCCTGCACTTCTGCAATACGCTGAACTGCGGCAGCTTGATCCTCTGACAAGGTCTCATGCGTTGGGCGCGCGGCTGCCTCGTCCACCCAGAGGGGAGCCCCGGTCTGCTCTACGTATTCGATTTTGACAAGCCCACGCTTGGCGAGCGACTTGGCGGGAGCGTCTGATAGGTTTGTCTTGCGCAATAGCTCGACGAGCTCCATGCGCCCACCGACCTCGAGCAACATTCGCAGCAGTCGGTGCTGCTTCGGCTGTTTGGACTCCAGCTCATGGAACACGTCCGCCGGCACTTGCTCTGCGAAATCTGGATGTATAACGAGGAAGCGAACGCGCCTCCGTGTGGCTTCACGCTTTAGAGGTGCGGGCAACAAGATCGCTAGCGCCTCTCCCCACGCGCACGCGTAGGTCTCCGCCATCCATGCAGTCAGTCCAAGCAGCTCGGTATCAACAAGAGGCGCCCTGTCGAGAACGTTGGTAATGGGACGCAGCTTGCGAAGGTCGATCAGGCAGTGCTTAGAGACGGAGACCACAACGCCCACTTCTCGCTTGGCGGCACCTCGCCCTCCGAAACCAACCGAAACGCGCATCCCAACTTGGATATGCTCGGCGAGCTCATCGGGAACTCCGTAGGTGAATTCCGTGTGGACCGGCCTGTTGAGCGCAACGCTGCAATACAGCGGATACTCCTTCGCTGGTCGCTTGGGTTTTTCCTTCTTCGCAGCCTTGGCGGGCCGCTCTTCAAAGGCATCCGGAAACAAGCTACCGGGCTTGTAGCTTTCGTTAGGGTCAGATTCAGACACAACGCTCTAAGCGTGAGGACACGCGCACGGCGTCGCTTCGCAACGCGGGCACCCCTTGCCGTATTTCTTTTCTACAGCCGCCGTCAAATCGATGCCAGCCATCGAGGCAAGGGTGGCCATCCACGCGAACACATCGGCGAACTCGCCTTCAAGCTCTTCTGTTTGTCCTCGGCGAAGCGCACGTGTCAACTCTCCTACTTCCTCGGCAAACCACATATGGGTTGCGTGGAGGCCGCGGCTGCTGTCACGCTCAAAGTAGATGTCTTCGATGAGCTTTTGAAACTGGGCGATTTGCATAGGTTAGTTTTCCCGTAGAACGGTGAGGAGTGAGATGTCAAACGGGATTGGTTCCCCATCGGCAAAGTTGTCGATGCACTCCCTAAGGGCCCGGAAGAATTTAGGTGTCGGGAGGGCAGCTGCGCGACCGAATGCCCGGAACCAAGCCTCTTCACCAAGCTCCCCCCCATCTTGGTTGGGAACTTGCACCGGTCCTTGATTCGACAGCATCAAGCGGTCGCCGGGCTTGATCTGAATCTCCATGACCTCGAGCCCACGCTCGAAGACAGGACCTCGATCGAATCCGAGGGCAATGCCACCGGGATGAATCTTGTGCAGTTTTTTTTCTGCTGCGGAGTAGTGCAGCAGAGGCACTTTGTGCCCGGCGCAAACGACCTTCGCCGTGCCCTCTTGCGGATCGACGAGAAGATAGAATGCCGTCACATACATGCCGCGCCGGACGTCTTGTTGTAGGGCGCGGTTGACTCGCTTGAAGGACTCGGCGACATCTTCGCCGCGTGCTAGCTCACTCGCAAGATAGGCCCGAGCTGTAGCGCCAATGAGTGCCGCGGGAACGCCGGACCCACTCACGTCGCACACCAAGATACCGATGCGCCCATCTCCGATTTCAACGAAGTCGTAGAAGTCACCAAGCAGCTCTCCCGAGGGC
>ERZ889078.3192-NODE-3192-length-11062-cov-15.088035_pt1 | contig 11062 bp, 9 predicted proteins | sample MGYA00521266_ERZ889078 | MGnify/ENA primary metagenome ERZ889078 (study PRJEB32303, sample SAMEA104408618) | aquatic metagenome | biome: Brackish water; feature: Pelagic; material: water | place: Baltic Sea | collected 2014-06-16T06:34:00 | depth 76,534 m ... | reverse complement strand
CATTGGAATTAAGGGAACCGATGGGTATGTTTGTCTATGGATGTGACAGGTGCCAAAATGTTTGCCCGCGAAACCAACCCTGGCTCGCCCAGGAGCTTCCAATCAACGAAAAAGTTGTTGCGAAGGAAAAATATTTTGAATTGTCACGCCTGTTGCACATGGACAGGGAATACTTTGAAGCGAAGATATGGCCCCACATGTTCTATATGTCGTATCAAGATATTTGGCGGTGGAAGATGAACGTGGCGAGAGTGATGGGAAACAGCCGCGACGAAAAATATATTGGAGATCTCGTCCGTGCGTTCGAAGAGAATAGTGACGAGCGTGTTCGCGCGATGACCGTGTGGGCCATTGGGAATATTGGCGGGCCGGAAGCACTGACTGTTTTAAAAGGACTTAGCGATGAAACCAGTGATCTGGTAAAAGAGGAGATTCGGTGGGTTGAAGAATCGTGCTGAACCCTTTCAGGCAAGTCTCAAGGTTTTTCTTGACACCAAACGGATTAATCGATAGATCTGAACAATTAAAGTTTTTAGAGAGCTGGAAGTTGGCTTTCAATATCCCCGTGAAAAGTTGGGGAAAGGCCTGTTTGGTAGAGTTATGAAGTGACCATTTAAAAAAAGGAGGAAATCGGCATGAAATTGAAAAAGTGTATGAGTCTTGCTCTGGGGTTGCTTTTTCTTATTGCGGCAGGACCTGTCCTGGCAAAGGATACTGTCGAGGTGGCCTTTATCGGTCCCCTTACCGGTGGTGTTTCGGCCATAGGCGTGGGGGGGAGGAATTCGGCGGACCTGGCGGTACAGCTGAGAAATGCGGATCCCAAAGCCAAGTACCATTATGAATTGGTGGTTCTGGACGATGAGTGTAAACCTAACTCGGGCGTCCAAGTGGCTACGAAGGCGGCAGCAAACAAAAAGATCATTGCTGCAGCCGCTCATTACTGTTCCGTGGTGGCGCTGGCCTCCGTGGATGTATACCACAAGTTCGGTCTGCCGGTTGTGGTGTGGGGTGCGGTTCATCCTGGGATTACCTACGGAAATGACTACAAAGAGATCCATCGAATCAACGGGACGATGATCAATCAGAATGAAATCGCCGCCAAATTCATTACCGGGCTGGGATATAAGACCTGGGTGAACCTCTACGACACCACGGACTACGGCAAGGGCATGAACGAATATTTCTCCAAATACCTTACCGAGAATGGCGGGAAAATCCTTGGAAGCTTTGGCGTTACATCCGATCAGCAAGACTTCACCGCTGAACTTACCCAGGCCAAGATGCTCAATCCGGACGTCATCTGGTTTGGTGGTCTGACTCCACTGGGTGTGCGGATTCGACTGCAGATGGAAAAACTGGGCCTTACCTCCCAGTTCCAGAGCTGTTCAGGCATTATTTCCGACGCCTTTATTACGGGAGCGGGTGATCTTGCGGAAGGGACTATCGCATTCAGGGAAGGAGAGCCTGTGGAAAACCTCCCAGGGGGCAAATGGTTCCTGGAAGAATACACCAAGGTGGGATACAGCGAAGCGCCCGACGCATTCGGTCCTTTTGCTTTTGCTGCCATGAACCTGATTCTCGATGTCATTGAAGAAGTCGGCCCCAGCCGAAAGGCGGTGGTAAAGAGAATGGAAAACATTAAGGGGTATGAGGCCATTGTGGGTTCCGTGACCTTTGACGAACACGGTCAGAACACTTCGCCGGCCATTACCAAATATGTGGTCCAGGACGGGAAATGGGTGCCGTGGGCGGATTCCGAATACGCTTCCGGCAAACGCAAGCTGAAAAGACTCAACTGACAAAAGTGGAGCGGTCATTGCGGCCGCTCCGCTTTCCAGCCTTCCATGGTTTTTATGGACAAGCCCTGATGGACATTGGACTGATAGCCCAGCATATTGTAAACGGACTCATGCTGGGGTTGATTTATTCCCTGGTGGCGGTAGGTTTCACCCTCTTTTTTGGTGTGCTGGACGTCATCAAGTTTTCCCACGGAGATATGCTGACCTGGGGTGTCTTTACGGCATTTTCCGTCTATCTCGGTCTGGATCTGTTAGGCCTGAACTCCCCCTCTTTCACGCTGATTGTGGTGGCCGTTTTTGCCATGGCGGCCATTGGTTTTTTAGGGGCCGTCATTGCCAAGGTGTTGATCATTCCTCTTAAAGGGGCGCCACCTCTCAATACCCTGTTGATCACCCTGATGTTGGGGACCGTGCTCAGAGAGTCTATCCGCCTGTTCTATCCCGATGGAGCTAATCCCAAACACTTTCCGGCTCTTCTTCCCGACTGGAGTCATTCCTGGGGACATTTCACCTTGCGTTTCGACAATGCCGCCATGTTGATTACCGGCGTTTTGATGATTGTCCTGGTGCAAATAATCATCAAGCGTACGAAACTGGGGATGGCCATTCGCGCGGTATCTCAGGACGAAGAAACGGCCAAAACCATGGGAATCAACTTCAATATGGTGGTGTATGTCACCTTTGCCATCGGGTCCGGTCTGGCTGCTTTTGCAGGGGTTATCTATGGCCTGTATTATAATGAGTTGAGTTTCAATATGGGATTGCTCCTGGGGGCTATCGGTTTCAGCGCTGCCGCAGTTGGCGGCTTTGGAAACATTTACGGCGCCATCGTAGGGGGATTCCTATTCGCCCTGCTGCAGACCCTGGGGGCTGTAGCATTGCCTTTTGCCAGTGCATACAAGGATGTTTTTGCCTTTGGTGTGGTTATCATCCTGATTGCCATTAAACCTACCGGCCTTCTGGGCGAAAAAGAAACGGAAAGAGTTTAAGAAGATGTCTGAAACCTCCAAGAAACGTACTTCTCTTGTCCCCTCTCTCCTTGCTGTGCTGGCAGGCGCAGTCTACATGGTATTTTTCCTGGCGGGCGAGTCGCAGATGGTGATTTTCGGTCTCCTTTTAGGGGCGGGACTCGTCATAACGGCGCTCAAATATCTGCGGATTCTGGAAGGCGTGGGAGAGAGCGCAAAGGAGCATCCGCGCGCTTTTTCCATAGCCGTGGTTGCCGGGGTCCTCGCGGTAAGCCTCTATTTTTACGATGATCCTTTTGTGCTTTTTCTTGTGGGTACGGTCCTGGTCTATCTCCTCACGTGTCTGGGCCTGAATATCCAGTTCGGATTCGTAGGGGTGTTGAATTTCGCGGGGGCATCCTTCTTTGGGGTGGGGTGTTATACTGCCGCCATTTTGACCAAGAACACGGGCGTGCCCCACCTGCTGATCCTTTTACTGGGTGGCTTGATGGCCGCGCTGTTGGGATTTGTCATCCTGATTCCGGTACTCAAGACAAGGGGACATTACGCCGCGCTGGTCACCATTGCCTTTGCCCTGCTGTTCAAGACATTTCTGGAGGTGAACGACACCCTTGGCGGGCCCCAGGGGTTGAAGTGCGGCGGACTGAACCTGTTCGGCTGGGATTTCAATCAGGACATTGTGATCGGTTCCTTTGAGGGTTGCTTCTATCTTGGGTATATCGCCGTCATCCTGTTGCTCACCATAGGGGGCTTTATTCTGGCACGGCGTATGGAGGACTCCTGGGTAGGGCTCAACATGGATGCCGTGCGTCTTGACGAAACGGTGAGCGCCTGTTTCGGACAATCCATTCCCCGATGGAAGATAACCGCCTTTACCATTGGGAATTTCTATTGCGGGGTGGCAGGTGCTTTTTACGCCATGATGCTGGGGTATATTGCTCCAACCAACTTCACTTTCGGAGACTCATTGATTCTTCTGTCCATTGTAATCCTGGGTGGACTGGGGTCCATGTGGGGGACAGTGGCCGCAACCAGCATTGTCATATTGATTCCGGAAAAGTTCCAGATCCTGCAGGAGTATCGCTTTCTTTTGTTTTCCGCCCTGGTTATTGCCATCCTGTTATTCCGGCCCCAGGGTCTGCTGCCGCGTCCCCTGCGCAGCTATCTTACGCTGAAATAAGGATTACCATTGCAGAACGTATTACTGAGTATCTCAAAACTCGGAAAGAATTTCGGCGGCGTAACGGCCCTGGTCGATCTGGACCTGGGCGTGGAGCGAAATCGTGTTCTGGGTCTCATCGGGCCCAACGGCTCCGGTAAAACCACTTTTTTTAATGTGGTTACCGGCATCTATCCGGCTACGGCGGGGACTGTGGCTTTTGAGGGAGGAGACATCACCAACTTTTCTCCCCAGAAGGTGTACCGGGCAGGGGTGGCGCGTACCTTTCAACGATCCCGTCTTCTTCTACCGCTGAGCATCATGGATAACATTACCTTGGGCGATCACAGCCAGCTTGACAACGGCCTCTTTTTCAATCTTTTCAGGAGGCGGGCACTGGCTGCCCAGTATAGGGAGATCCTGGACAAATCCAGAGATCTCATTACCATTTTCGACCCTGATCTGGCGGATAGAATCTTCGAACCCGTGGTGACTCTGCCCATGATATCTCGCCGCCGTATCGAGATATGCAGGGCACTGATTTCCAATCCAAAGCTCCTGCTTCTGGATGAACCTTCGGCGGGAATGACCCATGAAGAAACTTTCCGCCTGATTGATGATATCCTGCACATCAAGGACAAAATTGAAGACCTGACCATTATTATCATTGAACACGAGATGTCTGTTATGGAGCGCATTACCGATCACTGTGCGGTGCTCAATTTCGGCAGGAAAATCTGCGAGGGGACCTACCAGGAGATTGCTTCCGATCCAGAGGTCCAGCAGGCCTATCTGGGGGTGGACTGATGGAAAAGGGTATCTCCTCTCTGAGCGTTCAGGGCATCTATACCGCCTATGATCGGGCCGATGTGCTGGAGGACCTTTCCCTGGAAGTTGTCCAGGGCACGATTACCTGTCTGCTGGGGAACAACGGTTCGGGAAAGACGACTCTGATCCGTTCTATCCTCGGGTTGACCCCTCCCCGGACCGGGCGTATTCTTTTCCAGGGCGCCGACATCACGCATCTTCCCACCCACAGGATTATCCGGCAGGGGATTGCCTCCATACCGGAAGGGCGCAAGGTCTTTCCCGGCCTTACCGTGCAGGAGAATCTTCGCTTAGGGGCATACCAGGAAGATGATAAAGAGATCCTCCTGGATCGCATGAGAAAAGTCCACCAGATCTTCCCCCGTCTGGAGGAGCGCTCCTCCCAGTTGGCCGGCACCATGTCCGGGGGCGAACAGGCCATGGTATCCATCGGTCGTGGCCTCATGGGGGCGCCGAAATTATTGATTGTTGATGAGCCATCCCTGGGACTTTCGCCCCTGCTGGTGAAGGAGAATTTCCGGATCATTCAAGAGATCCGACAACAGAAAGTTACGGTTTTTCTGGTGGAACAGAACGTGCGACAGACTCTTGCCATTTCCGATTACGGATACGTGCTTTCCAAGGGCGGGGTTGTGGCCCAGGGGAATGCCGAACACCTGCGAGACAATAAAGGGGTCCAGGATGCCTATTTCGGATAGATACGAATAAACGTTGACAGTTTCCAGTTGACGGTTTCCGGTTTTTATAACCGGCAACTGGCAACTGTTAACCAAACGAAGTTTTGTATGAGGAAAAAACATGACAACCATACCCGATCCGGTTGAACTTACACAAACCCTTATTCGGATGAACACCATCAACCCTCCCGGCAATGAGGAGCCTGCCGCCCGCTATCTGGGGGATCTTCTGGCCAAAGCCGGACTCGAGGTTTCCTATCCCCGTTTGGGTGAAAACAGCACAGGACTCATCGCCCGGATTTCAGGGCGGTCTTCAAAATTGCCGCTGGTTTTCACCGGGCATCTGGACACGGTTACTGTGGGCGACGCCCCATGGGATTCCCCTCCCCACGGCGCGAAGATCAAGAACGGACGTCTCATAGGACGGGGCGCCAGCGATATGAAGAGCGGTGTAGCCGCCATGGCCGTTGCAGCCCTGCGCCTTGCCGGCGAGCCGGAAGGGCAGGGCGGCGTGGTTTTTATCTTCACTGCGGGAGAGGAAACGGGCTCTGAGGGGGCTGTGCAGATGAAGGAAGGAGGGGCCCTTCCCCATGAGGCGGGCGCCCTGGTGGTGGCGGAACCCACCGGAAACATCCCCCTCCTTGGTCATAAGGGGGCCCTGTGGCTGGAGTGCACGGCAAGGGGTAAATCGGCCCATGGCTCCATGCCGGATCTGGGAGACAATGCCATCTATAAGGCGGCGCGGGCCGCGGCCGGCTTGGAGAACTTCTTTTCCTCCGCCCCGGCGCACCCTCAATTGGGCAAACCAACGGTGAATGTGGGCACCTTTACGGGAGGTTCAAAGATCAACATGGTCCCCGATTTGGCGCGCTTCCGGGTGGATCTGCGCAGCGTACCCGGCGTGGAACACGGCCATCTCCTGGAAGAGATGGGGAGGCATCTTGGGCCGGATATTGCGATTGAACGTCTGATCGACCTCCCCGGCATCCTGACTCCGTCCACCGATCCCTGGATAAACCGGGTTCTTGACATTTTAGAGCGGATGCAGGGAAGCAGACCGGAACCGGGATATGTGAATTTCTTTACAGACGCTTCTGTCCTGAGTCCGGCCCTCAGAAATCCTCCCACGCTGATCCTTGGTCCGGGCGAGCCCTCCCAGGCCCACCAGACCAATGAATTCTGCGTAGTGGAAAAAATCGGCCGGGCAGTAGAATTTTACCTGGAGATTGCCAGAGACTGGTTTGCAGCCTGAAACGGGGAATTATGACGGATACTGTTGACCAGAGTTATTTTCAGGAATTGGCCGGAAGAGATCCCTCCGAGATATGCAGGGTAGCCTTCTGCGGCTATGATTTTCCTAAACAAACGTACTGCCTGAATGTGTGGGGGGAAGACTATCTCATTGATCCCCATAAGTCCACAATCGCTAAAAAAGAGGCCCAGAATTCACGGGTAAACATCCTTCTGGGTCTTTTTATTATGTATTATCTTCTGCATGTGAAGGATATAGGGGTGAGCGGGGACTGGATATCGGAAAAAGAAGTCCCCGGCGGGGCTGCATTTTTTAGGGGTCCGCACACAATCCCCACCCATCTGATTGTGGAACGACATGGAGATCATCCCGAGGAGTTTGAAAAAAGATGCCGGCAATTAGGTGGAACCCCACTGGAGATGGCGGATGCAGCCTTCGCTTTTTCCATAACGCCCCGAATCCCTGTAGCCGTTCTTTTGTGGGAAGGGGACACGGAATTTCCTCCTGAAGCGAAACTCCTGTTTGATAAGACTATTTCCGAACAGCTCCCGCCTGACGTGATCTTCTCCCTGTCCTTTGAAATCTGCAATAGGATAGGGAAACAATCCTGATCCCTTCCCCACCCGGTTAAATCTTTTTATTCAACAAGTCTGAATGCTATGTTTGCCACATGCTTCCCCTGAAACCTGGCTGCATTCAACTCGTTTTCGCTCGGCATTCTTTCGCCCTTTCCACCCGCGATGGTTGAAGCCCCGTAAGGAGATCCACCGGTTATCTCGTCTATGCGCATCTGTCCCTGGAAGGTGTAGGGAAGTCCCACCACGATAAACCCATGATGAAGCAAGGTAGTGTGGAAACTGAGGATGGTGGATTCCTGGCCTCCATGCTGAGTTGCGGAACTGGCAAAGACGCTGCCCACTTTTCCTACAAGGGCGCCCTTTGCCCAGAGTTGACCGGTGGCGTCAAGGAACTGCCGCATCTGGCCGCACATATTACCGAAACGGGTCGGCGTACCAAACAGGATCGCATCTGCTTCCGGAAGTTCGTCTACCGTGCAGACCGGGATATGGGAAAATGCTTTTTGTGCCTCTACCGCCCCCATCTTTTCCAATACCTCGAGAGGCAGCGTCTCCGGAACGCGTCGCAACTGCACTTCGGCGCCCGCAATTTCCCGTGCGCCATCAGCAATCGCTTCCGCCATCTGATGAATATGCCCGTACATGGAATAATAGACAACAAGTACTTTCATGCTTTTACCCTCCTTTTCCCTCAAAATTAGATTCAACCATTGGAAGCCATGGCAAATTCCGCATCACTTTCTTCCTGCTGTAGAGCCACGTCAAGGGCGTCAGTGATCTTTTCAACAAACACGATTTCCAGGGCGCCGCGAACTTCCTCGGGCAATTCTTCCAGATCCCTTTCATTCCTTTTTGGCAGAATTACTGTGGTCAGTCCCGCACGATGGGCAGCCAGTAGTTTGAGCTTGATTCCTCCCACGGGCAGTACACGGCCCCTGAGCGTGACTTCTCCGGTCATTCCCAGCTTGCATTTCAAGGGGCGATGGCTGAACAGGCTCGCGATAGCCATGACCAGGGCCAGCCCCGCCGAGGGACCGTCTTTTGGAACGGCGCCCGCGGGTACATGGACATGCACGTCCGTTTCGGAGAAAACGGAGGGATCAAACCCCAGGGCAATGGCCTTGGACCGCACATAGCTGTGGGCAATCTGCGCGCTTTCCCGCATAACATCGCCCAGTTGACCTGTGAGCGTGAGTTTTCCGGACCCTTTCATCCCGGTAGCTTCAATGAAAAGAATGTCTCCACCAACGCTGGTTACGGCAAGTCCCGTAGCAATTCCCGGGATCTCCATGGTTTCGGACAGCTCCGACTGGAACGGCTCTTTTTTGAGATACTCCCTGACCAGTTCCGGTGTAACCGTGACGTGTGTTAATTCCTCCGCGGCGATCTTGACCGCGACTTTTCTACAGATGGAACCGATCCTACGTTCCAGGTTTCGCACCCCTGCCTCCCGGGTGTAGTCGTGGACAACCTTGCGAAAGGCTTCCTCGGCAAAGGCAATTTCCTCTTTCCGGAGTCCGTGTAGCTCAAGTTGCCTCGGCGCCAGGTGGTCCTGGGCAATCCTGATCTTTTCATATTCCGTATAGCCATCCAGCATGATGATTTCCATGCGGTCTCGCAACGCGGGGGGAATCGTTTCCAGTTGGTTCGCTGTGGTAATAAATATCACATCGCTCAGGTCGAAATCAACATCGAGATAATGATCACGAAAGGCAAAATTTTGCGCCGGATCAAGGACCTCGAGGAGGGCGCTGCCGGGGTCCCCCCTCCAGTCATTTCCGATTTTGTCCACTTCATCCAGCATGAAAACCGGGTTATTCGTTCCTGCCCGTTTGATCGCCTGTATGATCCGACCCGGCATGGCGCCGATGTACGTCCGACGATGACCCCGGATCTCCGCTTCATCTCGCATTCCCCCAAGGCTCATGCGCGAAAAACGCCGACCGAGGGCGCGGGCAATGCTCTGACCCAGACTGGTTTTGCCAACACCGGGAGGGCCCGCAAAACAAAGGATGGCCCCGCACCCTTCTTTGGGCTCCACCGGTTGACAACTCTCTTCCTTCATTGCACGGTCTTTGGAGAGTTTGCGGACGGCCAGGTATTCAATAATACGCTCCTTCACTTCCTCCAGACCGTAATGATCCTCATCCAGGACCTTGCGGGCACTGTCAATGTCTGACTGATCTTCGCTCTTTTCTTTCCAGGGCAATGCCAGTACCCAGTCCAGATAGGTCCTTATCACGGAGAATTCAGGAGACTGGAGCGACATTCCCGACAGTCGTTTCAATTCCCGAAGGGCCTCTTTTGATGCCTCTTCCGGTAAATCCGCTTTCTCGATTTTCTCCCGGTATTCATCTTCAACAGGTGTTTCATCTGGTGTTTCGCCAAGTTCTTCCTTGATGGCCTTGAGCTGCTGTCTCAAGTAGTATTCCCTGTGCGCCTTATCCATCCCTTCTCGTGCCTGAGTCTGAATCTTTTCCCCCAGGGAAAGGATTTCTTTTTCGTGAGAGAGATGGGAAATGAGGAGGTGAAATTTCTTTTTCACATCCGTTTCCTCCAGGATGGCTTGTGCTTTTTCAACCTCCATCCCCACACTGTGGGCAACAAGATAGACAAGGGTTACGGGGTCCTGAACCTGGTTGAGGAACATGCCCACTTCCTTGGGCAATTTCTTTGAGAGTCTGAAAACATCGTTTGAAAGGGTTCGCACGGTGTGTGCAAGGGCTTCCATTTCCAGGTCCTTATCCACCATTTCAATCTGTAATTCAATATGGGCGTTCAGATAAGGTTCCGTTTCCAGCCAGTGGTCCACATGAAAACGATCCAACCCCCGAACAAGCACCTCGAGGTTTCCATCGTTCATGCGCGCAATATGCTCAATTTTTGCCGTTGTTCCGATCTCGTAGGTCTCGCCGGGTTTTGGTTCGGAAACCGACGAATCCCGGGTCGTAACGATTCCGATGATCCTGTCTTCCTTGGCGGCATCCTCCACCAATTTTTTTGATCGCTTGATGCCCACGATCAAGGGCATAACGGAAAACGGATACAGGACTGCATTTCTTAGTGGCAATATGGGAACTTCGAGCGGAATTTGATCCACCCGTGTTGGTTCATGTTCATGTTCCATGAATTTGCTTCCTCCGTATGAGTTTCTCTACAGCGTAGAGGGGTAAGTCAAAGATTTTGTTTCAGTCCCGCAGGGTGATCATCGTAAAGATCCGCAACCGGATCTTCCCGATCCCTTGAAGCAGCCGGAAAGACAACGAACCCTCCTTATTTTTGCTGCGTTCGATCGAGCCTGATGGTACCAATTTAAGAATGAATGATGGGAAGTAAAGAATTCGGGCGTGATTCGACCCTTTTCATTGGGATATTTTGCATCATCTATAGCAGTGTAATCAATATTTTAAATATATGAATTCAAGCTATTATTGAAGATTCAGGGGCTTGCGGGGGTCGCCATTTTTTTTAAAAAAATTTCTGGAGAAACTGTTAAGGATCCTGAAAACTATTCCATCATTCTTCATATGGAGAGGGAAACATTTCTTCGTGGAAAGGCATTTTTACCTGGTTTGATTTAAAAAGATTGACAGCTCTTTCTTCTATCTGATAACTGAAACGGGAAATAGTCACTTCCGGGAAAATAAGGAAAACAACCCAAAGCGAGGTTTACAGCATGTCCAAGGTAATGATTCATCCTGCAACCTACGAGAACGTTCGTCAGGCCGTGGAACGGGCTTTTGAGATTTTTCCCCTTGACCTGCGGGGAAAAACAGTGCTGATCAAACCCAACGTGTTGAG
>ERZ889078.3189-NODE-3189-length-11069-cov-8.832214_pt1 | contig 11069 bp, 8 predicted proteins | sample MGYA00521266_ERZ889078 | MGnify/ENA primary metagenome ERZ889078 (study PRJEB32303, sample SAMEA104408618) | aquatic metagenome | biome: Brackish water; feature: Pelagic; material: water | place: Baltic Sea | collected 2014-06-16T06:34:00 | depth 76,534 m ... | reverse complement strand
AGACTGCATACGATATCAATGGGAGTATCCGCCCCTTTACAACTGCTTCTGACCAAATCTAGCAATTGCTTGACCTGAGTGTGGTCGATAATGACCTCACCGTCATAGCCGACATAAACAAGATAATACGGATGCAGGCGGTTGTGCTGATTGACGTTGACACCGGAGTTACGGTTGCGAAGGGTGAAAATGACACCGGGAAGGAATCCCATTTCGTTTTTTGCCGGAACAACGGCGTGCAGCCCACTTGGCAGATGTCCCAGGTCACCATTACCCTTCATGTAGTTCAACAGATCCATACGGAAATCATTGAGGCCGAGGTCGGTGATGTTGACTCCTGTTTTCAGGTCTTCTAATTCGATTACTTCATCTTGCAATCGGCGCAACTGTTCTTTGCGGTATGAAACGTCATTGGCCTGAGCAGAGAGCACATTGTCATCACCTGTTCCTGTCAGATCAACAATGTGCATTCTATTTTCTACTCGTTCTTTGAGATTGATGTATTCGTCGAGAGAAATATCTGGCCAATAGTTGACCAGCTGGATGGAGTCGTTGATAGAGCCAATACGGTCAATACGACCAAAACGCTGAATAATACGAACAGGATTCCAGTGGATATCATAATTGATAAGGTAGTCACAATCTTGAAGGTTTTGGCCCTCTGAGATACAGTCCGTGCCAATCAAAAGATCAATCTCACCGGGTTCATCTGGCAGTATCAAATCCTTTTCTTTTGCCCGTGGAGAAAAAAGTGTCAGGATTGACTGAAAATCATATCCCCTCTTCAGCGTTGTTTTAGGGGCATCTTTTCCCGTGACCCTCCCGGAGTGAACGCCGATTTTTAATAGGTCTGGAGCAAGATTGTCATAAAGGTAATTTGCCGTATCTGCAAAAGCGGTGAAAAGAAGGACTTTTTTGTTGCCCGCGTTGATTGGATTTTTAATCTTTTCTTCAATATGTTTTATAAGATGTTGAAGTTTTGCGTCATGTTGTGGCCCTACCTTCACCATTTCTAAAAGAAGGGATGAAATAACCTCAAGATCCGATTTTAGATCATACTCCCATGAAGGCAGATCCATATCAGCCAGGTTCACCTGAACCTTGCCGCCGATCATAAAATCCCCTAAGCCTATCAGGTCATCATCTTCAGCCTCAAGGCGATCCAGCGAATCTGCAAGGTCATGAATAGAGAAATCTGTGTCTGATTCTCTGAACTGCTCAATTTTGGCTAGCATTTTTTTATGATTTTCTTCCAAAGAACCAAGTGTTAAGCGGAAGGATTGGACTGAACTTTCAAGGCGTTTCAGTAGATTGGTGGTCATGAGCGATTGCAGGCTTTTTTCACGGTCTGCCTGGCGGAGTTTTCCTTTACCGCCCTCAACGGTGGTATCGTATAACTCCTCATATTTTTTTAATCTACTGGGCAGGATATAGCTGACCGGAGCATACACAGAGAGTTTCAACAGTGATAATTGTTGATAAATCTCATTGAAATTCATGACATCTGGACGATCGGTTAGAGGAGCTCTGAATGATAGCGGTCTTCGCCTTATTGGGAATTTGCCAATATCGGTCGTATCATAAAATGTTTCAATATGCTTACGGGAGCGGGCTATTGTTACGCTGTCTAGCAATTCAAAGAAATCAAAGTCAAGAGCGTCAAGGATGGCGCGGGCCGTACGATTTTCTGGTGGGAGTTTTGACCATTGGTTAAACACTGCCTGGGCTTGTTTGAATATTTCTTCAATACTTTTCCCGGTGCGTAGTTTTTGGTTTAGGTTTTCGGATTGACCTTCATAAGCAAGAGCAAGCTGGTTTCTGAGGTCGGTAAAACGATTGTTTACCGGGGTTGCTGACAACATAAGAACCTTGGTTTTAACGCCGTCACGAATAACCGAATTCATCAATTTTTGATAGCGGGTTTCTTTATCTTTATAGGCATCATTGTTGCGAAAATTATGAGATTCATCAATGACAACCAGATCATAGTTGCCCCAATTAATCTTATTCAGAGGTGTGCCGTACGATTCTCCACTGGTGCGCTGCAAGTCGGTGTGACAGAGGACGTCATAATTAAGTCGGTCTTTTGTCAGGATGTTTGTCTTCAGATTCCTGTTAAAATTGAGCCAATTATCAGCAAGCTTTTTTGGACAAAGAACGAGCACAGAGCGGTTGCGTAATTCATAATATTTTATGACGGCAAGAGCCGTGAATGTTTTACCCAATCCCACACTATCCGCTAGGATACAACCGTTGTAGCTTTCAAGTTTGTTGATTATTCCCGTTGCCGCATCTCGTTGGAAATTATAGAGCTTGTTCCAGATTACACTGTTTTTGTATCCTGTAAGATCATTGGGCAGAACATCCTCATTCAAGTCCTCAAGAAATTCATTGAAGATGTTATAAAGCATCAGGAAGTAGATTTTTTCGGGGGAATTTTCTTGATAAACAGACTCAATGTGGGAACAGATATTATCCGTAACGTCTTCAATCTTAGATTTGTCACTCCATATTTGATCGAATAATTGAACATACGTGGTGGTAAGGGGGGCTTCGTCTATTTTGTTAATGAGGTTTGAAACTGCGTCTCCTGGCTGGTAGCCAAGGTCAACTGCAGTGAACCCATGCAACGGCATATAGGCAGCGACACCATTGGGGGAATTTGCACAAGCAAACTGCTGCATAGGGGCTTTAGTGGCGTTCGAGCGAAACACAGCTTTTCTCCTGATCCAGTCAGCACATTCCTTTGCGATGGCTCGTTGAGTAAGTTTGTTTTTTAACTGAATCTCAAATTCACTCCCATATAGATTTTTTTCGCGTTGCCGTTTGGGGATATGAAACTCTCTCCGCTCCCTGGAAACCTTATCTGTAACCTCATTGGGTACAAATGCAGGGGCGGTGAAGATAAACTCAAGAGAATCAATTTTTTCTAACTCTTTTTTGAGAGCTTCATAGGCATAGATAGAGAAACAGGAAGCCGCAATTTTCAGCTTCGCACCTGGTTTGAGTGTCTGTTTTAGATCGTCACCCCATAGGGTGTTTATGTTATCTAATATTTGCACGAATTCTCACTATCAATATCCTCTACTACAGAGCTTACTTTTAGGGGAAAGAGGAAACTATTTTCAGATTTTTAAAAGTCAACATCTTCCAATATATCCTAGCGTTGTCTTTAAGTCTTATAATAAAAATATCTTCCAGACAATGTTTCATTTTTATTGTTTGGGGGATAGATCGGCTTCCGGCTTCCCCAGCCACCACCCTCTTTTCTGATTTTGTTCCCGGTGTTCTCCGCTGCGCTACAACCACCGCCAACAAATTACCAAGGGCGCGTTGACCGGGCGCGATCCTCCACCCTTGCAACTGCGAAATATCACCAGCCTTGAAATCTCTTCTTTTCCTACTGCCCGTTTCTATCTTTCAAAATTGCGTTGTGGAATTTACCTCCCGGAACCGCACAACAGTTCCGGGAGGTGCATACCCCATGCAGCGAAATTTGTTTGTATGACTGTCGTTTTAAGCTAGGTGCGCGATGCCCTTCCTGCGGTCGGTTATAGCTCACAAAAGCAGCAAGAGGGGAAAAGCAACTGCATTGACTGATGGTGTGGCAAGTAGAAGCGCTTACTGAATGGGCTGCGGGGGCTAAGACAGCACAAGGGCCGAGAGCGAGGGGATTTAGATTTTTTCAGAAATGCACTGAAAAAAAAGCTTAAATCCCGCCCTTGATACTGCCTCTTAACGCCACCCTGTTCACTACGTTCTCTTTTTGCAGCTTCAAAGAAACGCGCCTATTGGTTCCGTTTTTTTGAAGCCCTCTGAAAACTTTTAAAGGCTTAACCGCTCCCACCGGGGGCAAGCTTTTAGAAAGCTTGTAAACAAATATTCAACAGCCCGAAACTCACCAATGTTACCGGGTGAACCCTACCAAGGAGATTGAAAATGATCAGTGGATTCTCTTTTAAGATTTTGTTTTTGGACGATGATGGAAATTGCTTAGATACCACATACACCGACATCCAGATAACCGCGACGGAGGACCAAGAAGAGGATCGTGACAAAGCATATTCGCAGGCGGACGAATGGGCTACAGAACAATTAGATGACTGTGCGGCAGACGATTTTGAGATTAGTTTGGTCAACGCGTATTGATATATTAAAACATTAAAAGAAATCAAAAAATATCAAATAATATTATTAAAAATCATATGCATTAAGTGTATGGAACTCGCCAAAGTTCGAAGGAATGAAACCCTACCAAGGAGATTGTAAAAATGGATTTAATCAAAAGTGAAAAAGAAAGCAAACCGGTAAAAATGTCCTCCCTCGATTTTGATGCAACACTTGTTTTCCTGAAATTGATCAAGGGCGTTGACGATGAAAACCCTTCAAGACGTTTTGATAAACATAATTACTGGCCGGATTGTGCCGGTGGGTTTATGGCTGTTCAGGTCGAGAAAATTAATTTCCTTTATAGCGTTGCACACTACTACAAACAGAACGGTGATTTAATGGCCGATCCCGAAATGACGTTCGTCGTTTTTGATGATCTTGTTTACCCTGCCAGTTTTACTCAACACAATTTAGGCCTATATGAGGAGTCTATCATTTGGAGGACCAAGGGTGGCTGGACGCTTGATCCGACATTGCAAAAACACCACGCTGATTTTGCTAATCAGTGGTTTGAAAACATTAAAAATCAGCAGGATATATAACCGCAACACCCTGCCCTATTAATATATTATATGATATTAAATGAATGCAAAAAATATCAAATAATGTTATATAATATATAATGTTTTAAACGCCTGGAACTCGCCAAAGTTCACCAAAAAAAACCTACCAAGGAGATATGAAAATGTTCTCAGATTATAAGAATTTTTACCCTACACCTTCCGGCTTAGCCTTGAAAATGATTTGTTTGATTAAGGGACATCCTAAAAATATTTTAGAATCACAGGCCGGTAAGGGCGATTTGATAGAATGCCTTAACAAGTCGTGGAAATTTAGCCATGCCCGTTATGAAATTGTAGCTATTGAGATCGACGAAGACCTTCAGTCGATTTTGCGTGGAAAAAATATCAAGGTGATTGACAGCGATTTCCTCAATTTTCAGGGGCCGGATAAATTCGATTTAATCATAGGCAACCCACCTTTTGACCATGGAGAAAAGCACCTGTTAAAAGCAATTGATATTCTTTACCGGGGTCAGATAATCTATTTGTTGAACGCGGAAACCCTAAAAAATCCAAACACCAACACCAAAAAAGAACTCGTCCGAAAACTTGACGAGTTAGAGGCAGAAATTGAATATATTCAGAATGCTTTTATTGACGCTGAACGGCCTACGGGTGTTGAAATAGCGCTGATCAATATAACAGTTGAGCGTAAGGTTGAGGATGATCTGTTTGCAGGAGCCAGGGACGAGGCTCAGGAGAGCAAGGACCAGATCAAAGAAGAGAACGCGCTTTCCACTGGCCGCACTATCCAAGAAATGGTTACCAGTTACAACCAGGTGGTAACGGCCTGTACCGAAACAATTATCTCTTATTATCGACACCACAACAAAGTTTCTTCCTATCTTGGATTGAACAAAGAAGCCACTTCTTCCAATTACAACGCCAAGGATTTGACCGAAAATCTTCAAAACACATTAAATATCACGGTGGTATCAATACGGAAAAACTTTTGGAGAAGAACATTAGATATTGCCGAAGTTCGAAGCAGACTCACGGAAGCAAAACAAAAGGAATTTGAGCATCAACTTTCTCAGCGTTCAAGTATGGATTTTACAGAGAGTAATATCCGTTCATTTATTTTGAATATTATCGGGTCCTATGAACAAACGATCATGGATTCAATTTTGAGTCTCTTTGATAAATTTACCATTGAGAGCTGTTATCGAGACACCTTGCATGAAAAAAACATTCACTACTTTAACGGCTGGAAAACGAACAATGCTTTTAAACTCGGAAAACGTCTCATAATCCCAATTCACGGAAGTTATGGCGGACCCTTTCGGAGCTGGTCCGGTGGCTGGTCCTTAGATTATCAGGCCGAGCGGTCTATACGGGACATAGATATGGTGATAAGCTATTTTGACGGTATGCATAGCTGTAAAACAATATGTGATGCACTCAAGGAAGGCTTTGTCCAAAATGAGAACAGCGGACTTTTTAGTACTCACTTCAAGATCACAGCGTATAAAAAAGGGACGTTACATTTAACCTTTTTAAATGATGATATTTTGAGACGATTCAATATCGCAGCTTGTAAAGGCAAGGGATGGTTGCCGGAGAATTACGGCACGGAATCATATGTCAAAATGTTGCCTGAGCAACGAGATGTCATTGATAGTTTCGAGGGAGCAAAAGCTTACGAAAAAAATCTGAATGCTCCTCTGTTTCCTGCCAGCAATACAATGTTGAAACTGGCTGCTTAAAAGGCAATAACAGGTTGCGGCTACGGCTTTTCGTTTGTTGCAGCCTGTTATTTTGGGAAACCATGAAAAGAGCTTAGGGCCGGTCGGGGCCATCGAGCCATTAATCGACAGTCATGAAATGATTGATGTTTGGTTGTTGATTGAAAACTCGAAGACGAATAGTCTCCTGTCCAAACCCTGCCCTCGATGGCCCCGACCGTTTTAAATTGGGCTTCGCCAACAGCCAGAAAAAAGGATTGATACCAGGAGCAGGAACAGCCGGCTACCGATCTGAACGGAGATGGTCAGGGAAAATAGTTTGATGGTATCAAAATGGAGCCCGGGATTGTGCCGACGGCAGATGCTTTGATACCATAAAGCGAGATCCAGGTCAGCTGCAGGACGGTTATTTGATACCGAAATTTTAGAAACAGTTTCAGGGAAAGGAAAGAAAAAATATAGAATGAAGAATATATTTATATGTATAGCTGCTGGATTTTTACTTATTTTCCTTTCAGGAGAACCATGCCTGGCCAAACACCTCAACAAGGAGAGCTTCTATCAGGAAAAGTGGTGTCAGGAGAATAGTGGGCAGGCGGAAGTAACAATGCCCGATAAGACCAGGTGTGATTGTCTCACCAAGGAATATGCTATCGAATTTGATTTCGGTGAAAAATGGGCGGAAGCGATCGGACAATCACTCTTTTATGCACTGCAGACGAACAAGAAGGCTGGCATCGGCCTGATTATTGAAAAGCCTAAAGATTATAAATTCTGGCTGAGATTAAACAGCACTATCATGTACCACAAGTTGCCGATCAGGACCTGGATTGTCAAACCGTAAGTGGCAGCTTGCAATGAGCTCAATATTAAAGTGTGTTGAACAGCGCTCCTGGTCGTTTGTGAAACGTAGGTATCTAGGATGCTATAGCTACAGATATCACCACTGTGGACAATGCAAACGGTAGAGAAACTATGATTATTATTAAGCGGTGACGATATGGCAAATAAAGCAAATCCGAATGATATCATCTCCCTTCGTGATGCCTTGAACATGGAAATCATGATCAACCAAGCCCTAATCGATATTCTTGTTGCCAAAGGTATCATTACCCAGGAAGAGCTGATGGCGAAGATTGAAGAGATTCGCAGAGAAATGCCAAACGTAACATTTTAACTGGAAATCAACATGCCGACATCTGAACAATGCGAGGCGGTGTATCACTGCGGTATTGGTAAAATACTGACCGCTGCATATCAGCGTGAGTTCAGTATGCAGGAGTCATGTAGATGTAAGACCAAGTATCCCTCTTTTGAGGATTGGTATGCAACGCTGAATGCAGATCAACAACAACGAGTCGATAAGGTGCTGGTTTTTATCTATGGAGCGTGAGGACAATGATTCAGAATTGTTGAGTTTATCTTTTGATATTGAAAATAAAAAAACAGTTTCAATAAAGACCAGTAATGTCCGGTTAAGGACTTGCATAGGTTTTTTGGGTTGAAGAGTTGCCTTGGCTTTCCATATCAGAGTCGTGCAATTCAGCGGTCCTCGATTCATTGTGGATTTTGTTTCGCAGCTGCCGAACTCTTTTGATGCTGACTGATTCTCCATGCTCCTCATAACAATAGATGGCGAGTGAAAGATAGGTGATCAGCCCGGCAAGCATCTGGATCATCAATCCATGCGGGCTTCTTGAAATAAGATGATACACTTTGAGATGTCGTTTCCACCAGGCAAAGAATGTTTCAATATCCCAACGAAGCTTGTATATGAAGGCAATTTGCTCAGCGGTCAGATCGAAACGATCTTCGCAACCCAGTATCGTATGCCGTCAATCTCATACCCGACGAGTCGCAATGGTTTTTCAGTCTGACTGATGCCTTGCTGGCCGAGAAGAACCTTTGCGTCATAGAAGACAATAGAATCATTTAATAAAGGGATCTTTTCCAAGCATAGTTTTGTGGTATTTGCTTTTATACGGCAAACGAAGTGTTTTCCTTCTGACTGGAGAAGGTCGAAATTTTTGTGCTGCTGATATCCTCGATCAAGGATCCCGGTTTCGCCCGGCAGCAGTATTCTGCTGACAAATGGCCGCTCACCGTCGTTGCCGGCGGTAAGGAATATTTTCCGCGGGATGCCACGATTGATGTCAAACCCGATGTGGGTTTTTGTTTTTTTGGTACCACCTCGATAATCGGCCCAGGTCATAGAAAGGACAGAGTCAATCAAGGAGCCATCAATTGCCACCAATTGGCCAAGTTCGGGGAATTTTTGCGGCAAGACTGTACGCGCCTGTTCTTGCAGGGCATTAAAGACATAAAGAAATTGTTCAAGACCTCTGTCATTCATAGCCTCAAAGAATGAACTCTTGGAAGTACCTTTTTCCGGGGCAATATGTTCTCTTGCAAAGTCATCCTCCTTCAGATTCTGGATGAGATGCCTACCGGAGGTATGCTCTTCCAGATGAAAGAAGATGAGAGCATTGAGTTGGTCGTTAAAATCCATTTGTAGAGGTCTGTTGCAGCTGGATTCAAGCTGTGGGGCTTTTTCCAGGATCTTTTTTAAAGGGCGTTTCAGTTTTTTGAAGGAGACGGTCGAATATTTTGCTTTCGTTGGCAGTAATCGCGGCATTTTCATAACTCCTTGAATTAATAGGATAACTATGAAAAAATTCGCGACCTGCTTTCATTGATTTGTCAAGTTAAATATTCGTTTTATTTACATTTTTTTAACTGCAATTTCCTAACCGGACATTACTGAGTATTAACGGAAAATGAGGATTGTTCAATGCTAAAGGAAACGAATAATAAATTTGAGTTATTCTTGACTAAGAGAGAAAGTTCAATACTAGTAATAGATGGCCAACATAGGCTAGAAGGATTGAAAGAAGCTGGTGATGTTAAATATAATGTAGAGATAGCATTCGTGATCGTCTGCCAACAGATCAAAAATATTACTTGGAAATAATAGTCGTTGATTAAACTCTATTGGACTTTTTTTGAACGGGATCGACATAAAAAAACGCATCTTGATTTTATGACTGCATAATACCATGAGATCAAGATGATTTCACCTTTTATAATCTGTAATTACAGTTATTTGGTAGAAAAAAGACTCGTTCAGCTACAAGTACGAAAAATGACAACCACAGTTTTCTCCAACAGGTCAGTTTGCTTTCTCTGTTCTCGGACAGGCACCTATAGTGCGTCGCAAGTGATTTGAGACCATTTTACACTGTTAACTCATTAATATATCGAGACTACAAGGAATCGCAGGGTATCAATTAATGCGCTATGGATTATAGGTACTTCAAAAACAGTATGTCTCTGGCCACTGATTCGGTAGACCATCGACATTTGCCCATGACAGTCTGTACCTTTGTAGTTTCAATGTAGTCAAACCAATCCAGAATCTGAGCGAGGGAACGTTGCGAAAGCCAGTTGTCCAGTTTCTTTTCCAGCTTGATAAGTGATTTGGTTTTTCCGGGTTCTTTTTCCCTGAGCCTGGCCTGTACATCCTTTATTTTTTTCACCAGGAAACAATGATAGCCCAGTGAGATAAATTGCGTGAACTGTCTTCCACGAAGATTGTCCGGATACCATGTGCGTGGCCTGGCACCGTCTAGCCGCCCCTTTTGCACAGCAAAGAGTTCTTCGATTTTTTCTCGCATTCGATAATTTTCAAGTGCTGTAAATGTATCCATAGCCTGATTGCTGACAAGGACGAAATAACCAAAGTACTTCTTTGCTTCGGTAATGGCCTTGTCGTTGAATCCCACGTTCAGTTGCCCCCCACGCCCCTTCCTGGAACAGGTCAGGTACTTGTCTGTTTTCTTTTGCGCTGATTCCGTGAACTCGGTTTTCCCTTCTTCTATTTGCGCCTTCAGTTCAAGCAGGTCCATACGGAAGGCGATTTCTTTCTTGGCTTCGTTGTCGGGGGAATAGTAAACATGCACATACAGACGGCACGAGATCGTTTCTTTTTCACCGGCAACCTTACCGTTGCGTGATCGCTGGCGTGCTAGGCTGAACGGGTGCATTCTGAGCGAAGTTGCTCCGCAGATTGACGGGTCGAAGGGACAAGTGCTGGACATACCCGCTATCGTTGTACGGAGCTCATCAATTGTCTCGCGGACCCAGGTGATATTTGCATCAACCAGGGTCAGAAACTTCACATTGCGCAAGGCAAATTCCATCATGTTTTTCTGGCTGTAGTAACCGTTATCGGTGACGATCAGAGGTTTTTCCAGATTGAGACACTTGAGTTGTGTCAGAGTATTTTCAATGGATATGACATCCGGAATATTACCTGGTTGCTTAGCGAAGGCTATAGGTTCGCGACTCTTCACGGAATATAAGGTCAAAAGCTTGATCGTATTGAGTCCGTCTTCATCCTTGTTGAACCCTTGCCGTGCCTCCGACTGATTTTCAGAGTAGGTCGAAATAATGGTAGAGTCAAACGCCAGCACGGGAGATTCTCCCAGGCGTGCCGCCCGAGCTGAAAAATAGCACTGAACGCCTTCTTCATTGCGACCAACATCCTTAAACAGCTTACCATACACGTCTTCAGTGATCGCTTCACGATATGGAAGAGGGTGCATCACCTGCCAGCTCTCAAGGCGCGGCAGCGTGTTGCCACCGGAACCGA
>ERZ889078.3186-NODE-3186-length-11074-cov-18.720664_pt1 | contig 11074 bp, 6 predicted proteins | sample MGYA00521266_ERZ889078 | MGnify/ENA primary metagenome ERZ889078 (study PRJEB32303, sample SAMEA104408618) | aquatic metagenome | biome: Brackish water; feature: Pelagic; material: water | place: Baltic Sea | collected 2014-06-16T06:34:00 | depth 76,534 m ... | reverse complement strand
GAATAGATAGGATTGATATAGATATATTATTTGATTGGGAGAGTAAAGTATTGATGGTTAAACTGTCTAATATCAAAGATCTAAAGAAAATTTCGTTAAATGATAACAACTCAAGTAATCTTCAAGAAATAGATATTATAGATGAGTCGACTTCCATTGTGGATATAACACCAGAACTATTAACTTATATGGAAAAAAATTCATATATACATGTAGGCTCACAAAACATACTTGTACAACATATAAATTGGCAATATAAACCATCATCATTTGGTCAGATGAGTATTAGTGAGATATTAAATATATACTCAAGCTTAAACATAACAAATAAAGATGAACGATATATTGCATATATGTTACATAAGTTAGATAAAGAAGGTGCATTGTATGAAAGCTCCACAAATGATGTTGAAGTTTTAGAAAGAAACTTTTTTAGTGAATATTCTGAAATATTTTATTCTTTTCGTATGTTAAAGAAAATACTAATTGAAGCGAAAGAAAATAATAAGATTGAAATCTTAGAATATTATTTTAGGATGGAATATCCAGATTCATTTTCATCAGTCTTAAAAAAAATAAAGAGCGATAGTAATCTTGATATAGCAACTAAATTTATAGTTGTATTAAGTTTAGAAGAGATATATGATGATATTTTTAATACTATTGAGAGATATAAAGATGCCAATGAATTTGAAAAGTTAGCAATCTTAAAAGATGAAATAAAACAAAATATTGGAGATAAATTCCCAGAACAACAAAAATTCTTAGAATGGTTTGAAAAAGAATTTAAGCTAGTTCATAAAATAAAAGGGCAAGTCAATGATTAGTATAGATGAAGCCAAAGAGCTTTTAAATTTTGCTGGCAATAATGAGAATTTTAAAGACTTAGGTCAAAAGCAACTAGAGTCCACTGTAGCTCTATATAATATGATAAAAAATGGTAGACTTGGTTATTTGTCTGATGAAGTTGGAATGGGGAAAACCTATGTTGCTTTAGGTGTAATATCTTTAATGCGATATATTAATCCAAGTTTAAAAGTTTTATATATTCTCCCAAAACAAAATGTTTTAGATAAATGGCTAAAAAAAGAATATCCAAATTTTTTACGAGATAATTTTAAAGTAGAGAATAACAAAGTTAAATCGTTTGACAAAAAATCTGCAGTACCACAAATAGAATGTACAGATTTAATAGATTTAATTAAATACTCATCTACTGGTTATTATGGGGACTATTTTATTAAAATGTCCAGCTTTTCTTTTCCATTATCAGATGATAAATTGGTTCAAAAAGTCAAAGATCTTAAAAAGTTAATCCCATCTGCAGTTATAGATTTAAATGTAGAAAAAAAAGAAGATGTAAAATTACAATATGCTAAAAATATTAATAAAATTTTACCTTTTTTTGATTTAGTATTAATAGATGAAGCTCATAACTTTAGACAAAATATGGATAGCAGTAATAGGAATAAGTACTTATCAATTATTCTTGGCACGAATAACGACGAAAATGACACTATAAAGAAGATTGATAAAGTATTATTATTGTCAGCTACACCATTTGACAGAGATATTAATCAATTAATAAATCAACTTGAAATGGTAGGAATGAATGATTATGCAGATGAATTAAAGAGTGTTAAAAATAATAAAGGAAAAGTAATCTCTATTTTGCAAAAATTTATGTCAAGACGATTAAATGAGCTTAAAATAGGAAATGAATTTTATACTAGAAATCAATATAGAGTAGAAAAAAGGGCTGAAGCTGCTATAAAGCTTGAATCAATTGATCAAAAACTAATTGTTGCATTAGTTCAAAAAAAAGTTGGTGAATTACTTGATGATGATAAGTTTAATGGACAATATCAAACAGGTATGCTTGCATCTTTTGAAAGCTATTTACCAAGTTCAAAAAAAAATGACACAAATATTGAATCAGAGTTTGATGATACGCAGGATAGTAATGTAAAAAAAGCAGTTGATAATAATATTATTATGCACTTACATAATTCGTACACTGAGGAATTCAATGAAACTTCTCTGCCTCATCCTAAAATGGATAGTGTAGTTAAAGAATATGCTCAAGATAGTTTTGAAAATGGTAATAAACATATAATTTTTGTCAGAAGAATACAGAGTGTAACAGATTTGAAAACTAAGTTTGATAAATATTATGATGGATGGATAGAACAATATTTATCAGAAAATTTACAAGTCGAAAATATACAACTAAACAATGAATTCAAAAAATACAAAGAACAGAATATATCGAAAAAATCAGATGTTGATAGTAGTGAGGAAGATAGTTCAAATAATTTTTTTACATATTTTTTTAGAGGAAAGAATGTAAACTCAACAGGGACCCCATTTGATATCAAAAATAAGATAAATACAGTTTCAAAAAATGATAATCTTATAAATAGTTTTGAGATGAATTGGTTTCATATTTTTAATATTGAGGTAGATAAGAAAAAACTACTTGAAGAAGTAAATCGATATGAAATAAAGAAGGATAAAAATTCAGACGATTTATTAAAAAATGAGATTTTTATGATTATCCAAATTTCATATTTACAGCTAATTCAAAAAAAAGATTTAGCTAAGTTTTATATGGACAAGTTTAATGTCCACTATGGACAAAAAAGTAATAATATTAGCTTTGAGACAATAGACCAATATATAAATTATAAAAGTTTTTTTAGTTACTTTGAAGAAGTGTTCGAGAATATTGATATCTTAAATGACACAGATTATAAGGGTATTGAAAAAATATACTTTATATCAAGTTTAATTTCATCAATACTACGATTAGGCCACGGAATAATAGATTTATTTTTAGCATATACAAATAACAAAGATAATTTTGTTGAAGAATTCGTGAACTTACTACAAAAGCAAAAACTTAAAGGTGAAAAGTTTAGTAGTTATAATCAAATAAAAGAGCTTATAGATAATATAGATTTAGTAATTAGAAATAACTTTACCGACTATAAAGACAGCGAAAAAACAGTAAATAATTATATTTCAGGTATTTTATCTCCTCTTGAGCCAGTTATAGGGGCAAGAGGTGCTAGTGGTGCTAAAAGTGCAATCGCTAGAAAATTTAGAATGCCTGGCTATCCAATGATATTAATTAGTACAGATGTACTTCAAGAAGGTGAAGATTTGCACACTTTTTGTGATAGTGTTATTCATTACGGCTTGTCAAATAGTCCTATGGCAATAGAGCAAAAAAATGGAAGAGTTGATAGAATTGGTTCGTTAGGACAAAGAAATTTAATGGCTGATAAAAGTATAAATAATAATAGTAAGTTAAAAGTGTCATTTCCTTTTTTACAAGAAAGCATAGAAGTTGTACAAATTCATAATTTAGCTCAAAATTTAAACGACTTTATAACATCTATAGACACTTTTGAAATAAAAAAAGTAGATATAAACAATGATTCAACCTCTGTTACTAAGATTAAAGAAATTGTAAAACAGATTGAATATAAATTAGAAAGTTCTTTAAATGCAAATTTACATATTCATGATATGGATTTAAATGAAGAAAAACTTAGTAGGATCATAGCCAAAGATAAAAAGAAAGTAGAAAAAACTATAAATTATCTTTTGAGTTTAAATGTTGATAAAAACATGATAGGAATAGCTAAATCATCATCGGAATTCATATTAAGAATTGAAGCAAAAGGTGAAAAAAAAACAATATATTCAAAAGCTGAGTTATTAAGATATATGCAAAAAATATCTTATGAAAGTTATCACAGAACAACAATCAGTGAGTTAGAAATTGGGAAAGGTGAAGACAGAAGTTTTAATGTTTCTTATAATATTGAAATGCTGGCTGGTGATGATGAAATAACTCAGCAGTTTGAAGTAGATGATATCCGCAATAGAATAAATTCCAAACATTTAATAGATACTCAGCTGTATGAACTGAGCGAACTATTTAAACTAGCTACAAATAAAGAACTCATGTATTATAACTTTACTAGAAACCACGATGTTGAACTAGATATCATACAAAATATAAATAATATAGATATAGTTTTTAATTTTAATCAACATAAGGTACATAGACAACAAAAAGTAGTTCTTGAAATTAAAGATGGATATGTAATCTTTTCATCAAAAGCTACAATCAATAATATTATAAAAACCATGGATGTTGATGATATAATTAAATATACATGGGATAGAAATAGATACATAGATATTGTTGAGTTCGTAGTTAATAATGATGGCGCAATTATTGGTAGAGTTATATTTCCATGTAAGCATATTCATAATAAAGAGATTTTATATAACGCATATGTTTTAGCTTGTGAGGCTGATCATTTGGAACAAATATTACATGGAGATGATAGATTTTAAAAGTGTTGCACTATAAAATTTTACATGCTATAGGAATGAAAAAATTATGGTTGCTTTTGTTGTAGTTTAAATGGAATAAAAAGGATCTGAAGAATGCAAATTATTCGAGATAAAGTTAATGAATTTTACAAAAAAATTAAACTTAACAAATATTATGAATAAGTCTCTTTTGAAGCAAGCTCTAAAGTTTAAAGACAATAGTCCAACATACAGCCAAGTGGAAAAGCTGTCTATAGAAGCAAAAGTATACCAATCTGAAAATGATGTTATTTTTTTATATGCAAAATACAAAGAAAGAACCCAAATATTAAACAAAGAGCTGTTCTTTGAATTTATATCAAATAGGATTCTTCAAAACGATGGTATAGTTAATAGCTTTGAGGATATTGAAAAAATATTTAATGCTCAAACTAGGCAAGAAAACATAAAGGCTTCAGGAGACAGCAAAAACAGTATTGTAAGGGTTTTTGATAATGTCGTGGTATATCAAATAGCCAATAACAATCCTATACTGTATAAAAATCATTCCGAGATAAAAGTAAAAGAAAAAATACTTGCTGTTGAGAACGGAGAAACATTTTTGAATATCTACTCGATTATGTCAAAATTCGGGTTTAATGAGTTTGTGTATTTAGGCGGTTTTTCAAATACATCAACAAGAGAGTTCCTGAAAGACAAAGATGTAGTTTTCTTTTTGGATTATGATATTGAGGCAATAAGGATTTATGACAGTTTTAACTGTAAAAGTAAATCATTTTTTATCCACCCTGAAATAGAAAACTATTTTAAAAATAATAATAATCAAAAACTCTATTTAGAACAAAGAGATAAGCTCCCAGAAAAACATGCCGAGCTTCAATGGCTTCTTAATCTAATTGATGAGTATAGCGCAGTTGTAGAACAGGAGATTATAGCATGAGGCACATAGAACTAATTGAGCTTATCTACAAACACAGACATTTAATTGATGAAGCATATAAGGGTGAGCAAGTTGAAAGTCTCCCTAGTGAGCTAATAGATGATGCTTCAATCTTTCAAAAGGTTGCAAAACAATATGAATTGAGTGACAGCTATGTTCAGTTTGCAAATGCAATGCTCAAGCGAGTAGATGCAAATTATACTTTTGGAGATTATAACGAAGAGATCAAACTTCTTATGAAGCAAAAGAGTGATTATCTTGAATCAAAAGAAAAAGCAATTCTTATAAGAATTAAAGAGTTGGTCCGCACCTTGTATAAAAAAATTGAACACAGAGATATTTTAATAAACGCAAGGATTAACGACATTGTAAACGACAATGAGTTGAGTATTGAACTAATCATCAAAGATGCCAAAGACGTTGACGAAAGAATAACGGAACTTATCCAGGCACATATTGAAAATCTAAAAATTCTCGGTAAAGAGTTGAGAGGTCTTGATGTAGAACTAGATGATATGCTTATTGATATTGGCTTAGACATGCTTCCGTTTACAGACAATATACATGCATACAATAAAAGACTTAGTGATTTCATTTTAAGAACAGAAAAAAGAAAGCAACAAAATATAAATCTTTCGTCTCTGTGTAACAAAATACTAAAAGAACAAGACAATGAATTGAAATCATTATTGCTTAGCAATTATCAGCTTTACCATCACACACTTAAAGAAAGAAAAACAGGCAATGTAAAATCTCTTCCAAATTCAATAGAGCTTAAAAAATCATCTTTTATGGACATGCTCTCAAAGCTTTTAAAAATAGAAAAACGAGAGAGAAAAGCAACAATTGAGAAACCGTATGTAGTATCTAGCACAGTTGAGCTAAAGGCAATCAGGCTGGATTTAATTCAACAGGACATCATAAGAGACAAACCACAAGATGTGTATAGCTATATACTTCAACACTCAGAACTACATAAATTCAAAGAAGATGAACTAGATAAAAGCTTTGCGTTTAAAACATATTTAACAATAGTACAAAACAACAGAGAAAGCATCATATTCGAAACAAATTTTAATAACAACAATATAAGGGTTACAAAATGGATATAGCAAAAGCATTTGAGATACTCTCTCGTGGGAAAATAGTCTCGGCCAACTCTTCTCAATATAGTGAGCTTGCTAACATGTTGCTTGCGGATAGTTTTTTTAATGAGCTGAATGAAGTTATCAACAAAATCGGATACAGGCTAATAAGCGAAAGCGGCTATTTTTATATATCCAAGAGAGGCAAGTTGAATGCTCAGGAGCAACAGGCATTTATAAGCAGTAATCGTGATTTAATTGTTGCGGTTTCTTTATTGAGACAGTTGTATCCACGATTAGACAGAGGAAATGTAATATCTTTTATTGATGCAGTTTTAAATTATGGAAATATAAAAATTAATGACAGTAGTATATTGGATAAATTAAAATATTTTTCATGGATAAAAAATAAAGATGATGAGAAAGGAATGCTAGAACAGCTTTTTAAGCACCTAGAAGACAAAAACATCATAGAACGAGTGCAAGAGAGCAATACTGATAAATATAAAGTCCTAGACGCAATTAATTACTATCTCTCAATTGTTGATTCAATTGAAACGGGAGCTGAATAATGCTAAAAAGAATGATACTAATTAACTCTGCTAACTTCCAGCTTGCAGATATGGACCTCTCAAAAGAAATCTTTTTTGTAGGAGACAATGCTAGTGGTAAAACTACTACTACAAGAGCATTACACTTTCTTTACAATGGAGATGGAGGGAAACTTGGAATACCGCGAAGCAAAGACACTTTTTCAAAACATTACTTCCCTCACGATGACTCTTATATTATATATGTATTTGAGTCATTCTTTATTTTTACATATAAGCGTAATGACACAATAAGAAGATGGTTCAGCAAGCAAGTATTTAATCTCAACGAAGTAATAAGAAATGAGAAACTGCTTGACTTTAAACACATAGAAGAATACATCAAGAGTGCATCTCTAAAGACAAAGCCTCAAACAATTGATGAATATACTGCAATTCTGTACGGTGCTAATAAGAAGCACCAGGATTTCGCTATTGCAAAGATAGAAAACCACAAAATATTCTTAGAAGTATTCAATATGATATTTAATATAGACAAAGCTATTGTTACAGCAAGTGATATTAAAAGAGCTATCCAGAAATCACTAGACAGAAAAGATGAGACATTAACTATTGACTATGAAGATTTTATAAGGAAGCTTAACAAGTTCTCGATGTCATATCATTTTTTTAAGACCTTCGACAGTTGCAGAATACCGCTTAAAAATGCTCTTTCCTTAAAAGACGGGCTACTTCTACTTGAAAAAGATATATCATCAATTCATAAAGCAATCAATTACAGATACCAATTTGAAATAGATGAGCTAAATAAGCAAAAAGAACTCATAGAGAAGACAAACGCAGAGCTTAAAAGAAATAAAGACAGAATGGACAGTATCAACGGGCTGTATGATAAGTTCGATAGCAGACTATCTGGAAAAATTGATATTCTCAAAAAGGAGATAACCAGACTTGAAATACTCAAAGAAAAGTTTGATCCGTTAGAAGTAGAAGAAAATACACTGCTAGCAAACAAGCATGATGCGATTAAAAAAGAATGGAGAGATAAAAGTCTCAGCTTGTCAAAACTGCAAGAGCAGTTAACTTCTGTCCAAAAAGAGATAGAAGCTGAAATAGAAAACATCAGGCATAAGATAAAAACATTAATTCCAAATGCAGCAAATCAAAATATCTATAAGCTCAATGAGTTAGAAAAAGCAAATTATGCAAATGAAGTTCTGGAAATAGAAAAAGAGTATAAAGTCATTGAAGATGGAATGAAAGACAAAATCAGAAAGCTTGAAGATGATGTCAAGATTTTAAAAAACAGTAACGACCAGCTTGACTTAGAAGTTTTAGAAAAGAAAAAGATAGTTAATGATGAATATATGTCTAAGGCTAAAGTTGTTGAGGTGCAAAGAGACATAAGCGCAGAGAGGATTAGTTCTCTTGATAAGAAAATAAGAAGCCTTCGTGTTGACAAAGATGAGCAAGATTCAAAATGCCGCGAACATGACAAGAAGTATGAGAAACTCAGAAAAAGCAATGCAAAAATACTTGCTTCAAAAAGAGTGCAATTCAACAGTAAAATTCAAAACGCCAGGGCAATACTAAACCCGATAGCAAACAGCTTTAATGAATTTCTCTCTGATGAGATTGATGGATGGGAGACAGATATCTATCCTGTAATAGATAAAGATTTGTTAAAAATGTCATGTGATGAACTTAAGCCTGAAGTAATTGCCGGAAATGCTCCTCTTGGATTCAAAATAAACACAGAGGGATTAAGCACGATACCAACTAAAGATGAAGCGCTTGAGATTGTTAGAAAAACAAAACTCGACAAAAGCGAACTACTTAGAAACTCAAAAGAGGTGTATAGAGCAGAGATAGCAGAACTCGATGAAGAGAAATATAGACTGCACGCAACATTAGAGTCTTACGAGAAAGAGATTAGTAACTCTATTGATGAAAAATCCGTTTTAGAAGCGAGTCTTGAAAAAGACATACAAAAGATAAGTGAGCTTTCAGAAGAATTAAAAAACAAATTAAAAACAGTCAACGAAGCATTTAAAGAAAAAAGAGAATCAATTTCACAAAAAATATCTCAGGCGAATATCAAAGTTAAGTTAAGTGAAGAAGACGTCAGGGCATCAAACATAGAGAAAAAAGCAGAAATTGACAAAAGCACACAAAAAAGAGATTTTAATTTAAAAAATATAAGAGCTCAAGAGCAAAAGAAAGCCGAAGGTGATATAAGAGCTGAACAAAGCAAAATAAAGGCTCTTAAAGAAGATATGAAGTCTGTAGATGCCGATGCAATGATAAGTAAATTATCTAAAGAAGTAAAACAATTAGAAGCTGATTTAAAAGAAGCCTCTGCCGCAATAACTTTTTTAGAGGAATATGAAGAGTCAAAAGATTTAATAGTGCAGCTTCCATTGCGAGAATCAGTCTTAAACAATCTCAACAAGCTTCACAGTGACAGGAAAGGCTTAGTAAAGAAACTAAGTAACACAGCCAGCGATATATCAAGTAAGCTTCATGATAAAAAAACAACATTAGAGAATACTCGTATTAGTTATGACAAGGGCATCAAAAAAATACAATCTCAGGGAATTGAAATAGGTAGTGAGAAAGTAGAGACAGAAGAACTCCTGATTAATTTAGTAAACATCTATGAAGAGACAGTGAGTGACTATAGAAATCAAAAATCAAAATTTAGAGAATTGATTGATAGATTAAAAAAATTAGAAGTACATTCTATAATAGAACTAAACTTCAACATGGAAAAATTTGCAGATGTAAAAAGTATAACTGAGCTTGAGAACATATTAGATAGTCTGACTGAGCTTGAGAACTTTGAAAAAAACAAATATGAAAGCGAAAAGAAAAGGAATCACAATAGTTTTGATAATTTCTTACGAGTTTCAATACCAGGTAAGCTGCAAAGCTTTGATGATTTGGAGAATGAGTTTGAGAAAGCCAAGTCATCAATCAACAGAAGTCTTTCACATGCCAACTTCGGAGTAATCAGAGATATAAATCTAATTACAGATACATCAAAAGGAAGAAACGATTCAATTACTGCTCTGCTTCAAGAGCTGTCCAAAAAGGTCAATGATACAATCGGCCTGTATTCAAATAAGTCTCTGTTTTATCATGATGTTCCAAAGTCGGTTGGAAATATAGAAGATATCCAATCTATACTTGAAGAGATTAAAAAGAAAGGTTCCAATGGACCTATTAATTTATTTGATACTATTGACCTATCGATGTCGTATGTTGAAAACGGAAAGAAAGTAGAAAACAAATTAAATATTAAAGACGAAAGTTCATCTGGCGGAAATATTTTATTAAAAGTTGCAATTGCTATGTCAATCCTAAATCGATACGCAAGAAAGACTACCAGTGATACACCATTTTTTTTAATAATTGATGAGATATCGAAATTACAAAGCAAGAATCAAGACCTTATTCGTCATTACATAAATGAAAATGGTTTTAAGACATTATTTATTACTCCTGATCCGGCATACCCAGATCCACAAAGAGCAATATATTACACATTTAAAAATATTCAAGAAGAGGGTGAGACTCTTGAGATTAGACAAATGAATATAGTTTAATTTAAGGATATGGAATGTCCCACATTAGCTAGACATATTTTATTCGGTATGTTAAACATGGGTCACAGTTTGAACTAAGCCTTCTCTTAATAAAAATCATAAACTCTTTGAAATATTTTCTCAAAGGAATGAAAAATGTTAGTAGTCTTTTAGCTGTTTAAAGGAAGACAAAATGAAACAAGTAGATATAGGCTCGAACTGCTATGCTCACTTAATTGATAATGTTATCTATCTGTACGTCAATAATGAATTTACAGAGATGTTTCATATTGATAACATTGAAACTACAGAAAATCCTATACCATTAATAGTATCTGAAATTGAAATTTCTTCTCGACCTAGTTTATACAAATGCATACAGTTAATGAATTGATTTTATACCTATATTTATGCTTTTATAGAAGGTCAAATGGTCATTTTCGTAAACTAGCCAAGTAGTCTGATCCTATTATTTTAAAAAAAAAGTAGCTAAATGGGAAAAACCCATTTAGTTTGTACAGTGATAATTAATCAGTAATTTTTTTGTAAATACCTTTT
>ERZ889078.3183-NODE-3183-length-11091-cov-24.361453_pt1 | contig 11091 bp, 11 predicted proteins | sample MGYA00521266_ERZ889078 | MGnify/ENA primary metagenome ERZ889078 (study PRJEB32303, sample SAMEA104408618) | aquatic metagenome | biome: Brackish water; feature: Pelagic; material: water | place: Baltic Sea | collected 2014-06-16T06:34:00 | depth 76,534 m ... | reverse complement strand
AAACACAAAAAAGCTAAAAGAAATAGGATGGTAATCTGGGTAAATTTCATATATATATTTTTTACATTTTGGTGATATGGAACGTCCTTTTAATCATTCGCTTGTGTGTTATATTAATCATGGACGTTTCATATATTTAAGTAAATTTCAAATATTTATCTTGAAGTATTTTAAGCTAACAAATGTAAACAATTTGGGACAAACCTATGAAATTTATTTTTATTCGGAAATATGGAATGTAAGTGGAGAAAATAATCTCCTATCTCATTTTGCAAATGAGCTTGTCTGCTTAGCAAACATTTGAGCAAATAATACCCATTTACACAGCGGTTAAAAATAAAGATTTATAAATCAAATATATTCCTATCTTTGGCCTCACTAAATCACAAAATTGAATGAAATTACAAAAGCTATTATTATTTTTACCTGATTTGATATTGTTTGAATTGGGGTTTTGCAAAGGTTTGAAAGATATTGGTGATTTGGGTTTGGGGATTTAATGGTTAGCATTCATTCGGAGAACTGCAGTATATAAATGAATTTACAAAGAACAAAAAGAGGTTATTTTTGAAAGAATATTAATATGGCAATAGAATCTGAAATTATATTTTACCGAGGAGATGATGGAAATGTAAAAATTGAGGTTTTCTATCTCGATGAGACATTTTGGATGACTCAAAAGAAAATAGCTGAGCTATTTGGGGTGCAAAGACCTGCAATAACAAAACATCTGAAAAATATCTTTGAGAGTGGTGAATTAGTAGAAGATTCAGTTAGTTCCATTTTGGAACATACTGCCGAAGACGGTAAAAATTACAAGACAATATTTTATAATCTTGATACGATTATTGCTTTAGGATATCGCGTAAACTCAAACAAAGCAACAAAATTTAGAATTTGGGCAACAAAGGTTCTGAAAGAGTTTATAACAAAAGGATTCGTTTTAGACGATGAAAGATTAAAACAAGGGAAGCACTTCGGAAAAGATTATTTTGATGAATTACTTGAGCGGATACGTGAAATACGGGCAAGTGAGAGGCGGTTTTATCAAAAAATAACTGACATCTATACACTTTCATTAGATTATGACAACTCTGATATATTAACAAAAGAATTTTTTGCAGCTGTGCAAAATAAACTTCATTGGGCAATAACTGGAAAAACAGCCGCAGAGATAATTTACAATTCAGCAGATGCGTCGAAGTTATATATGGGTTTGACAAATTGGAATCATGCACCTGACGGAAAAATTTTAAAATCAGATATTGCAACTGCAAAAAATTATTTGAATGAGCAGCATATAAAGGAACTAAACAGAATCGTTTCTGCATATCTGGATTTGGCAGAAAGTAGAGCAGAAAGGCAGATTCCAACAACAATGCAGGAATGGGCTAATTTCTTAAATCAATTTTTGGAATTATCAAGCTTTCCAATACTCAAAGATAAAGGAAAGGTTTCTGCAATGGAAGCAAGAGTAAAGGCAGAGCAAGAGTACGATAAATACAGAATGATTCAGGATAGAAATTATGAATCGGACTTTGATAAAGAAATCAAGCGGTTGAAAGGTGAAAAATAATAAACTAAAAGAATCGAGTCGCTACATGACCAAATGAGAACCCAGGGAAGAGTAACACTTGAAAAACACCCGTCAATAGCACAGTTTTAATAAAATATTTTCTATGTATACCTCTCTGGCTTTGCTATTCTATTATTCATTCCATTAAAAATAAAGGACAAACTTAAAAACCACAGGGTCCAGCCAAAATGAAATAGGCGTTGCTTCAATCCCAAATAATTAGAAAAAAAATCTGGCAAAAAGACTAAAAAACCGAGCATCATGATGATCAAAGTCAAAAGGGAAATAACTTTGATATGGGCAATAACGGTGTTTTTCCAAAATACTAATGCAGCTAAAGGTGACAAGAACAAAATAATGGAAGGAGAGCCTAATAAGCCGTGTAATCTAAGTGGGTAAGGAAAAATTCCAGCACCTAATACGGAAAAGGAAAAAGTCCAAAGTATTAGTATTGGTATAATATTTAATCCATTTTTCTTGCAAATCCTAAAAAGTCCAATATTAAAGAATATGCTAATAATTGTAGTCAAAACAAGTCCAATGGTAAATAAATACTGGGTTTTAGTGCCTATTTCACCTAATTCACTAACCAGTCTATTCACATGGTTATAGCCTGGCATTAAAAATCCACAAATGAAAGTTGTTGTCCAAAATAGGATTGGAATAAAAAAACCTGATTTTATTAGCCATTGACTTTTCATAGGTTTAAATTTATTTATCGGCCAAAGGTAGATAAAAGGGAAATAGCATCATCATTTCTTCCTCCATTTCAGATTAGTTTCACCCCTTTACTAATTCAACAGTATCGCTGTAATTTATTAATCTACGAGATAATTAAATCTCTAAATTTCAATATTCACAATTGAGCGAAAAATATAATAAAACCAGAAATTATTTGGCCAGTGTAAACATAAATTCCACACCACCTTCAGCATAATTCTTTGCGGATATTTCTCCATTATGGAGCAAGATGGCATTTTTTACTATAGCCAAACCCAATCCTGTGCCTCCAGTTTTTCGCGAACGACCAGAATCAACTCTATAGAATCTCTCAAAGATATTTGGCAAATGTTGCTTCTCAATTTCATTCCCTGAATTTGAAAAAGAGAAATAGTGAAATTCTTTATCCTCATTATGATGAGAAATTATGATCTCAATATTTTCGCCACCATATTTAATGGCATTATCAAAAAGATTGTAAAACACGGAAAACAATAATGATTTACTTCCCTGTAAAACCAATGATCGACCAATATTAATATCGACTTTTACTTTGTTTGCGCTTAGTCCTAGCTGCAAGTTTTCCTTAATCTCACTTACTAAATCGTAAATATTTATTTCTTCAAAAACAAATTGCTCTTTAGCCTCCTCAATTTTATTCAATGTAGAAATATCTTCAATTAAATCGGAAAGTCGCTTGGCTTGTGAATATGCCTTGTCAATAAAATAATTCTGCTTTTCAGCATCTACTTTATTATTTTGAAGTGTTTCGAGATATCCCATAACTGTGGCTACAGGCGTTTTTAATTCATGAGAAATATTGGAAGTCATTTGCTGCTTAACTCTCCTTCTTTTTTCGTGCTTAGATGTATTTGTTATAACAATCTCAAAACTTTTATCATTGAAGAAAATGCACTTAACATTAAAAAACTTATTGTTTTTAGAGAAGTCATATTCCTCTTCCACTGTTGAATCAAGGCTATTGCTATTATTTTTGGTGGAGTTCAAATTCTTGTCAATGAAACGTACAATCGGCTCAAGCTCCTTTATTTCAAAAATAGTTTCTGCAGAAATTGTAGATGTATCGGAAATAAAATTCAAGTATTGAATAAAATGATTATTGGTCAAGGTTTTCTTTTTGTCGGAAGAAAAGAAAGCAATCCCTTCTTCTAATGCATGAAGGTGGCTATAAAGTTTGTTTTTTTCATTAGAAACCTCTTCCTTAGCACGATTCAATTTTTTGTAAACCGCTACAATTTGATTACTGATTACACCCAATTCATCATTTGGAAATTTAATTTCAGAAACATCATTATTGCCCGCACTCAGTTTAATGGCAACATCTTTTAAGTTAATCAATGTTTTGCTTATTGTGTCGGTTAGGAAGAAAAGCACTATGCAAACAACTAGGAATAGTGCAATTAAATAAACTAAAAACATTTTCTCTATTCGTAAAAAGTCTATAACTCTGACATCATAAAGAGCTGCTGTTCTGATAAAATAACTGCTATAAAATTTTGAATAATAGTAATATGATTTGCCTGTAGTGGCAGATTTGCGAATAGTTGAGCCATATTTGGAAGCTACGGAGCCACGAACTTCAGTACGATATAAGTGATTTTCCATAGTTGAAAGATCTTCAACTTCGCTATCGTAAATAACTGTACCAGTTGGATTAATAACCGTAATTCTTATATTTGACTTAGGAATTAGAGTCATAACTGAATCAATTAATTTATAATTGCCAGAATCTTTTAATCCATTTACTTTAATAAAATTATTAGTTATTTCAGTAATATCATCTAAAGATATTTCAAGTTGTTTTTGCTTAAAATCCTTTTCACGATTATATTGAAAAATCAACACCAATACCGTAAATACGGCAAATATTAATGCTAGATAAATAAATAATTTCTTCCTAAAACTAAGTTTTTGATACATATTCTATTTGTATTATTAAATTTCTATATTTCGAAGAAATAGCCATATCCTGCTTCGCTTTTTATGCAGGAACCATAATTGCCCATTTTCTTTCTAAGTCTTGTTATATGAACATCGATAGTACGATTAGTAACAATTGTATTATCATTCCATACCTTTTTCATAATTTCTTCCCGAGTATAAATCCGCTCTTCAGATTTCAATAAAAGGGATAAAATCTCAAATTCTTTATTTGTAAGAACTATTTTCTCTTGATTAATTTTAAGATTTCTCTTTTCAAAATTCAGTACAATATCACCTTTAGTTAGCGATTTTGACTTCTTAGTATCTTGACTATCAAATCTTTTCAATACTGCTTTTACTCTTGCAATGACCTCTCTAATAGAGAAGGGTTTATTAATAAAATCGTCAGCACCAAGATTAAAACCAGTAAGCAAATCGTTTTCGGTATTTTTAGCTGTAATAAAAACTATAGGAACCGATAGATTCATTTCCTTTCTGATTACTGATGCCAGTTTAAAACCCGACATTTGCCCCATCATCACATCCATAATGATCAGATCATATAAGGTAAAATCTTTCTTTAAAGCCTCTTCAGCGGAATATACGATGTCTATTAAAAATCCTTCGCCTTCAAGATTGAATTGCAATATTTCACACAAATCCTCTTCGTCATCTATAATTAAAATTCTTTGGTTTTCAGCTTCCATATTGTTGATAATTAGGCTTCAAATTTAATAATTTATCTGAGTGAATTCTGATAATTGTTTTTTCTTTTTCACTAAAACCTTTGAAATATAATTTAGCTGAATTACAAATCAGATATAATTAATAATAAAAAACTAGTTCACCATATCATCAGTTTTACTATCATCAAGATGTCTGATTATCTTACCATCAATAAAGTAGATAGCCGCTTCAGCAATATTAGTAGCATGGTCGCCAATACGTTCAATTGAGGAAATAATTGATCTTAATTCAAGCAAAGTTTCAACCAGAGAAGTTAAGTCTTCGTTAGAGATAATGTCTGACATCGACTTTTTCAACATTTTCTGATTCAATTCATCTACTGAATTATCTTTATTGATAACCCAAAGCGCTTCTTCTTTATCGTGATTTAAGAAAGAAATCAATGCTCTGTTTACCATTTTCGTAGCAAGCTTCATCAACTTGGTTAACATTGGCATTGACTTAAGTAGCAAACTTTTGTCATTAATATCTTGCGCTCCATGAGCAACTTTAATTACCAAATCCCCTATCCTTTCCATATCGGTAAGCATATGATAAATTGCAAATAACTGCCTAATATCAGATGCCATAGGTTTATACAAAACTATCGTTTGAATAATTAAATCATCAAGTTTAACTTCGAATTTATCAATTTTGATTTCGTTTTTAATCAATTTAGAATTTACAAAATCATTATTTTTCTCATCGTAATTTTCAAATGCATAAACCATTTTATCTAATTGACTTAAAACCAAATTAGAAAGTATTTCGAATTCCGCAGCTATTTTATTTATTGCTGTATCTTTATTTGTCATTGCCATAGTTTATATCTTTTATCCGATTTTACCAGTTAAATACTCTTCTGTCCTTTTGTCCACAGGATTGATGAACATGTCTTTTGTTTTGCCATATTCTATTAGATTTCCCAAATACATAAACATTGAATAATCTGAAATTCGAGCAGCTTGCGACATATTATGAGTCACCATAATAATCGTGTATTTTTCTTTAAGCTCTATCAATAATTCCTCAACTTTTTTAGTTGCCACAGGATCGAGAGCAGAAGTAGGCTCGTCGAGCAAAATCACATCCGGTTTAAAAGCAAGTGCCCTTGCAATACATAATCTTTGTTGCTGACCTCCAGAAAGGAAAGTGCCTTTTTTTGTTAAGGAATCTTTCACTTCGTTCCAAAGAGCAACATCAATAAGAGATTTTTCTACAATTTCGTCTCTATCTGCTTTTTTCATCCCAATGCCATTGAGCTTATAACCAGCTATTACGTTATCATAAATACTCATGGTAGGAAATGGGTTTGGTCTTTGAAAAACCATTCCTATTTTTCGCCTAAGCATAATATTAGTCATGGTAGAAGTGTCTTCACCATTAAGCAATATCTGACCATTGGTCTCTATTTCTGGATACAGATCATGCATTCTGTTTATTGCCCTAAGCAATGTGCTTTTACCACAGCCAGAAGGCCCCATAATAGCAGTTATTTTATTTTTCTTTATCCCAGCAGTAACCGCATCTACTGCATTTTTTCCTTTTGTATAGGAAACTGATAGATTTTTTAGTTCTACAATTGGATCTTTTATTGGAATTATAAGTTCGTTCATTATTTACTTCTATTTGCTAAAATTCTTTTTGACAATAAATTAAGTCCAAGTACAAATATCATCAAAAAAAGTGATGATGACCAGATTAAATCAACCATATTTGGATCATTATAAAATTCCCATATTAACAATGGAACTGCGCTAGTAGGTTTATCAATATCAAAGTTAACCTTCATGCTGCCCAATGCAGTTAGCATCAAGGGTGCTGTTTCGCCCACAATTCTTGAAATTGACAATAATATTCCTGTCAATAATCCACTTAAACCCGTAGGAATAAGCACTTTGAATAATATTTTATAGTAAGGAACACCTAAGGCTAAACCTGCTTCTTTAATAGAAATTGGAATCATTTTCAGCGTTTCTTCTGTAGATCTAATGATCAAAGGAAGCATCATTATAGCCAGAGCCACACTTGCTGCCAATGCTGAAAATCCACTTGTAATAGGTTTTACAACCCAAAAATATGCAATCAAACCCAAAACTATGGAAGGAATTCCTTGCATAATATCCGTTAGATTTCTAATAAGATTAGTATATCCTTTGGTCCCATTTTCATACAAGAAAATACCAACAAGTAATCCAATTGGGATTGCAAAAAGAGCAGCCATTCCAACGATGAATAATGTTCCTGTAATACCATTTAAGATACCACCAGGAATTATATTTCCTTCATTTACGGCAAGCATAGCTTCGTAAGTATCAGGACTTGTTTCTGTAAAAAATGCAATATTAATTTGACGGTAACCACTGGATATCAATTTATAAATGATTAATACAATGGGCGAAATTGTAATAGCAGAGAGCGTAATAATAACAGCGGTGAAAATCTTATCCTTACGAAGAAGTTTTCTTTCCGTTTTCTCAAGGAACTTCCTTTTAAGTTTGAATTTTTTGGTTTTAGTTATTGCTGTTGCCATTAGTTTAGATTTTTAATTATTATTTTTCCAATCCAATTAACAATCCCAGTAATAACAAAAAGCAAAAGAGCAATCGTAATTAAAGCTGATAATTTCAAGCCATCGGCTTCGCCAAATTGATTGGCAATAACGCTGGCCATAGTATTTCCTGTTCCAAAAAGGCTAGTAGGGATAATATTTGTGTTTCCAATAAGCATAGTCACCGCCATAGTTTCACCTACGGCTCTACCAAAAGCTAAGATATAACTTGTGAAAATTCCAGATTTCGCATTGGGAACAATTACTTTAAGAATTACATCTTTACGAGTAGAGCCTAAAGAATAAGCGGCTTCTTTGAGCTCGTTAGGAACCATTTTAATAATTTCAGTAGTAATGGAAGTTGCATAAGGAATAATCATAATGGCCAATATTAAACCAGCCGTAAAAATTCCATAACCCTGTGAACTTAGTCCTAAATCCACAATGAGCGGACGTAAAACATAAAAACCCCATAATCCATAAACTATTGAGGGAATTCCGGCAAGCATATCCACCATAATACCCACAAAATTTGCCACCTTCGTGCCTCTATATAACTCACCAATAAATATTGAAGTAGAAAAAGCAAATGGAAAAGCGATAATAATAGCCATAATGGAAGTTATTAACGTTCCGGCAATAAAAGGTAAAGCACCATATTTTTCTTTGCCTTGGGTTGGATCCCAATCTGAAGAGAAAATAAAACCAAAGCCAAATTCTTTAAAAACTGGTAAAGTTCCACTTATTAGAGTAAGAACCATGCCGCCAGTTATTAGAATAATAATAATTGAGGCTAGGTATAATACTATTTTGGTAATTTTTTCGCTGTTTAGCATTGATAAAATTCGTTATGCTTTTATTAAATGTAATCTTATAAACAAATACAAAAATGACTGACTAACTATTTGCAGTTAATCAGTCATAATATGTATGATGAATTTACTATTTTAATACAGGAACGCCTTCATATACTACAGAACCCAAAATAGCTTTTGCTTGAGTAACTGCTTTTTCAGGAAGTGGAGCATATTGTACTTGTTGTGCAATAGCTTGAGCGTCTTTTTCAATCATCCACGACAATAATTTCACAGTTGCTTCAGCTTGAGCTAAAGTTCTGCCATCGTATTTTTGATCTTTGTATATGATTAACCAAGTGAAACCACAGATTGGATAAGCATTAGGATCGCTAGAGTTAGTAAGCATAACTTTAGTATCAGTAGGAATATCACCTTGAGCAGAAGCGCTAATAGATGCTATACTTGGCTCGATATAATTACCAGATGCATTTTCTAATTTAGCAAAAGATATTTTTTGTGCGAATGCAAATTCAGAACCAATATATCCAATAGAACCTTCAGTTTGTTGAATAGTACCAGCTACACCAGGGTTTCCTTTTGCGCCCATACCAACTGGCCAATTTAATGATTTACCTCTACCTATTTCTGCTTCCCATTTAGTACTGATTTTGCTCATATAATCGCTGAAGATATAAGTTGTACCACTTCCATCGGAACGATGAATCAAAGAAATTTCCATATTGGGTAATGTCACATCTGGGTTAGTTTCAGCTAATTTAGCGTCGTTCCAATTTTTAATATTGCCCATAAATATATCTTCAAGATTTTGGCTAGAAAGACTTAAGCTTTCGATACCAGGAAGATTATAAGCGATAACAACTGCACCAATACAAGTTGGAATATGAACGATTGCTGCTGGCATTTCGGCTTCTTTTTCTTCATCTAAAAAAGCGTCAGTTGCACCAAAGTCAACAACTTTATCTTTCAGGCTTCTGATTCCTCCACCTGAACCAATTCCGCCATAAGTAATTTCGGCATTATTGGTTTCTGCGTAATTCTTAAATGCGATATTGTAAAAAGGAAGAGGGAAAGTTGCTCCTGCTGCAGAAATCTCTGCTTTTTCAACTACTTTTACATCAGTAGTTCCTTCGTTTGCATTATTGCTACATGATGCAAAGATCAAAACAGCTGCGAACATTAATAATAAATTCTTCATAATTGTTAATTTTTAGATTTGTTTATTTTTTTATTTAAAGTTAAATTTTAATTTCTAAGCTTAAGTAAACTATATTTTCAGCTGGGCCACCATTTGCAGGCATCCATACTTGATAGTTTGGTGCTATTTTCACACCTTTTATTGGAGCAAACTCAATACCACCAATGATGGCTTCTCCATCAGAATTTGCATTCCAAGCATTTGTTGCAGCACCAATTTTTGTTGAAGTCAACTGATCATATCTAGCAAATAATCTTACCTTCTTTATTTTGTACGAGCTAAATACTGAAATACCTGACATATCATGGTCGGTCTTCATTTTATTGTTTGTTTGCAAGGCATACTCAGCACCTATATTAAATTTCTCTCTACTGTATCCTAAGAATAGTGACAACGAATTTTGAGAGTTAGAATTTCCCATCATGTCGTAATATGCTCTAAAAGTAAGTCCTTTAAGTGGATTTATCGTTGCACCTAAACTATATTTAAGCACACTATCGTTTTCTAAAGACTTATAGCCCTCGCCATTTGCGATTGTAGCATCAACAGAAATAATACTATTAAATTTATAGCTAGCGAAAGCACCTAAATCGGCTGATGAGCCAAATTTATGCTCATCTTGGAAAGATTTATAAAGGTATCTATTTCCCCATAATCCTTCTTGAAGATCGAACTGAGCAAGTCCAATAAGACCAAATTTTGTGGTGAATTTGCCGCTTTTATATTGTAAATATGCATTTTTTAGATAAGCTGTCATTTGAAGTTTTCCCACTCCAGGATCGCCAACATCTAATAATACTTTAGCTGAAAACTTCTCACTGAGGTTAAAACTATAGCCAAAATAAGCTCTTTGTATTTCAAAAGCATTATGTGCTTTTGGACCATCAAATGCTGAATGAAAATTGGTGAACACTTTTACGGTTGCATGTCCCGATTGTTTGAAATCAGTTTGTTCTTGAGCATTTACACTCGTGAAAAAGGCCGTTAGTGTGATCGATAATAATAAGTTTCTTAATTTCATAATATTTATAGATTTAAATTATGATGCAAAATAACGATCGTTTTGTTACACATACATTAAGCGAATGTTAAGATTTTGTTACGTTATAACACATTCAATAAACCTTCTATTTTTTCACTAGCTTGTTGATGGAAATAATTTAGATTTCATTATTATGGTTGCAAATGTAATAAAAAAGTGGGGAGATAAAAACTACCAAAAACAAAAAAGAGGCTACCATTGCTGGAGCCTCTCTTTGTATTTTTCATTTTTGTATTTTATTATGGCATTACCACAGTATTCATTTGAAGAGTAACTGCAGTTTGAGCTAGCATTCTTCCATTAATAGAACCACCTGTTTGCATATTAATACCTGTCATGCTTAGTATGTTTCCTTCAAAATGGCTCGTTGTTCCTAAAGTAACCGCACCTGATGTTACCCAGTAAATATTTTTTGCTTGAACTCCTCCTGTTAATGTCATTCTCACTGCTGAACTCATGCTAAGAGTGGACACGCCGGTCAAATTGACCACCCCAGGCCGGTGCAAAGTGACCACCCTT
>ERZ889078.3181-NODE-3181-length-11095-cov-8.176993_pt1 | contig 11095 bp, 8 predicted proteins | sample MGYA00521266_ERZ889078 | MGnify/ENA primary metagenome ERZ889078 (study PRJEB32303, sample SAMEA104408618) | aquatic metagenome | biome: Brackish water; feature: Pelagic; material: water | place: Baltic Sea | collected 2014-06-16T06:34:00 | depth 76,534 m ... | reverse complement strand
ATATAATAATATATTATCAAGATGGGATAAACGTGCCTATTTTCGATGTTTGATCTTTGAAAGTCAAATAAATAAGTCTAGAAAAGTGAGGCTTTACAGCCTCGAAGCAATAGTCGAGACCTTCGGGTTTCAAAAAGGAGGAAGACCATGTTCACCAACCTGACCGATTGGCTCCAGGGCAACCCCTGGGACATCGTACTCATGATCGTTGGCGGCATTCTGCTGTCGATGGTCAACGAGTCAAAACAAGGCCGTAAAGGCTACTTCGTCACCTTGGGGTGCATTCTGGCGATTTGTATTTACTTCGCCACCAAGTACCTCTTCGTGGGCGATGGCGCCTCGTCGGTTCCGTCGGGAAGCTCTTCGAGTGACCCATTCAGTTTCCCTTGGGGGAAGTTCATCGGAACGACCATCATCTTCGCCATTTTCGGCACTCTGACCTTCATGGCTGCTAGGCCGTGGAATGTGGCTCCGCCGCAAATGAAGTACCCAGTTGATGACAAGGGCTCCAAGGAGCTCAACAAAGAGACCATCGAGGATCAGGCACAGCGAAAGCGTGAGGAGCGTTACTTCCACTGGCCGAGCATCTTCGGCTACGCTGGCATGGGTCTGAGTCTCTTGATTCCGATCGTGTTTCCCAAGGGCCTGGTAATCCTACTTGGCTTCATCCTGTTTCCGACCTTCTTCTGGTTGGTGGGCAACTTCAAGGTGCCTGCACGGCGTCGTTGGGTGCTCAAGTACGTGGGTGAGTTCATGGACGATCGGGGAGATTGGAAACTGCAGGGGAGTCACATCCGCACCAAGTGCATTCGCAAGTTTCTTCTCCCTAACGGTGATGAGGACAAGGAGGAGTCTAAGATCTGGGAAAACCGGATGAAGCAAAACGGCTTCTTCATGGATGGTGGCTGGAATCGGATTCCTCTTTTGGCAATTTTTCTCCCCCTGATCGAGGTGGAGGCAGTTGTCTACGAAAAGGTAGAAACCCGTTTCCAGACCGAACAGCTACCCACCATGGGACAGCGTGAGGACCCCAGAGATCGTGATCGTACTGGCGACAACAAGGTCGATCCCTTTAGTGCAGCGGCAACGCTGTCTCTGGATACTCGGGTCGATCTGATCATGAATGAGTTGCCCTTCAATTTCATCTTTCGGACCTCTTCGGACCGAAATGATGCAGTTGGTGTGGCTGCTCGCCATATCGCCAGCATCAACGCCGAGGAAATGAACACGATGCATATTTCCGAAGCCATGATGTATCCTTTTTTCGTGAGTTCTAACATGTCCCGAAGTGGCGTAGTCATGACTGGCACCAACGTGCCTTCGGCAATCCAGGTCAAGGTGGCTCATCACATGATCTTGGGAGAGCTCGATGATTCTTGTATGCATCATCTGGGAGTCGGCGTGACCTACTACAAGGTCATGGATCGCAATCCTGATCCCAAGGTGCAGGCCAAAATGAATCAGCTGACAGAGAGCGCTTTGGATGAGGAAATTGGTCTCCGTAAGGGTCGGGCCGCTGGTAACGAGGCCAAGACTGAGATCCAGGAGATTATTACTTCCTTCGGGTGCACCTTCCAGGAGGCGACCTTCTACCTGATCAACCGTGACAAGGCTCGCAATGCTTCGACGCAGTACGTCGACGGCTTGCAGGGCTTTGCTGCAGCTGCTGCCACTTTGGGTGGTGGAAGTCAGGCTGGTCGTAGCTAGCTAGACAACTTTGTTTGACATCGCCCCCCGCATATTCGGTTCTATTCCGGAGCGGGGGGCTCTTTTATTTTTAGGAGACATTAGAAGTCTTTAGCTAGCGTTTGCTTAACCTTGATTTTTTTACTATAATATATTATAGTTAAATGTTTAAAAAATAAGAAAAAACTATGGAGGACGTAATTCAAAATTTCGTAGAGGAATTGGTCAAAAAAGCTGGTATCGATAGTATGCCAGAGGACTTTAAACAAGAGCAATTAGCCAACTTAAAAATCCAAGTAGAACAACGTCTTGGTATGATGGCCATCTCTGAACTTGATGAAGCTGGTATAACCGCTTTTGAAGAGTTTATGGCCAAAAATGAAGCTCCAGACCCCAAGGTAATGATGGAGTTTTTTAATACCCACATTGGTGATTTTGAAGCCAAGGTACAGGATACTTTGACTAAGTTTGGCCAGGAATTTGTTCAAGGTGTAGCTGATTTAAAAGGCACAAAGTTAAGTGAATAATCTTTATGACCGAAGAAGAAAAGAAGCTAAAGATTGAAGCACTTTTCCAAGAAGCTGTAGCCCGGATAGATGAGTTAAAGGCTAAGGTTTTGACTGACAAGGAAAATAGAGCTTCTGCAGACGATAAAGAAAAAATCGATCAAATTTTAGATAAGATAAAAAGTGAATTATAAAAATATGGCATCAGGGAAACGAAAAAATAATCACCACCCAGAAGTGCGTGGTCCAGAACACGCAGCTGAGCAGGCGGAAAATATTCAAGAATATTTAGCCAGAAAAGTAAGAGAATTGCAAGAGAGAGTGGAGCTAGCAAAATTGGCTGGTAATACAGAAGCTCATCATGCTATTTTTGCCCAAATGGATACGGTGGTTGATAATTTTAGTCAAAGATCTTCAAGGATAATTGCAGAAAGCCAAGATGAAGCTGAAGCCAAGGAAAAAATTAGAACCGAATTTTCTGGTAGTCTAGAAGAAATCAATCAGCATGGAAGCAAGCTTGGTGCTGATGTGAGTTTAAGTACAGAAACAGTAAGTGCTGAAGTCGATCCCGATGATTTTGAGAGTATCAATGGAGAAACTTTGGAAGTGGAAGGCGTTTTGGAAGTAAATAATGCACTAGGTGTTGAAGTTTTGGTAAAGAATGGAGCTACTTTTAGGGTTTATGGTGATCTTAGTTCTAGTGTTGTCCGAGTAGAGCCAGGTGGAAATTTTGAATTAAAAGGTACAAATGAAGATAGTGATGTTATAGAAAATTTTGTAGAGGTTGAAGACGACAAAGCCACTGGTGATACTCTTGAAGAACAATTAGCTGATGTTAATGTGTCTATTCCTGACGCACCAGAGGCCACTCCAGAAGTAGCTACCCCTGAAACAGTATTAGAAACTACCACAGAAACACCGGTACTTGATCCTAAAAGTAAGTTAGAGTCTCTGGAATCTGATTTGGGTTATCTATATCTTGATCCAAGTAAGATTTTTGAAAATCTAGAGCCAGCAGATATAGAACAACTCAAGACCAAAATGGCCGAACATAGGGTTGCCGGAAAAGAATTAGAAGGGGCTAAAATAAATTTAGCTAAAGAAGAGGCTCAGAAAAAACCAAATGAGACAAATTTAGCCAATTTGAGAGAAAAGGTAGCTGAACTACAGAATATTTTAAAAGAAAAAACAGAGGCAATAAATTCTTTTTACAGAGAAAAAATAACACTTGTCCTTGATAAAGAAGAAAGATCAGGAGAAATAGACGAAGAAGCTCTAGGAGCGGCAGCCGAAAGAATCAATGCTATTGTATTGGAAACAATCTCTCTTGAGGCTGCTAGATTATCTGTTGATAGCAAGCTAAAGACTATGGGCAAACAGATGCTTAAATCAGCACCACTTATGATTGGTGCCTCTATAGCTATCGGTAGCCTTGGCTTAGCTTTGCCTGTTACTGGTTTGTTGGCTGGTAGTACTTCATGGGTGATTAGGCGTATGATGGCTGGTAGAAGCAAAAATAATGCTGCCAAAGATAGATTAGAACACAGGGCCAAAATAGACGAAAGGAAGGACCGATTAACTACAGCTTTATTTTCAGATATAGAAGGTCTTAGGAAGCAACTTAGTGGTCATATCAGCAATGCTTTGCGTCAACAAACTAGTGAAAGAGCAATAGCTGCTTTAGCTAGCATAGAAAGAGTTGATAGCGAGGATACTCTTACAGCTGAACAGCTTGGCGAGGTCAATAGAGAGCTTTATTTGTCTGCCTTGACTCAGATTGATGCTAAATATCCTGATATTGATAAAAATCAACGCCATAATATGGCAATAAACTTAGCCATGAATTTGAGTAGTCATCAAAGGACTCAAAGTGAGGCTACTGAAAGATTGGCAAAAATTAAAACTGAAAAACCAGGTTTGTACAAGATTATCGAAAAGTACAATTTACTAAGTGCTACTGGTAGGGCTGATGAGCCGCCAGCAGATATGACCGAAGAAGAAAAGAAAGTTTGGGGAATAAGTAAGTATGATTTATTATCGTTTGGTATAGGTGGTGGTATTGGTATGGCTGTAAGGACTACTGGTATTGCTAGGGTAGCTCTAGGTGCCTTGGGTGGTGGTGCTTTGGGCTACGTAGTCGGCGAGGAGCTAGAGAGAAAAAGTGAAGGTAAGGCCTTTAAAGAGATTGATGAGATGATAACCCAGGCTGAGACTTTAATTCAAGATCTTTCTTTCCCAGCCGAGGACTTAGATAGACTTAGATCTAGCCGAAGGATAGTCCAAGCTCGTTTGGAGACTGGTATTTTAAACAACAATCCACTACTTAAGTCTCGGGCAGAAAATTTTATTGATAATTTTCAAAGAGTAGAACTAGCCAATCAAAATACTATCGAATCTATGCTAGCTACTTTGGAGAAAAACGCTCAGGCTATAGATGCACAAGTTCAGGTAGATGTAGCTAGAATAGAAAAAGCTACTAAACGTAGAAGATTGGTTGCCACTATTGGTGGTACTATTGCGGGTGCAGCAGCTGGATACTTTGGTGCTGATTTGAGCAAGAAAGCTTTAGATGGTCTTGGGGATGTTGCTGAAGATCTAGGCATCAAAGATGATATAGAGGGTTTTGTAGGTGAAGCAGGGGATATCATAGATGATGTTAAGGAAAAAGTTGGTATTGATACTCAAAGAGCCCCTGAACCAGTGCCAGTCACTAGTACAACGGAAGCTGCGGTTCCAGCGGGGGAAACACCAAATCAAGATTATGATGGTAGTTCTGCTTGGAAGGGCGAGACCGATCCTTGGAAAACTGGTCGAATGGGTGTTGAGGCTGATCCAGAAGCCATTCAACCAGAAAATGTTAATCATCAGGCAGATACCACAGCTCCAGCTGTTCCAGAAACACCTCCCCTCGGCCATAGCCCCACGGGCGAGGCAGAGCCGACTAGCTTTAGTGACAAGATTGATTCAGCAGAACTTTCTAAAGGATCTGATTCTATTTGGCGTTCTGCTAAAGCTATATTTATAAAAAATGCCGAAGCCTTGGGTTATAAAGGTGATCCAGCGGGATTAGACAAATGGGCTGAGACTCAAACAGCTAATGCTGTAGCTGAGCTTAATGAATCCCAGGGTGGTAATTTGACTGACCTGGTTCATGATGGAGATATGGTTCATATGGACAAAGATCCAGGTGGTACTTGGCATTTAAGATTAGAAGAATCTTCTGGTATCGAAGCCAGTCATTTATCAGATACTAATGTAGATAAATTTTTTGATGGTACCAAGTTTGAGGGCGACGTAGAACACGCTCAGATTACAGACCCTCGTACTGGCGATCAATATTGGGAAATAAAATCTGGAGAAGATGTATACAAGGTCTATGATTGGGATAGAGATGGAAGACCAAATATTATGATGCCAGATGGTAGCTCTACCGAGATGACGGTAGAGGATATGAAAGCATTTTTTCAAGAAAAAAATATTGCCTTTACTCAATCAGAACTTGATGTTGCTGCAGCTGGCCAAAGATTTGAACAATATGTTGGCAATGGCGGAGGTCAATACGAGTCTGGTATGTATCAAATAGCTCAAGGCGATCCTGCTCAAGCAACCGCCTTGTTGCAACATGTAATGGAGTCCAATGACTCGGCCCAGATAGAGGCGTACCTCAGCGACCACTTAAAGACAGCTGGATTTTCAGCGAACAAAGCAAATATATTTTTGGCTACTTTAAGAGATGGTGGCAATTTGGATAAAACTTTGGGAGGTGCACTTGATGTTAGTGGCGGTACTCAAGCCTTAGATAATTTACGTAGTAGTTTTGATAGTAGTGTAAAAACTAGCTATGATTCCCTCAATGATGTCCATGCTGAAGAATGGCACCCAATTGAAATTAAGGGAGAATATTATTTAGCCTATAAGTATCACGAAGGTACTTGGCCATTTAGATCAGATCATTATTATCTATCCAATGGTTCAGTTGATGCTAGTGGCTCTTATGTAGTTCAAGATCAGCTTGATGGTCATGCTATGGAAGATTATTTTGGTAACAACAAAACTAGTGAATTGGCATCTCATCCCGGTGAGGGGCCAGCTGAGGTGGAAGCGAAACCACCTACTTCTGATTCTACTCCAGAGCCATCAGTCAAAACTTCTGAAGATTCTAAACCTGCATTTAGAGAAGTTGGTGGTACTAAGGTAGAAAAGGATCCAGCTGATTTTAAACCAGTCAAAGCAGTTGGTCCAGACACGGGTCCAGATAAAGACCTAGGAATGCCACAAAAAGGGGATGTTGAGCCAGCTACTCCAGAAGTAGTGCCAGTAGAACCAGTTAAGGTAGAAGATCCACAACCTGCTTCAGTAGCTCCTGATGAAAAAGAAACACCAGTAGCAGTCGATACTACAGAACAGTCTAAAGCAGCAGTTGAGCCTCAAAAGCCACCTATAGTAAAAGGCGACCCTCATTCAGGAGAACCTAGAGATTTATTTGAAGAAGCCGCTGATAAAGCTGCAGCCGAGCCACAAGCTAGGGTAGAGGATCTTCCTAGTAGTGCTACTGAGGCACCTATTGCCGTAGAAGCTAGTCCAGAAGACTTAGATGCTGCTTTGGCTGTACTAGGTAAGGGTCTTGAAGTAGATGGGTTGACACTTGAAAAGTTGCTTGAAAAAATAGATAGTATGGATGATCAAAAAGCCATCATCAATTTAGGTAATAGGATAAATTCATTAATTTCTGTAGCAGAAAATAATCCTGCCCAGGAGCATACCCTAAGAGGATTCCAATATGTACATCATTTGGTAGATGCTAAATTAGTTGAATTAAATTCTATGAATTCTATTTTACAAGTCTTATCAGCTGGAGAACAACTAGATAGTCCTTTGACCATAGAGCGCATAGCAACAATGGATAATATGGATGCTCTTGATGGTTTGAGAAAATCTGCTGAAAATATGATGAAGGTCATTTCATCAGACAAAGATCTCGTTGGGCAGACTAGTGATTATCAGCGAGTCATAGCTGCTATAGATAAACGAATAATAGATTTAAAAGCATAAAATAAAAGACCTCCTAAGTATGGAGGTTTTTTTTGATAAAATAAATAGGCCGGCACCTCGGGAGGTACCGGCCGTTTTGTCCCCTAAGGGACGTTTCGGGTTACTTGCTCTTGGGGGTGGTGTCGACGATGTCGTCAGCCAGGTTGCGAAGCGTTTCGCGAGCCTTGTCATCCTTGACCTTGGCCTGCTTGGCCAGCTCGCGAAGTGCCGCCGCCATGTCGAACTCGTTGTCCGTCAGACGCTGCTCGACGATGTCGAGCCTTCCAGTGTTGCTGTTGACCTGGGTGGTCAGTCCGGCGATCGCTTCGTCCTGCTCGGCGTCCTTGGCCTTGCGGGCCTTCAGCTGAGCTTCGAGAGAAGCGACACGGGCGAGCTGACGCTCATTGGCCTTGGCGTCGATGCCGTTGTGCAGGATGACCTTCATGGCGTCGAGACCGAGAGTCGAGTCCAGCTCGTCGAAATTCCAGCGCTTGGCCAGGAAGATCGCCTTGTCGGTGCTGTCACACCACTGGTCGACGCACTTGTCGTAGGTCATGGAATCGGGGCGGACCTGGGCGGTCCATTCCTTTTCCAGTTCGACCTGGACTTCGGCGGCCACGGTGGCCAGCTCGGCGTCAGCCAGGTAGATCTCGAACTTCGATTCGGCGTCGGCGGACTGGCCGTCCTTGATCAGCTGGTACAGCTCGAGCTTCTGCTCCTTGGTGATGGAGCTGCCCTTGATGTCCGTGACGGACACGCCGGCGAAAGCGAAACTGGTGGTCAGGATCAGAACGAGAACGGTCAGGATGGTGGTCAGATTGCGGTTCATGGATTTTCCTCCGGTTGGTCTGGGCTTGTTCAGCCCTTGAGTATGAAGTCCGTTCATCGGACCTCAAGATGGTATCGGGGAGAGCAGGATGCTCGGCCCGATGTCTCACTAAGCTGATTTTATTTATAGCGATGAAGGGTTTTCCCCTTCTAGTAACAGACAATCCGTTGTAGAGCAAGTTGTAAGGTACGTTTAAGTAATATATTATTATATCATTATTTATAAATACTGTCAATAGTATCTAGGCACAATTACGGTATCTTTATCAAATAATATATTAGTATAGCATATAACTATTATTTTGTCAATACTTAGACAAGCTCAGTGCAGGTACTTAAAAACCCCTAAAAATAGGGGTCTTTTTTGAGTACTTTTATGTATAAAAAGTTAGATATTTTTCATGATTTTTTCAACATCTTTAGGGTTATCTACAGCTACCAATTGTTGCCTTAGTTTGACGGCATCTGGGCGTCCTTTTACATAAAATAATAGATGTTTTCTCATTTCTCTAAAACCTTTTTCACCTTTGCTAGCCCATAGTAAGTGAGCGTGTTTTATAATTGTATCTTTGATAACTTCCCAATCAACTTCTTGATATTTGCCAGTTTCTATATAATCTTTTATTTGTTTGAACAACCAAGGACGTCCATACAAAGCTCGTGACAAGGCCACACCATCAGCCTTGGTATATTTAATGTCATCTATTACTGATTGTACGGTTTGGAATGATCCATTTATAAGATAAGGGCTATTGGGAAAATATTCCTTGAATTTTTCACCGGCCTCTTTAAGAGCAGTAAGATTGACTGGACCAGTGAAAGGCAGTTCATAACTACGGCCATGAACTATCATAGCGGCAATCTTGAATTCTTTAATAGCTTCGATAAAGTCAAAAACGGTTATTTGGCCTTTGTCTGGATTACCCTGGACCTTATTTAATCCAATTCTAGTTTTGACTGATACAGGGATTTTGACTGCGTTGGTCACTTCAAAAATAATTTTTTTAACAGTATCCATATCTCGAAGCATACAAATACCGCCACCGTGACCAGCTACTTTTTTGGCTGGACAGCCAAAGTTGATATCAATACCAGCTGCTCCACTAACTTCAATCATTTTTGCTGCTTTGGCGTACATTTCTGGACGTTTACCAAACAATTGAACTACCACTGGTTGTTCCATTGGTTCATACTGAATCATCTTAAGAGTTTTTTCACTTTCGTAGTATAAAGCATCAGCAGATACGAATTCAGTGTGTACTACATCAGCACCCCATAGTTTACAGATTTGGCGCCAAGCAGAATCAGTAATACCGGCCATCGGTGTGGTGGTAATCATAGGTTTTTTAATTTTTTGCCAGAAAGTTTTCACCCCGTTAGAAATTAATAATTATTTTCGCTTTCCCCGTAGAAACTAAGTGTAAGAATTTCTAACGGGGTTCATTTGCTTGATTTAAAAACCCCCAAAATATATCACGGGGGTATCTATGTTTTAACAGAAAATCAAGTTTTTGACAACTAGAGCCATTTTTTACGACGGAAATAAATAACAAAAGTAAGTATCATTATAAATATAATCAGCATAATAGCAGAAAAATCGTAAGGCTTACCAATGAAAGGCATGGCCTTAGCATTCATACCAAAGATAGAAGCAATTAGATTGGCGGGAATCATAATGACCGAAATGATAGTTAAGGTCTTCATGATATCATTTAGCCTGTAGGAGATTAATGATTCATTTGTTTCTTGGAAGGCATTTATGTTTTCTTTTTGCGTTTCTAATATATCCCAAATATCTTTAGTTCTATCAAGAATATTGCTAAAATAAACATTTGTCTTATTGTGCATGAAGAATTTGGTATGCGTACTCATCAATTTTTTGATGACATTTTTATGAGCTTGCATGATACGTCGGAAATCTACAATATTTCTTTTGACATGGAGGATTTCTCTGACCAATTTTCTTTCTTCTCCCTTAAAAATTCTTTTATCAATATCCTCTATATCTTGACTAATGTGATCTAGCATAGGGAAGGTATAATTTTGTAGCCTATGCATAACTTCATAAAGTAAAAATATAGGATGACTAGCCATTAGATATTTTTCTTTACTATATTCATTATTTTGAACTTCATCAAAGAAGTTATCCAAGGTAGATATTTTTGCATCACCAATAGTAATGAGATATTTTGAACTTAGAAAGAAGTCAACTTCACTAGAGTATATTTCTCTATTTTTTCTGTTGTAGACTGGGAAGGTAAGAATAAAAAAGATATAGTGAGCATATTCACTAATTTGTGGTCGTTGTATTTTTGTTAAACAATCCTCCAAGTCTAAAGGATGAAAATCATATTCTTTGCGTAAGAATTCTATATCTTCTTTAGTGGGTTGATTGATATGGATCCAGAGTAATCTTTTGGTTTTTATTTTGTTTATAGACATATTTTATTTTCTATTTATATTATAATACTTTTTGCCTTTCATGGCAAAATTTTTTTGGAGAAAAAAATCCTTTATGGTATAATTATGACAACATAACGGTGTCTAATGAAAAGAAAACCTAAACAGTCCAAACAGTGGCAACGTAAAATTTTTGATTCCAACATCTTCACTTTGTTTCTGGTGTTATTATTGATATTGTCTTTTGTTAAAGTCACTAGAGAGCTTATGCTTCGCCATGAAATCAACCAAGAAATAGAGAAATTGGAACAGCAGCTAGCCAATGTTGAAGGTAAAACATCTGAAATGGAAAAACTTATAAGTTATTTAAATACAGATGAGTACATAGAAAAGCAGGCTCGTTTGAAATTAAATCTCAGTAAGCCTGGAGAAAAACAGGTAAACATTACTGGAGAACCAGAGCTTAGTATAGATTTTTTAGACCAAGACAATACTCCAAATCCTATTAGGTGGTTTAATTACTTTTTTAAATAAAATATGAATCCCGTTAGAAATTCACGGGATTAGCGGAGTGAGAAATATAAAATTATATTATATAATGATATTTCCCCACATGATTAACAAAATAAATTTCTAACGGGATG
>ERZ889078.3180-NODE-3180-length-11096-cov-8.137578_pt1 | contig 11096 bp, 10 predicted proteins | sample MGYA00521266_ERZ889078 | MGnify/ENA primary metagenome ERZ889078 (study PRJEB32303, sample SAMEA104408618) | aquatic metagenome | biome: Brackish water; feature: Pelagic; material: water | place: Baltic Sea | collected 2014-06-16T06:34:00 | depth 76,534 m ... | reverse complement strand
TCACATCTTCGCAAAGTTGCGATAATTCGTGAAGATTAACACCAGATTTACTATGCTCACCACTAATATTAACTTGTATGCAAACATTCAATGGTGGCAATAAATCTGGACGTTGCTCACTGAGACGCCTGGCAATTTTTAAGCTATCTACACTGTGAACCCAAGCAAAATGCTTGGCAATTAATTTGGTTTTGTTTGATTGAATTGGTCCAATAAAGTGCCACGTAATATCATATGCACCTAATTCATATTGTTTTTTCAACGCCTCCTGACAATAATTTTCACCAAAATGTCGCTGCCCAGCACTATAAGCTTGAGCAATCTCCATAGCTGTCTTGGTTTTACTCACCGCTAATAATAAAACCGATCTCGGTATACGCTCATAAGCTAATTCAGCCTGCCTTATTTGAGCAAGCAAGCACTCCAATTTAGTCTTTATCATGGATATTAGAAATATTTAAAGTGACGTTTATTCTTATTATTTGCCACAGTCACTTCAAAAAAATGAAGAGTTGCACTATGGTATCAATAAGTAAGTTGTTTTTATTAGTTACTTTACCAGAGAATCTAATGGATATTACAGAGTTGCTAACCTTCTCAGTAAAAAATAACGCCTCCGATTTGCATCTATCTGCAGGTCTACCTCCCATGATACGAGTTGATGGTGATATTAAGCGAATTAATTTGCCTTCTCTTGATCATAAAACGGTGCACGCTTTAATTTACGACATAATGAATGACAAGCAACGTCGAGATTATGAAGAATTTTTGGAAACCGATTTTTCTTTTGCCTTGCCTAGTATTGCCCGCTTTCGTGTCAATGCATTTAATCAGGAACGGGGGGCAGCAGGTGTTTTCAGAACTATTCCCTCAAAAGTGTTGTCACTTGAAGAGCTCGCGGCACCGCCATTTTTCGAAGAATTAACCAGAAAGCCTCGCGGACTTATTTTAGTCACTGGCCCAACAGGATCAGGCAAATCAACCACGCTAGCGGCGATGATCAATCACATTAATTGTAATGATTATGTACACATATTAACAATCGAAGATCCTATCGAATTTGTTCATGAGAGCCAAAAATCATTAATTAATCAACGCGAAGTTCACCGTGATACTCATGGTTTTAACGAAGCATTGCGCTCAGCACTTCGCGAAGATCCTGATGTTATCATGGTGGGAGAAATGCGAGATTTGGAAACCATACGTTTGGCCTTAACTGCCGCAGAAACAGGACATCTTGTCTTCGGAACTTTACATACAACCTCTGCAGCTAAAACTATCGACCGTATTATTGATGTTTTCCCAGCAGCTGAAAAGGATATGATTCGATCTATGTTGTCTGAATCGTTACAAGGTGTTATTTCACAAACCCTCATGAAAAAAGTCGGGGGTGGGCGTGTAGCTGCTCATGAAATCATGGTAGGTACATCTGCAATCAGAAACCTGATTCGTGAAGCCAAAGTTGCTCAAATGTATTCTGCAATTCAAACCGGACGAAAAGACGGCATGCAAACATTAGATCAGAATCTGAAAGAACTGGTTGACAAAGGTTTGGTCAGTTCAAAAATAGCCATGACCAAAGCCGTTAACAAAGACGCATTTCTTTGAGAAATTGTTATGAATTTTAATGCCTTATTTACATTGATGGATCAGAAAAAAGCGTCTGATTTATTTATAACAGCAGGGAGAGCACCTTCCATTAAGGTCGACAACCTAATCATTGAAACCTCAAAAACTCCCCTAACAGCAGAGCAAGCTTTAGAGATTATATTGAGTATTATGAATCAAAAGCAAAAGGACGAATTTGAAAGCACCAAAGAATGCCAATTTGCCATCGGCATACCCGATTTTGGAAGATTCAGGGTCAGCGCATTTACCCAGCGAGATTGCGCTGGTATGGTCATGCGGCGTATTGCCATCGAAATACCTGATGCAGAAGCTTTGCATTTACCACTTATTTTAAAAGAGATGATCATGGAAAAACGTGGCCTCATTCTCTTTGTTGGCGCTACCGGCACAGGTAAGTCAACCTCATTGGCTGCCTTAATAAAACATCGCAACCAAAACAGCAATGGTCATATTATTACTATTGAGGATCCCATAGAGTATCAACACCCACATTTAGGTTGTATTGTCACGCAACGCGAAGTGGGCATTGATACTGCATCTTATGAAGTCGCTTTAAAAAATACATTGCGTCAAGCACCTGATGTGATTCTGATTGGTGAAATTAGAACCCGTGAAACCATGCAAAATGCCATTACTTTTGCTGAAACCGGACATTTATGCCTGTCCACACTCCACGCAAACAATGCCAACCAGGCCTTGGACCGCATCTTACACTTCTTTCCTGAAGAAATGCATGATCAATTATTAATGGATTTATCCCTAAATCTTAAAGGAATAGTTGCTCAACAATTAATTAAACGATCTGATGACAAAGGCCGTTATCCAGCCGTTGAAATATTGATTAATACGCCATTGGCTAAAGACTATATCCGTAAAGGTGAAATTCATAAGCTAAAAGAATTAATGAAAGATTCACGCGAACAAGGCATGCAGACTTTTGACCAAGCGCTCTATGACTTGTATGTAGCCGGAAAAATAAGTTATGAAGATGCCTTGAATTCGGCAGATTCAAGAAATGAAGTGCGTTTAATGATCAAGCTAAGCACTGAAAATGTAAGCACTGTCGGAGAAAATGACCTACTTCTATCCGAAGAAGACGAAGACAAAACACTCTCTAACAATATCTTCAAAAAACCGAACTAATAAATAAAAACTTAACAACTAGAATTCAATCGTCTAGGGTGAGCAAAGCAGGCAATACCCATCTACCGGTTAAACCTTACAATGCAAACAACTCACGCATTTTTCTACCCGGACTTTCAGCCCGCATAAATACTTCCCCCACTAAAAAAGCATAAACATCATTATCCAGCATGAGTTTCACATCATCAGCGGTATGAATACCACTTTCTGTGATAACAATACGATCTGCCGGAATTTGCTGTTTTAAATCTAACGTTGTTTGGAGTGCTGTTTCAAAAGTGCGTAAATTACGGTTGTTGACGCCGATTAATTTGGTTTCCAGCTTAAGCGCTCTTTGCAACTCCTCAGCATCATGAACTTCAACTAATACATCCATACCCAATTTTGTGGCAGTATCTGATAACTCAAGCATCAAACTATCTTCCAATGCCGCGACAATCAGCAAAATACAATCTGCACCCAAGGCACGCGCTTCATAGACTTGATAAGCATCAATCATAAAGTCTTTTCTCAATACCGGCAGTGGGCAACGCTCCCTAACCATTTGCAAGTACGCTTCCGAACCCTGGAAAAATTCTTTATCCGTTAACACCGATAAACAAGTGGCGCCATTCATGGCATAATCCTGACCGATCAATACAGGTTGAAAATTTTCCCTAATTACGCCTTGACTGGGTGAAGCTTTCTTGATTTCAGCAATAATCGCCGGTTTTTTTGCCAATACCTTGTGTTGGATAGCGCTATAAAAACCACGGGGGCGTTCTACAGCTGAGGCAATTTCTTCAAGATTGGCTATAGACATACCGGACTTTCGTCTAGCTACTTCTTCCGCTTTTTTCGCTAAAATAGTTTTTAAAATATCAGGTTTATTGGTCATTTTAGTCTGTTATGAAGTTTTTGAATACGCAATTAATGCGTCGAATTTAGATCTTGCCGCACCGCTGGCGATAACATGAGCGGCTTTTTTGATACCTGCCGCTAAAGAATCAGTAATATTTGCTGCATAAATCGCAGCGCCTGCATTTAAAATCACAATATCTCTAGCAGGGCCACTCTTATTATCTAATACCGAGTTCACCATCACTAAACTTGATTCAGCATCGACAACTGCTAACTCAGTGAGGCTGATTCTTTTAAAACCAAACTGCTCAGGCGAAATTGTATATGTAAAAATCTCACCCTCTTTAAGTTCGGCAATCGTAGTATCTGATGCAATACTGATTTCATCCAAACCATCATCCGCATGTACAACTAAAACATGGTGGCTACCCAATTTTTTTAAGACCTGCGCAATAGGCTCAACCCACTCTTTTGCAAACACACCTATTAACTGATTGGGTGCGCCAGCCGGATTAGATAAGGGACCCAATAAGTTAAACAGGGTTCTAACCCCCATTTCTTTTCGTACCTTAATAGTGTGTTTCATTGCACCATGATGCTTGGGTGCAAATAAAAATCCAACACCCAGTTCATTAACGCACTGCGTGACTTTTTCAACACTCAAATCCAGATTCACACCTGCAGCTTCAAGCAAATCAGCACTGCCACAACTACTTGATACTGAACGGTTACCATGCTTGGCAACCTGCCCCCCTGCCGCTGCAACTACAAAAGCGCAAGTGGTTGAAATATTAAAGGTGTTCGCACCATCACCACCTGTCCCGCAAGTATCAATAACATGCTGACCATTAATCACAACCTTAGTTGCCAACTCACGCATTACCTGAACAGCAGCAGCTATTTCGTCGATGGTTTCACCCTTACAACGCAACCCTATTAAAAATCCGCCAAGTTGTGCCTCAGTTGTTTTACCAGACATAATAAGGCGCATAACATCACACATCTCATCAATGGTAAGATTTTTATTGTTAAGTACTTTTTGTAAAGCTTGTTGTATATCCATTACTTGCTATATTACCTCTCCAAAAAATTCCTTAATAAATCATGTCCATGTTCAGTCAAAATGGATTCCGGATGAAATTGTACTCCCTCTATATCCAAGGTTTTGTGCCTGACACCCATAATCTCATCAAATTCTCCACCCTCATTTTGTGTCCACGCCGTAATTTCAAGACAATCAGGTAACGTTGCCTGTTCAATAACCAGAGAATGATAACGGGTAGCGGTAAAGGGATTAGACAAGTCTCTAAACACACCGACATTATGATGATGAATCAGAGATGTTTTACCATGCATGATATGCTTGGCATGAATAACATGGCCACCAAAAGCATAACCTATGCTTTGATGGCCCAGACAAACACCGAGAATAGGGAGTTTCCCGGCAAATTTTAAAATGGTTTCAACGGATACCCCAGCCTCCTTAGGCGTGCAAGGACCAGGGGAAATAACAATTTTATCCGGCGCCAGTTTTTCGATATCCGCAACCGTCACCTGATCATTACGCACAACCGTAACATCTGCGCCTAATTCACCAAAATATTGCACTAGATTATAAGTAAACGAATCGTAATTATCGACCATAACCACTTTTACTGCGCTCATACCTGCTCTCCTTCCAAACCTGCTTCCGCCATACTGACGGCTCGGAAGATAGCGCGACCCTTGTTCATGGTTTCATCCCATTCATTTCTTGGCACAGAATCATAAACGATGCCGGCACCTGCTTGTATATGTAACATATTGTCTTTAATAACAGCGGTTCTAATAGCAATGGCTGTATCCAAATTACCGGACCATGCAATATAACCGACAGCACCGGAATAAATGCCCCGCTTTACAGGTTCTAGTTCATCAATAATTTCCATGGCACGTATTTTTGGCGCACCGCTCACTGTTCCTGCTGGAAAAGTTGCCGCCAATACATCAAAAGCACTTTTACCTTGTTGCAGTGTTCCTGTAACGTTGGAAACAATGTGCATAACATGAGAATAACGTTCGACAATCATTTTATCCGTCAATTGTACCGTTCCTATTTCAGCAACACGCCCCGCATCGTTACGGCCTAAATCAATTAACATTAAATGTTCAGCCAGTTCTTTTGGATCTGCCAATAATTCGTGTTCAAGTGCAATATCTTGCTCGGGTGTTATACCACGGCGACGTGTTCCGGCAATCGGGCGCACAGTAACAGTATTGTCTTCCAATCTAACCAATATTTCTGGTGATGATCCAACGATATGGAAATCATCCAGATTAAGATAAAACATGTAAGGTGAGGGATTTAAACAGCGCAAAGCACGGTATAAGTTTAACGGCGATGCGTTATAAGGAATCGACAGACGTTGTGACAAAACAACTTGCATAATATCGCCATCGGTAATGTAATCCTTGGCTTTTAAAACGGCATCTTCAAAACCCTGCTGAGTAAAACCAGAGATAAAATCAGCTTCTTCAACCTTAGAAGGGTTAGCATGTTTTTGTGGTTTGGCTTGTATTTCTCGCAACTGTTCGGCTAACTCGGATACCCGAGCTACCGCTCTATTATAGGCATCGACTTCTTCAGGATTGGCATGAGTCAACAATAATACTTTTCCTGACAGGTTATCAAACACTAATATTTCTTCTGAAACCATCAATAAAATATCTGGACAGCCCAGCGGATCCGGCTTTTCTACTCCATTCAGCCGTGGCTCAATGTAGCGAATGGTTTCATAGCCAAAATAACCCACCAAACCACCATTAAAGCGTGGCAAATCAGCTAGATCAGGTACTTTATAACGTTGGGTAAATTGCTCTATCCAGACAAGCGGGTTATCGTGTGTTACGGTTTCCAGTAAGTCACCGTCTTTTTCTACACGAATTTGCTTACCGTTGATTTTAACAACTGTTTTACAAGGCAATCCTATAATGGAATAACGCCCCCATTGTTCGCCACCGTGAACCGATTCAAATAAATAGGAATACGCACCATCAGCCAATTTTAGATAAGCACTTAAAGGCGTATCCAAATCAGCCAGCACTTCGCGACTAACTGGGATACGGTTGTAGCCTTGTTGGGCATATTGATTAAATTGTTCTGCGGTCATAGTGCATAGTGTTATTCAACGTACTGATTGAGTTTGGCAAAAAATATTCGACACTTTTATTCTTACAACAGGAAGCGCTTTGCCTCAATAACTAGCTTCTTATCAAAAATTATTCGAAACTATCCGTAAATTATGACAAATAGTGCCACACTAAAAAACTAACGGTTATCGTGCCAATGCCAATTCTGCGCGCATTTCATCAATAACTTTTTTGTAATCAGGTTGACTAAAAATTGCTGATCCGGCAACAAAAGTATCGGCACCGGCGGCTTTAATTGCACGGATGTTATCCGTTTTTACACCACCATCAATTTCCAAACGAATATTTAAACCGCTGTCGTCAATTCTTTTTCTGACCAATCTTAATTTATCCAGTGCCGAAGGGATGAATGACTGACCGCCAAAACCAGGGTTAACGGACATTAACAAAATCATATCCAATTTATCCATTACGTAATCTAAATAATGTAATGGTGTACCGGGATTAAATACCAGACCGGCCTTGCAACCACAATCTTTAATTAATTGTAATGTACGGTCGATATGCACAGAGGCTTCCGGATGGAAAGTGATAATGCTAGCGCCAGCTTTGGCAAAATCCGGAATCAAACGATCAACTGGCTCAACCATTAAATGCACATCAATTGGCGCGGTTACACCGTGTTTTCTTAAGGCTTCACAAACCAAGGGTCCGATAGTGAGATTGGGTACGAAATGGTTGTCCATGACATCAAAATGCACCACATCGGCACCATCAGCTAAAACTCTATCAACTTCCTCGCCTAATTTGGCAAAATTGGCTGAAAGAATGGAAGGAGCAATCCAGTTTTCGTTCATATTCTGTTCCTCTGCATAAAATTGTATATTATATCTTTTTTTTACAGGTTGATCTTCGTTATAAAACAACCACCGCAAACATCATACAGGATTCACAATCGATGAAACTAGTGACCTTTACTCATAACAATCAAACACGTGTAGGTGCAGTGGTTAATAATACCGTTATTGATAGTCTAGGCTGTAGTGATATTCCTATTTCAATGATCGAATTTCTTACTGCCGGTTCCAAAGCGCTCCTGGCAATGCAAAATCTTATTAATCTTGGCAAGGCAATTATTCCCCTAAATGAGGTCAAACTAAATGCACCAGTTCCCAGACCGGGAAAGTATCTGGGCATCAGTCTAAACTACGCCGACCATATCGCTGAAACGGGGCGTGAGCAGCCTAAATACCCCAGCTTTTTTACCAAACAAAGTAGCTGTGTTATTGGTTCTGGCGATGCCATTCACAAACCTAGAATATCTGATAAACTCGACTACGAAGGCGAACTGGCTTTTGTTATTGGCAAACGTTGCCGTCATGTGCCCGTAGAGATGGCTCATCAAGTCATTGCAGGATTTACAATTGCTAATGATGTCTCGATACGCGACTGGCAAATGCACTCACCTACCATGATGATTGGTAAATCTTTTGATACCTGCGGCCCTCTAGGTCCTTGGCTGGTAACACCGAACGAACTTCCCGATCCTCATAACCTGTCCATTAAGACGTGGATTGATAATGAACTTCGACAATACGCCAATACTCGGCAAATGATTTTTAATTGCTACGAAATGATTGCTTATTTATCACAAGCCATGACCTTGGAGCCTGGCGATGTAATCACTACCGGAACGCCCAGCGGAGTAGGCGTAAAAATGCAACCGCGAGGCTATATGAAACCCGGACAAACTGCCAGAATTGAAATTGAAGGCATTGGCGCTTTGTCCAATCCGGTTATTGATGAACCTGAGCATACGATAATATACTAATTAATATGTATAGTCGTATTAACTACTTTTTCTGAGATGAAAGAAACTTAATTTCTTTTGCCAGGATTGATCAACAGGTTTGATTGGCAAAGGAAATAATACCGTCACTTTCAGCCCGCCAAATTGAGACACCCCCAAAATCAGGTCAGCATTATGAATAGCAGCAATACGATCTACGATGGAGAACCCCAAACCCGTTCCCTTTACTCTATTGGCTGTCTCAACACAACGATGAAAGCGCTCCAAAGATTTTTCATACTGATCAGGAGCTATTCCCGGACCTGAATCTTCAACAGATATTTGCAAATATTTCTCACGCCCGGAGACTGTTATTAAAACATTACCTTTTGCCGGCGTATATTTGATGGCATTGTCGATAATATTCCTAAGTAAAATGGCAACCAAGGGTCCATTGACCAATACTGGTACAGCGTTATCTTCAACAAACTCAATAAGAATCTGTTTTTTATGGGCTTCCGGCTCCAAATCAGCGATAACATGAACAATTTCCCGACTTACCATGGTACTTTGTTTGGTTAAAAACTCTGTATTTGACTCAATACGTGAAAAAGTCAGCAACTGATGAACCATATAAGTCATTCTATTAACGGCTTGCTTAATACGGGAAAGCGCCTGCTTTCTGACCTCTTCATCCGTTGTTCTTAAGGCAACATGGGCTTGCGTTAACAACCCTGCCAAAGGTGTTCTTAATTCGTGCGAAGCATCCGCGGTGAAACGCCGCTCGTGCTCAAAAGCACGTTCAAGCTGCACAAAAAGATTATTAATTTCATTAACTACCGGTACAATTTCATTAGGCAATCTATCAACTGATAACGGTTTAAGATAACTAGCCTCTCGTTTTGCAAGCGCCTTTTCCAGCCTATTCAGCGGCTTTAACGCTAGACCTACAATAAACCATATAACGACACCTAAAAAAGGAAGTCCTATAAGAAACTGAGTGCCCAGTTGTGATGATATTTCATCTGTCAATTCGGCACGAATCTCTTCCTTTTGACCCACATGAATAACATATTCGCCAGTTCCGTTGGTGATACTGAAAACATGCCATTCATGGCCATCAATATTAGTTTCACTAAATCCATGATCAGAAGAGGAAAATGCAAACTTAGGAGCACTTTCCGATCTCAACATTAAACCTTTTTTTTGTGACCATAACTGAAAAGCAATTTTTCTTTCATACTTATGACCTAGAGCATTTGCTTTTAACAGACCATCAAATATAGGCCATAACTGGTCATCAATAGTAGTTTGATTAATATCATGAACTGAAAATACCGGGGGATTTTCAGAACGCTGGAATAACCCATCATATTCAGACCATAACTTATCATCATTTTTGCTTTTGAACTTACGATTTAACGCGTAGGCACGTAGCATTTCATCAGTTTTTTCCTGCTCTTGACTCCAATTACCCGACAAAGAACCCTCTCGAGCCAGACTTTCTACAAAAGCATTAAGTACTTTTGCAGACTGTGCCAATTCTGCATCAAACAAATTGGCAACCTCATCGCGAGTAACTTTATAATTCAAATAAGCCGCAATCCCCCAAATAAGCATGGAGGCAGATAACAAACTAACCAATAATAATTGTCTAAGCGAATACTTCATTACTCGTCTTCATTATCAATAATGTATCCTACTCCCCTGACTGTTCGAATAAGCCCAGGATCAAGTTTTTTTCTCAAATAATGAATATGAACCTCAACAGTATTACTCTCTACATCTGAATCCCAAGAATAAAGACTTTCTTCCAACCTGGAACGGGAAACAACTTTACCTATATTACTCATAAGAAAACTCAGTATCTCAAATTCTTTTTGAGACAATTCTATTTTTTCATCGTTAAAAGTCACCTGATGAGATGCCGGATCCAGAACAATTCCTTTATACTCAATATTTGGCGCGCTCCTGCCCTCACTTCTTCTGGCCAACGCTCGTAGTCTTGCGCAAACTTCGTCTAATTCAAAAGGCTTAATAACAAAATCATCCGCACCACTATCTAAACCTGATACTCGATCAGAAATAGTATCTTTAGCGGTTAATACCATAACCGGCGTCTCATCTTTACGCCCCCTTAATTCCCGCAGAATAGTCATTCCGTCCATATCTGGTAAATTTAAATCCAATACAATCAACTCATAACAATTCAATTTTAAAGCTTCGTTTGCAAGCTTTCCATTCGTTAACCAATCAACCGCATAACCTTCCATTTTTAGACCTGCAACCAAACCATCACCCAATATTTCATCATCTTCAACTAGTAACAGTCGCATTTAACCTCCAAAATCATTCATTGAGTATATTCTTGCACTTGTCAGAATCTCTGTTTATTTACCCACAATTCAAAAATGACTTGAAGTAAAAATTTATTATTAGTCTAATTTTATTTTCGAATTCTAAGGCTTTATTCCACTGTAACAGACTTGGCAAGATTTCTTGGTTGATCGACATCAGTACCTTTTAAAACTGCAACATGGTAAGAAAGCAATTGCAAAGGTATGGT
>ERZ889078.3177-NODE-3177-length-11100-cov-5.679040_pt1 | contig 11100 bp, 10 predicted proteins | sample MGYA00521266_ERZ889078 | MGnify/ENA primary metagenome ERZ889078 (study PRJEB32303, sample SAMEA104408618) | aquatic metagenome | biome: Brackish water; feature: Pelagic; material: water | place: Baltic Sea | collected 2014-06-16T06:34:00 | depth 76,534 m ... | reverse complement strand
CTGACGCATTCGCCTCAAAGCGCACGCCAAGATCGGCGAGCAAGCCTTCGGCATCGGCCAGAACATCCATCAAATGGCTGATCGGTGCGCCCTGATAGCCGCCGACATAGCCCACGCCGTTTTCCAGCAGCGCCTTGGTGATGGCCAAAATTCCCTCACCCGTGAAGGTATCGCCATCGCCCAGCTTGAGGTCTTCAACCTCGGCTTTGAAGGACCGTTCGGCCATGATGCCCCCCTAAAAATCGTGTTTGCGGATATTGCCCAGCATCTTGCGCAGGGTGCCGACAAAGGCGCGGCGCTCGTCATCATCGATGCCCTGAAACATCTGGGCATAGGTTTGGGCCATGGCGGGCCAAAGGGTTTCAAACACCCGCCGCCCAGCATCAGAGATGTAAATCCGCGTGGCGCGGCTGTCAGAGGCGTCCATCTCACGTCGGATCAAAGCGTCGCTTTCCAGCTGGTCCAGCGCACGGCTGAGGGTGGATTGTTCGACCACCGCATAAACCGCAAGCTCCCGGATCAAGGGGCCGTCAATCACCGAAAGCACCGCCAGCGCCCGCATTTTGGGCGTGGTCAGGCCAAGGGCGGCCATCTCATCGCGCAGGCTGGCATTATAGCGGCCCATGATACGGTTCATCAGATAGGGCGCGAAGTTGGACAGGCCAATCTCCCCCAACCGTTTTGGCTCCCCCAACCGTTTTGGCTCCCCCAACCGTTTTGGCGGGGCAAGATCGGGGCTGATCTTCGGGTGGTCATTCATCTTGCACATCTCCCGGCAAGCGGGGCGGGGCTGCGCGCCCTGCCCCGTTGCAGCCCCAGCCCTTTGGCCTAGCCCTTTGGCACCAACGCCAGCGCACGGGTGGGCGAGCCTGTGCCGCGTTTGATCTTGAGCGGCGCCGCAATCAGGATCGCGCCTTTGGCAGGCAGTTGCGACAGGTTGGCTAGGCTGGCGAGGCCGTAGCAATTGGCCTTGTGCAGCAGGTTATGCGCCGGGAATGGCAGCGGCATGCCAGCCGCCTGCCCCGCATCCGTGCCGATGCACTGGCTGCCCCAGCCGACAATGCCCTTGCCGATCAGATATTCGATTACCTCTGCGGTTGGCCCCGGCGTATGCGGGCCGGTTTCATCGGCGTTGAGGAACTTGGCCTCATCATCGGCGTATTGATCCCAGTCGGAGCGCATCACAACCCATTCACCCGCATTGATCGCGCCATGCCTGGCCTCCCATGCCTTCACATGGTCGATGGTCAGCAGAAAATCAGGGTCTGCCGCACATTCGGCTGAAAAATCCAAAACATTGACCGGCGCAATAAGGCGCTGCACCGGCAGGGTGTCGGTGTAACCATCGGCATAATCCTTGCCGGTAATCCAGTGGTGGGGGGCATCAAAATGGGTGCCGGAATGTTCGCCCAGTTTCAGCCAGTTCCACGCCCAGAACGGGCCGTTGCTGTCATATTCGCTGATGCGATGAATTTCGATCGCCGGGGTGTCCTTGGCGAAATCCGGCGGCAGTTTCAGCAAAGGGGTTTCCGGCCCTAGAACGCCCGAACAATCCACCACATCAACCTTTCCAGACAGCAACATCGCCCCAAGGTTTTGCAATATCTCGGATGACTTCATCTTATTCTCCCCCATTGGCTGATCGGGCGGGATCACCGCCCGGATGGCAGAAGCCTAGTAATATTACATGCGTTTGCAAGTATTTTTGCAAAGATAAAATGTGAAGCGTTTCAGCTTAGTTTTGGGCCTCGCGCGGCGTCAGCGCTTCTCGGCACCCAGCTTTGCCAAAAACCCGCTCATCAGCCCGAGGCCTTCGCGCAAAATCGCGGGGTTGTTGGCGTAGCCGATGCGCAGCCAGCCTTCCATATCCATCGCCGAACCGGGGGTCAGCATCACGCCGGTTTCCTGCAACAGGCGGATACAGAAATCCCGGCTTGGCATATCAATGTGATAACGCAACAGCGCCGTGGTGCCCGAGGCGGGCTTGAGATAGGTGATCAGCGGCTCTGCCGCGACCCACGCATCCAATATTGCCAGATTTTCACGGGTGATGCGCTGACTGCGGGCGATAATCTTGTCACGGTTTTCCAGCGCGATGGCGGCAAGGTAATCATTGATCATACCGACGCTGATCGTGTTGTAATCGCGGTGGATAGAGACGGCGCGGATCAATTCCGTCGGCCCCGCAATCCAACCCAGCCGCAAACCCGCCAGCGAAAAGGCCTTGGACATGCCCGCCGTGCTGATGCCTTTCTCATAGATATCCGCGATAGAGGTGGTGAAGCCGCTGCCCTGCTGGTCGGTGCCGCGATACACTTCATCACACAGCACATAGGCGCCTGAGCGCCGCGCGATGGCCGCAACCTGTTCCAAGAACGCCGCATCCATCAAAGAGCCTGTCGGGTTGTTGGGATTGTTGATCGTGATCAGTTTGGTCCCGGGGGTCGCCAGCCGCTCCAGCTCCGCCAGATCGGGGAGGAAGCCGTTTTGCATATGCAGCGGCAGGATATGGACATCGGCCCCGTAGCTTTTGGGAATGGAATAATGCTGCTGATAAGTCGGCAGAACCGAGATCACCCGGTCGCCGGGCTCCACCAGGGTTTCATGCACCAGCGCATTGGCCCCGATGGTACCATGGGTAACCACGACGTTTTCCCGCGACTGGCGCAGGTACATCGCACAAATCGCATCCCGCAGCCGGTCGGAGCCTTCAATCGCGCCATAGGTCATTTTCATCGGCAAAATCTCGGCCATGAAACTATCGGTCTTGCCGCATATCTCCAGCAGTTCCGCGATGGTCAGGGATTCCACGCAGGTTTCCGCAAGGTTGAGGGCGCAGTGGTCCTCATAGGCGTTCATCCAGATTTCCACGCCGAATTCATCAATCTTCATGTGCTGCCCTCTTCGATTTCCCCCTAGGCCTAGCACCCTAGCCGCCATTGGCAAACCAATTGGAGCATCACTTTCTCAGGTGATTGCTCAAGCGGTGGATATTCCGTTGAAACTGCCCGCCTTCGCGCTTGGCATTTCCGCCAAGTCTGTGCTTAACTCCTTTTACAAAAGGTCTAAGGCCACGCAAATCGGATTGCCTCCGCAACATGCCAAAACAATATGAATGACATTCTTGCGGGCCTTGCTGCGGCATTGCGCCTGATCGTGACGCTGGACGCCGAGCTTGTGGAGATCAGCCTGCGGTCATTGCAGGTGAGCCTTACGGCGCTGCTGATCGCCAGTACGATAGCCATTCCCTTTGGGACGCTTCTGGCCGTGCAGCGCTTTCGGTTTCGCCGCTCGGTGATTGCGGTTCTGAATGCGCTGATGGGGTTGCCGCCGGTTGTGGTGGGGTTGATCGTGTACCTTATGCTCTCGCGCTCTGGCCCGTTTGGGGTGCTGGGGCTGCTGTTTACCCCAACCGCAATGATTATCGCACAGGTCATCATCATCAGCCCGCTGATAGCCTCTATCACACATCAGGCGATGCGTGAGTTGTGGGCCGAGTATCATGACCTTCTGATCTCACTTCATGCGACCAAGCGGCAGCGCATCGCGACGCTGATCTGGGACGGGCGCCGCAACCTGCTAACCGCCGCGTTGGCCGGATTTGGCCGCGCGATTGGTGAGGTGGGGGCCATCATGATTGTGGGCGGCAATATTGATCACGCGACACGGGTACTGACCACGGCGATTGCACTGGAAACCGGCAAGGGCGATTTTGCACTGGCGTTGGGTTTGGGCTTTGTGCTGATCGCACTGGCGCTGCTGATCAATCTGGGCATTCACGCGCTTTCGGGCACCGAACGGGAAGGGCGCTGGTGATGGCCGGATTGTTGCCCCTGACATTGACCGACGCCGTGGTGCGGCGCAACGGCAAGACCTTGATGGGTCCGGTGTCGCTGACGCTTGGCGGTGAAGGGATCACCATCATTATTGGGCCGAACGGATCGGGCAAAACCACGCTTTTGCGGGCCATGCACGGGCTGGAGCGCCTTAGCGGCGGAGCAGCTGACTGGGCGCTTCCCGCGCATGAGGCCAATATACGACAGGCCTATGTGTTTCAGTCGCCGATCGTGCTGCGCCGCACGGTGCTGGCCAATCTGCGCTTTCCGCTTGATCTGCTGGGCACCCCGCGCAGCGTGGCGAATGCGGCGGCAGTGGCTTGGGCGCAAAGGATCGGTCTTGGCCGTGCGCTGGACACCCAAGCCGCACGGCTTTCAGGCGGCGAGCGGCAAAAGCTGGCACTGGCACGTGCGCTTATCCGGGAGCCGGAAGTATTGTTTCTGGATGAACCCAGTGCCAATCTCGATGGACGTTCAACCCGTGAGATCGAAGCGCTTTTGCAGCAATGCCAAGCTGCAGGCACCCGGATCATCATGGCCACCCATGACATGGGGCAAGCGCGTCGCCTTGCCGCCGACGCGATTTTCATGCTATCGGGGCACATCCATGAAAAGGGGCCTGCCGAAGCGTTTTTCGGCGCGTCGCGAACGCCTGAGCTTATTGCCTTTCTGAATGGAGATATCGTCGAATGACACGCGTGTTTACACTCACGGCGGCCCTTTTCCTCTCCACCGCCGCCATGGCCGAGGAGATGCGGATGGCGGTAACAACATCCTTTGAAAATTCTGGCCTCGCGGATGTGCTTTTGCCCGCGATCAAAGCGGATCTGGATATTGACCTTCAGCTTCTGGTCGTTGGCACCGGACAGGCGATCAAGCTGGGCGAGGCCGGGGATGTGGATGCGATATTGGTGCATTCCAAAGCCGCCGAAACGGCCTTCGTCGCCTCTGGCCATGGCACCCATCGCCGCGAGATCATGTATAATGACTTTGTGATCCTTGGCCCAACGGCAGACCCGGCAGCGATTGCGCAAGATACCAAAGTGGTGGACGCGATGCAGCGTATCGCGGCCGCACAGCCCGCCTTTGTCAGCCGTGGCGATAACAGTGGCACCCATTTGGCCGAGTTGGCGCTGTGGAAAGCCGCCGATCTGGATGCGGCGGGGTTTGGCGATTGGTACCACGCAACCGGCTCTGGCATGGGGGCCGCGCTGAACACGGCGGCGGGGCTGAATGCCTATATTCTGGCGGACCGCGCAAGCTGGCTGAACTTCGGTAACAAGGCCGATCTGGCGCTGTTGTTCGCAGGCGATCCTATGCTTTTCAACCAATATGCCTATCTGCCAGTGAACCCGCAAAAGCAGCCCCATGTGCGCAATGATCTGGCGATGAAGCTGGAGGCGTGGCTGGTTGGCCCGCACGCGAAAGCGCTTATCAACGGCTATAGCATCAATGACGAGCCGCTGTTTGTATTCAACGCCACCGATCCGTGACCTGAAGGGGCGTTTGCCCCCCTACCATGCGATCAGGAACAGCGTGATCGCCGGGAAGGCCACAAGGATCACCACGCGGATCAGGTCCGAGGCGACAAAAAACATGACCGCCTTATAGGTTTCGATTATCGGGGTTTTGCGGTCCATCGTGTTGATGATGAACAGGTTCATCCCCACCGGCGGCGTGATCAGCCCTACCTCCACCACGATCAGCACTAAAATGCCGAACCAGATCGCAGTTTGCTCAATATTGATCCGCGTCAGCGCGCCTTCGTTGACGCCGCGCAGGCCCAGCGCCCTGATCTGCTCGCGCGTCAGCTCCGCCCCTTGGGCGAGCGTGGCCTGAATGCTGTCCAGCATATCGGGGGCCAGTGAAAGGCCCTTGGCCAAGGCCTCGGCGGCACGGGCAGCGTGCAGATCTGCCATCGTGACCATGGCGAAATCCAGCCCCTGGATCACGGGCCAAAAGATCGGGATGGTCAGCAAGATCATCGACAGGCTGTCCATCAGGCAGCCCAGTATCAGATAGAACACCAAAATGAGGATCAGCACCAGCCAGGGGCTGACGCCAAGCGCCCCCACCCAGGCGGCGATTTCCTGCGGCACCTGGGTCAGCGCCAGAAAGCCGTTGTAAAAGGCCGCCCCCAGCACGATAAAAAAGATCATCGCGGTGGAACGCGCGGTGACGAAAAAGCTTTCGGCAAGGCTGCTCCGGTTCAAACCGCCATTGACCCAGGCAATAAGCCCGGTGCCAAAAGCGCCCACAGCGGCGCCCTCGGTCGGGGTGAAAATCCCGCCGTAGATGCCGCCGACCACCGTGATGAACACCATCAGAACAGGCCAGACAGCGAACAAGGCCTTCAACCGCTCGCCGTAAGGCACACGGGGGCGGGTGCCCGCGGATTTAGGATAAAGCCGGACGTAAAGCGAGATCACAAGCACATACCCCAGCGCCGCCATCAGGCCGGGAATAAAGGCGGCGAGGAACAGTTTGGCGATGTTTTGCTCGGTTAGGATCGCGTAGATCACCAGCACCACCGAGGGTGGGATCAAGATGCCAAGCGTGCCGCCCGCCGCCAGTGTCGCGGTGGCAAAGCCGCCCGCATAGCCATAGGCGCGCAATTCTGGCAGCGCCACCCGGCTCATCGTGGCCGCTGTGGCAAGCGAGGAGCCACAGATCGAGCCAAAGCCTGCACAGGCCCCCACCGCTGCCATTGCCACCCCGCCCTTACGATGCCCGATCCAGCTTTGCGCCGCCTTAAACAGCGCCTGCGACATGCCGCCCAAGGTTGCGAAATGCCCCATCAGCAGAAACATCGGCACGATGGACAGCGAATAGCTGGAAAAGGTGGTGAAGGTTTCAGATTTCAGCCGCGCAAAGGGCACCAAAGGCCCGCCCCCCACCAGCATCAGCCCCACAAGGCCCGCGACGAACATCGCCAGCCCAATCGGAACACGCAGAAAAATGAGGACCAGCAGTGCGGGAAAGGACCAGATGCCGATTGCAAGATCGCTCAATGCTCTGCCCCCATCTCATCGCGCAATATGGTAGCCCCGGTCAGGGATTCCATGATTCGGATCAGGGCCATGTAGATCGCGACGATTGCGGCGGTCACGGCCCCCGTCAGGCTAAGTGCGTAGGCCCACCAGACCGGGAACTGTAGTAGGAACGTGGTCTGCCCGCTGCGCAATTTGCTGAACATGCCAGAGGAAAGCTGCACAGCGATCAACACCAGAACCATCGCAAAAACCACCTCGATCACCGCCCGCAAAACGCGGTTTGTGCGGGCAGAGAGTTTGGACGTGAAAATATCCACCGACGCATGGCCATTGGTGATCTGGCACAGCGGCAAGAAGGCAAAGATGGAAAAGGCGATGCCCGCCTCAATCAATTCAAAATCGCCGTTGATTGCGCCAATATTGGCATCAAGCAAGGCTTGCGCCAAACCGGCCATGTTGCCATCGGCAACCATGTCATGCAGCAGGTCATTCAGTTTGCGCCCAACCACCGAAACGCAGGTCATCACGACCAGCAAGGTCAGCATCAGCCCACCAAGATAAGCAAACACCTGCGACAGTTTCAGGAAAAAGCGGTGCATCATCTGGCGCCTCTGGCTGTGCAAAAAAGCGGCCCGTGGCAGCGAGCGCTGCAACGGGCCGCCCATGGGGTTCTTGAGGTTAGTTCGACGCCTGATATTCTGTCATCAACGCGCGGGCCCCATCGATCAGGGCCTGACCGTCGATGCCCTTTTCCTTCATCTCTGCCGCCCAGGAGGCATAGATCGGCTCCACGATCGGCATCCAGTTCGCGGCGGCATCTTCTTTGGAGATGGTGATGATGTTGTTGCCACGATCCGCCGCGACCTGCCGCGAGGGGCCATCCGCATCGGACTGGGTGCCGCCGGCAAAGATCGAAAACTCAAGGCCGGAGTTCTTGTCGATAACCGCCTTCAGATCATCCGCCAGCCCGTCATAAACACCCTTGTTCATGGCCAGAACGAAGGTGACGTTATACAGCGCCGGACCTTGGAATTCGGTATGGTTTTCCACCAGTTCCGGTACTTTCAGCGCGCCGGTCACTTCCCATGGAATGGTGGTGCCGTCGATCACACCTTTGGAAAGCGCCTCCGGGATCGCAGGCACAGGCATGCCCACAGGTTCCGCGCCCAGCGTCTTCAGAAGCTCATTCACCATGCGCGACGCACCGCGAATTTTCATGCCCTGAAGGTCCGCAGGGGTCTGGATCGGATCGGCGGTGTGGAACATGCCGGGGCCATGCACCCAGGTGCCAAGGATATGCACATCCTTGAACTCGGTGTCTTTCATGTGGCTTTCGAACATCTTCCAATAGGCGGAAGACGCTGCGCGCGCATCCTCAACCATGAAGGGCAGCTCAAACACTTCGGTCGAGGGGAAGCGGCCCGGCGTATAGCCGACCACAGTCCAGACCACATCCGCGACCCCGTCGATCACCTGGTCCAGCAACTCCGGCGGTGCGCCCCCCAGCTGCATCGAGGGGAAGCGGTCTACCTTGATGCGACCGCCCGAGTCGCGCTCAACATTGTCGGCCCAGACATCGAGAATCAGTTTTGGCACATTGGCCTGAGCCGGCAAAAACTGGTGCAATTTCAGCGTCACCTCTTGTGCGACGGCACTGGTTGCCATGAGTGCGGCAAGTGCAGCACCCCCGATGGCTCCAAAAAACATTCTGCGGTTGGTCATATGGAATCCTCCCAAAGGTCAGTCACAGTGCAAGAAATTATCCTTGCGTTTTCAATGGTAAACCCCTGCCCTTTGAAGGGTCTTGTGTGGGGTGTCGGCTTTTTTCTTCTGCGTGATGCAGCAGAAACTGCATAAGTCATTGCATTAATTCCAGCGCTTTCAAAGCCCCCAAAATTGCCCCGTGGCGTAAGCCACACCCTTTCATTGGCGCGCGCGGACCGCCAAAGCATCATGGCCCTGTCGCAAAAACTGATTGCCCTTACTGGCTGGAAATGATGCGTTGATCTGGCCTAGGCTTTCGAATGGCACAGGTATTAAAATGGTTACATAATATGCGTCCAGCGCAAATTCCGGTAACATTTCATTTGCTGCGAATCAAATCTCCGCGTATTTACCGACCAATCGGTCGAGTATTCAAGCTTGCAGAAAGACCCCGACATGAGCGCCTATATCCTTGATGCCATCCGCACGCCGATCGGCCGCTATGGCGGGGCGTTGTCTTCGCTGCGCACCGATGATCTGGCCGCCTTGCCCATCGCAGCCTTGCGGGCGCGCAATCCCGGCATTGACTGGGCGCAGATTGACGATGTGATCCTCGGCGCGGCCAATCAGGCTGGCGAGGATAACCGCAACGTCGCACGCATGGCGGCCCTTCTGGCTGGCTTGCCAGTGGATGTGCCGGGCACCACGATCAACCGGCTCTGTGGCTCGGGGATGGATAGCGTGGGCATGGCCGCACGTGGCATCAAGGCGGGGGATTACCGGCTTGCCATCGCGGGCGGTGTGGAAAGCATGAGCCGCGCGCCGTTCGTGATGCCCAAGGCGACCACCGCCTTTTCACGCGATGCAGCGGTCTATGACACGACAATCGGCTGGCGCTTTGTGAACCCCAGGATGAAGGCGGAATATGGGATCGATTCCATGCCGCAAACCGCCGATAATGTGGCCGCCGATTACAACATCAACCGCGCCGATCAAGATGCTTTCGCCGCGCGCTCGCAGGCACGTTGGGCCGCAGCCCATGCCGCAGGCCGTTTTGACGATGAGATCATCCCCGTCACCCTGCCGCAGCGCAAGGGCGCGCCGATTGTTGTGGCCGTGGATGAACATCCCCGCCCCGGCACCACCGTTGAACAACTTGCGCGCCTGAAGGGCGTGAACGGGCCGGATCTGACGGTGACGGCGGGCAATGCCTCGGGCATCAATGACGGGGCGGCAGCACTGCTTTTGGGCGATGCGGCGATGGCAGCACAGCACGCGCCGCTGGCGCGGGTGGTGGCCATGGCTTCGGCCGGGGTGGCACCACGCATCATGGGCATCGGCCCGGTGCCCGCGACACACAAGGTGCTGGCGCTTGCGGGCCTCACGCTTGGCCAAATGGATGTGATCGAGTTGAACGAGGCCTTTGCCGCCCAGGGCCTTGCCAGTTTACGCGCACTCGGCCTGCCCGATGATGCACCGCATGTGAACCCCAATGGCGGGGCGATTGCGATGGGGCATCCTTTGGGCATGTCAGGCGCGCGGCTGGTGATGACGGCAGCCTATGAATTGCGGCGCACAGGCGGGCGCTATGCGCTTTGCACCATGTGCGTGGGCGTGGGGCAAGGCGTGGCCTTGATCATTGAACGGGTCTGAAACGGAGGGCGGAATATGTATGCGCAGATGGTTCAATCCACCGGGACGGGCGTCAAATCGCTTGCGGAGATGACACCGCAGGAACGCGCCTTTCAGGAGCGCGTTGATCGGGGCGAAAAAATTGAGCCGAAAGATTGGATGCCCGAGGGTTACCGCAAAACCCTGATCCGTCAGATCGGCCAACACGCCCATTCCGAGATCGTCGGGCAACTGCCCGAAGGCAACTGGATCACCCGCGCGCCCACGTTGGAGCGCAAGGCGATCTTGCTGGCCAAGGTGCAAGATGAGGCGGGGCATGGGCTTTATCTTTACTGCGCCGCCGAAACGCTGGGGGTCAGCCGCGATGAGATGACCGAGATGCTGCTGGACGGACGGATGAAATATTCCTCCATCTTCAACTATCCCACGCTGACCTGGGCCGATATGGGCGCGGTTGGCTGGCTGGTGGATGGGGCGGCAATCATGAACCAGGTGCCGCTGCAACGCACCTCCTTTGGCCCCTATTCCCGCGCGATGATCCGTGTGTGCAAAGAGGAAAGCTTTCACCAGCGTCAGGGCTTCGACATCATGATGAAGATGTGCAATGGCACGGCGGCGCAAAAGCGCATGGCGCAAGATGCGCTGAACCGCTTCTGGTATCCGTCCCTAATGATGTTCGGCCCGTCGGACAAGGACTCGGTCCATTCCGCGCAAAGCTTGGCCTGGAAAATCAAGATCGACACCAATGACGAGCTGCGCCAGAAATTCGTCGATCAAACCGTGCCGCAGGCTGAATATCTTGGCTTGACGGTCCCGGATGCAGGGCTGAAGTGGAACGCCAAAAAGGGTGGATACGACTTTTCCGAACCCGATTGGGCTGAGTTTTATGAGGTGATCAAGGGCAACGGCCCCTGCAACACCGATCGCATCACCGC
>ERZ889078.3176-NODE-3176-length-11101-cov-6.819392_pt1 | contig 11101 bp, 13 predicted proteins | sample MGYA00521266_ERZ889078 | MGnify/ENA primary metagenome ERZ889078 (study PRJEB32303, sample SAMEA104408618) | aquatic metagenome | biome: Brackish water; feature: Pelagic; material: water | place: Baltic Sea | collected 2014-06-16T06:34:00 | depth 76,534 m ... | reverse complement strand
GCGGCCGCGGCGCTCGGCGCAGGCGTTTTTGCTGGCGGCGCAACAGCTCAAGAAGGCCGGACGGCCCGCGGAGGCCGCGCGCTGCCTCGCGCTCGGGCGACGCGCGCTGCCAGTGGCGTCAACCGCGCGCTGAGGCGTCGGGATCGAGCACCTCGATGGCGAAGTCGACCATGGCCTGCCCGTCAAAGAGGTACCGCCCCGAGAAGCGCTCCCCTGCCAGCAGGAGCGGGATCCAATGCGCGTCATCGGCCCACATCCGCTCGTAGGGGATGGCGTCGCAGGGCGTCCACCGCGGCACGGCCTCCGGTGTCTCCGTGGGCGTGCCTTCATAGGAATCGGAGGCGTAGACGTGCACGTGCATGCTGTAGCCGTCGCGGAACTGGAAGTAGTGCTCGCCGCACCAGTAGGGCGCGAGCGGTGTGATGCGCAGCTCCTCCTGCACCTCGCGGATCGCCGCTTCGACCGCGGTTTCTCCGGGATCGAGGCGGCCGCCGGGCGCGTTGATCAGGCCTTCGCCCAGCCCGCGCTTCTTCTCGATGAGCAGCACACGATCCCCCGCGGCGCCGCGTTCAAAGACAAAGAGCAGCGTGGCCCGGTCGACGGGTTGCCACGACGACCAATCGATCGCGGCGAGGTCGACGGCGTTCGCCGGATGGGTGGCTGGGTAGGTGGGCTTCATCGTGGACCTGTGTGCGGTGCGGAGAGACGAAGGCGGCATCGGCGGCATCACCGGTATCGGCGGCATCGGCGGCATCGGCGGCTAAGATGCTGAACGTAGTCCTACGATGGCTACCGAGGAGCGCCGCGGCCACAATGAAGTATCTCGACGAATACCGCGACCCTGGCGCAGCAAGCCGCTACGTTGACGCGATCGCTGCGCTGGTCCGCCAGAAGTGGACGCTCATGGAGGTGTGCGGCGGGCAAACCCACGCCATCGTGCGCTATGGACTCCACGAGCTGTTGCCGTCTCAAGTCGAGATCGTTCACGGGCCGGGCTGTCCGGTGTGTGTGACCCCTGCGGAGCGGATCAGCCGCGCGCTCGACCTCGCCCGCCGGCCCAACGTCATCCTCTGCAGCTTTGGCGACATGTTGCGTGTACCGGCCGGCGACGCCGATCTCCTGCGGGTGCGCGCCGAGGGCGGCGACGTGCGGGTCGTCTACAGCCCGCTCGATGCGCTGCAGATCGCGACGCAGCATCCAGATCGCGACGTGGTCTTTTTTGCGGTCGGTTTTGAGACCACGGCCCCGGCCATCGCGATGACGGTCCAGCAGGCGGCGCGGCTGGCGCTGCCGAACTTCTCGGTCCTCGTCTCGCACGTGCGGGTTCCCCAGGCGCTCGACGCCTTGCTGTCCGATCCCGACAACCGGGTGCAGGGCTTTCTGGCTGCGGGCCATGTCAACACGATCATGGGGATGGCGGAGTACGAGCCGATCGCACGCGCCTATCGCGTGCCCATCGTCGCCACCGGTTTTGAGCCGCTCGACATTCTGCAGGGCGTCTACATGTGCCTGCGTCAGCTTGAGGAGGGCCGCGCTGAGGTCGAGAATCAGTACACACGCGCTGTGCGCCCCGCTGGCAATGAGGCCGCGATTACGGCCTTGCAGGACGTCTTCGAGGTCGTCGACCGGGTCTGGCGCGGGATGGGAACGATCGCCGCGAGCGGGCTTGGGTTGGCCGCCAAATATGCCCGCTTCGACGCGGACCGACGTTTCGACTGGACCGATGTGCAGGTGGAGGAGGACAGCGCGCGCTGCATCGCCGGATCGATCATGCGGGGGCACTCACGGCCGTCTGACTGCGCGGAGTTCGGCGCCGGCTGCACCCCGGACCATCCTCTCGGCGCGCCGATGGTGTCGAGCGAAGGCGCCTGCGCGGCCTACTTCCGATACGGGGTGGCCTGATGTGTTTGGCCGTGCCCGGACAGATTCGCGCGATCGACGGGGAGGCGCCGCTGCGGATGGGCACGGTGCAGTTTGGTGGCGTCACGCGTGAGGTGTGTCTGGCGTACGTGCCCGACGCGGTGGTGGATGACTATGTGCTGGTGCACGTCGGTTTCGCCATCGCGACCATCGACGCCGAGGCGGCGGCGCAGGTGTTTCGCTACCTCGACGAGATCGACGAGATCGACGCTGCGACCACGGCCTGACCCGCGGCGAGCCCGCCGTCATTGGGCGGGATGGCACGACACCAATGCGGCCGATGACCAACCTCGCGCAGCGACGCCGCGACGGTCTCGAGTAGACGTCGATTCTGAAAACAGCCCCCGCTCAGCACCACGTCTAGCTGGCCCTCCTGCTGAACCACGTCGGCGATGCCCCGCGCCAAGGCGTGATGAAACAGCGCGCTCAGCCCGCCGCTCGATTCTGTGTGACGCCGCCGCAAAATCGCCAGGATCATGGGCCCCCAGTCGAGGACACCAGCCGTCAGGGTGGGGACAGGCAGCGGCTGCAGCGTCAGGACATCTTTCCCATCCGCGGCGTGTTCGAGCGCGCCAGCGGCCTCGCCTTCGAACGACGTGTCCGCAGAGACGCACCCGAGCAGCCAGCTCACAGCGTCAAAGAGCCGCCCCGCGCTCGACGTCAGGGGGGCCCTCAGACCGCTCCGCAGCATGCGAATCAGCGCCGCCTCCGTCGCGGCGTCGAGGCCGGTCCGCGCGAGCGCTGCCGGCTGATCCAAGGCCACCATCAGACCTAGGGCCTGGCGCGCTGGGGCGCGAATCGCTGCGTCGCCGCCTGCCAGCCGGAAATGGCGCAGGTGCGCGATTCGCTCGAAGTCATGCCGCGTGACCCGCAGAAATTCGCCGCCCCAGACGGTGCCGTCGTCGGCGAAGCCAGTGCCGTCCCATACGACAGCGCAGGCCGATTCGAGGCCCCGCTCGGCCAGCACGGTGGCGGCGTGGGCGTGATGGTGCTGCACCGGGATCCGTCGGTACGGAGTCGCATGGGCGCTCCGTGTGCTCGCGTAGTCGGGGTGCATGTCGTGCGCGACGATGAGCGGGTCGACCCCGAGCAGCTGCGGCAGATCTTGCATGGCCGCGGCGTGCATCGCGTGGGCATGCAGGTCGGCGTCGAGTTCGCCGAGATGGGGGCCCAGGATCACGGCCCCGCCGCGCAAGACGGACACCGCGTTCTTGCGCGCGCCGCCGACGGCCACAACGGCGACGTCGGCGCAGGACGCCACACGCGCCGGCGCCATCCCACGACCGCGACGCAAGACACACACGTCTTGCTCGAACTGCCGCACCACCGCGTCCTCCACCGGCCGGCGAATCTCGCGGTTGTGGTCCAAAAACACGTCGGCCACATCGCCCAAGCGCTGCATCGCGTCCAGCCCCTGTGTACAGATCGGCGCGCCAGCGACGTTGCCGCTGGTGGCGACCACGGCCACCGCGAGATCACGCAACAGCAAGTGATGGAGCGGGGTGTAGGGCAGCAGCGCCCCCAGCCACGGCGTTCCGGGCGCGACGCCGGGCGCTAGCAGCCCAGCGCGACGGCGCATCAGCGTGATGGGGGCCCGCGACCCGGAGACGGCGGCGCGCTCCACGTTGGTGGGCGCGCACGCGGCGTCCAGTTGGGCCTCGTCGCGGAACATCACCGCGAAGGGCTTGGTTGGGCGGCCCTTGCGGGCACGAAGACGCGCCACTGCTGCGGCGTTGGTCGCGTCCACGAGCAGGTGAAAACCACCGATGCCCTTCACGGCGACGATCTGGCCCTCCCGCAGCAGGGCTACCGCCGCACGCAAGGCGTCATCTCCGGTCGCCGACGCGACGTTGAAGCGATCCCGGAGGGCGAGCGTGGGGCCGCAAGCAGGGCACGCGTTGGGCTGGGCGTGAAATCGCCGGTCCCGCGGGTGCTCGTATTCGTCGCGGCACAGCGCGCACATCTCAAACGCCGCCATGGCGGTGTTGGCGCGGTCGTAGGGCAGTCGGTCCATGATGCTGAAGCGCGGCCCGCAGTGGGTGCAGTTGGTGAAGGGGTAGCGAAAACGCCGATCCGACGGGTCCAGGATCTCGGCGACACAGGCGCGGCAAGTCGTGAGATCGGGCAGCACACCGGCGTGGCCACGTGTCCCCGCCGGGCTGGGTCTAATCTCAAAGCCGGGTCTCATCCCACAGCCGGGTCGAATCTCAAAGCCGGGTCCGGTCTCAACGCGTGGCTCGTCGATGGCCTTGACGGCCTCCGAGACGACCGCGTCCAGCGTCGCGTGCAGGGGCGCCTGGGTCCACAGGCCGTGCTCAAAGGCGTCCAGCGCCGCCGGGCTGCCTTGGGCCTCGGCCAGCACGCCGTCCGCGTCGTTCAAGACCCAGCCGGTGACACCGAGCTGCTCCGCCAAGTTGAAGACGAAGGGGCGAAAGCCGACGCCCTGCACCGTGCCGCGAACGCGGAATCGACGTCGACCCGTCATGCGACCACTTCGACGCTGGTGAGCACGATCGCTTGGGCGAGGGGATCGCGCTGATCCGTGAGCATGTCAATGCGGAGCTCAGCCCCCTCTGCGGCGCGACCGATGCTCGCGGCCTCGAAATGCCCTCGAAAATGGTCCGCCGAGATGTGCGCCAGGGCGCCGATGCGCACCGTCACCCGACAAACGCGGCTCACACCCTCAGCCTCGGCGACGCGGTCGATCTTGCCGAGGACATCCCGTAGCAACGACAGCTCATGCATGGCCCGACTCCAGCAGCTCAGCGATGATCCGCTCGCCGGCAGCGCGGACCGTCGGCGACAGCTCGCCGCCGACGTCGAACCCGCGGCCCTCGATGCCAATGACTATGAGCTGGTCGGGCAATCGGCCCAAGTACCGGCTCAGTTCGATCGCTTCGGCGAGGCCAACAGCGTGCGTGGAACCGGAGTACGCGGCGACGGGGAGCGGACCATCAGCAGGATTGACCCGCCGAATCTGCCCGGCCGGCCCACCCGCCCGCATCGCGTCGACCACAACGACGTTGGCGTACTCGGACCACAGCGTCATCAGCTCGGTGATGTCTCCCCGACAGGTGATGGCGGCGACGCCGCGACAGACTAGGCCATGCACGACAAACGGGCCCACGCCGTCATCGCCGCGGTCTTGATTGCCAATGCCGATGACAAGTCGTTCAGTGGCCATGGGTCCGCTCCACCTGGAGATCCAGAAAATGCGTGGCACACGAGATGCACGGGTCGTAGTTGCGGATCGTCTGCTCGCACCGCCACTGCAGTTCGGCATCGGCGAGGTGGGTGTGCTGGGTGATGAAGGCACGCAGATCATCCTCGATCGTCTTTTGATTCTGCGAGGTCGGCGGCACGATGTTGGCGTCCCGAATCAGGCCCGCTGCGTCGATGGTGTAGCGGTGAACCAAAAGGCCGCGGGGCGCCTCCGTCGCCGCCCAGGCCGTCGCCGCCCGTGGCAGCACCTCGATGGCTGGCTGCGGTGGCGGGGCGTACGCGTCGATGATGCGCAGCGCCTCCTCGCAGGCCCACACCACCTCGAGCGCCCGCACGATGATGCTGCGGAAGGGGTTGCGGACCTTCGCTTCCAGCCCGACCTCCTCGGCCAGCGCTCGCGTGGAGTCAAAGAGCTTGTCTCGGTTCAGGTTGTAGCGCGCCATGGGGCCGACAAAGTAGGGCCCACGGCCCTTGCGCACCGCATGCAACGCCGTCGAGTGGGCGACCTGTTGCTCCTCAAAGTTGTCGTCCCACTCGGCGACGTCGATGTCGAGATCGGTGGAAGAGACCACCCTGCCCTCGCAGAACGGGTACTCGGTCGGGTGGCGCAGCGCGACAAACTCGTAGTCCAGCTCAAGCGTTGGAAAATCAAGCTTCGCGGCCCAGCGCACGGTCTCACGCGCGAGGCTCAGCCCTGCGGCGATCTCGGTGCGAAGCGCGGTCATGTCCTGGCGGGAGGGCGTGCGATAGAAGCCGCCGAGGCGGACGTTGATGGCGTGAACCTCGCGGCCGCCAATCGCGCGCATGATCGCGTTGCCGACTTTCTTGAGCGCCAACCCCTGTTTGACGAGGGCTGGATGGTCGCGCGCCATGTCCACGGCGCCGGCGTAGCCGAGGAAATCAGGGGCATGCAGCAGGTAGATGTGGAGGCTGTGGCTGGCGATCCACTCGCCGCAGTAGAGCAGTCGTCGCAGCTCGCGGAGGGTCCCGCCGACCCGCACACCACACGCGCGCTCCATCGCGTGGACCGCGCTCATCTGGTAGGCGACGGGGCAAATACCGCAGATTCTGGCCGTGATATCCGGCGCTTCTGTGAAGGAGCGCCCACGGAGCAGCGCCTCAAAGAAGCGTGGCGGCTCGAAGATCTTGAGTTGGACATCTTCGACCACGTCGCCATTGAGACGGATGTACATCGCGCCCTCGCCCTCCACGCGGGCGAGATAGTCCACTTGGATCACCTTGGTGCGCGGCCCGGTTTCTTCAGTCATGGCCCTGCCTCCCCTGGCCTTGCGAAGCGCCCCGGCTTGGCGACGTCTGCGACTTGACGACGTCTCCGACTTGACGAAAGGGCGGCGCCCACGCCTGAAAGGTGTGAAACGCGCGCATGATCGTGGCCTCGTCAACGCCCATCTCGCGCCACTGAGCGATGAGGGCGTCGACATTGGCGGTCTCGCTGGGACCGAAGCAGCCGAAACAACCGCGGGCGAATTTGGGGCACAGCGCGTCGCAGCCGGCTCGGGTGACGGGACCCATGCACGGGATGCCCCGCACCATCAGACACGCGACGCCGCTGTGTTTGCACGCCACACACGCCGTATGGGTCGGAATGTCGGGCTTTCGGCCCGCGAGCAGCGCGGAGAGGAAGCGGAGCAGCATCGTCTTGTCGATCGGGCAGCCGGGGATCGCGTAGTCGACCGTGACGTGGTCCGCGATCGGCGTCGAGGTCGCCAGTGAGCTCACATAGGCGGGCGTCGCATAGACGATGGACTTGTAGACCGCCACGTCGTCGAAGTTCTTGAGCGCCTGAATGCCGCCGGACGTCGCACAGGCGCCGATCGTCACCAGGATTCGGGACTGGGCGCGGACTTGCCGGATACGCTCCGCGTCGTGCGCCGTGGTGATCGATCCTTCCACCAGCGACAGATCGTACGGACCCGGATCTTCGTGCCGCGTCGCCTCTTTGAAGTAGGCGATGTCGACGACCTCGGCCAGCACGAGCAGCTCGTCTTCGCAGTCCAAGATCTGCAGCTGACAGCCGTCACAGCTAGCGAACTTCCACACAGCGAGCTTCAAACGTGTGGTCATCTCACAGCTCCCGCACGGTCAGGAGAGGCGCGACGCGGTCATACGAGAGGACCGCGCCGTCGCGGCACACCAAGAAGTTTGAGAGCTGACAATGCCCACAGAGGCCCACCGCACACTTCATGTTTCGTTCGAGGGAGACGTGGATATTCGCCCGCTCAATGCCTGACGCTTCCAGGTCGCGCGCGCTGAACCGCATCATGATCTCGGGCCCGCAGACCATCGCGACGGTGTTCTGGGCGTCGTAGGTCGCCTTCGGGATGAGCTTGGTGATGACCCCGACCTGACCAGACCACGGCGCGCAGTCGGGCTGCCTGACGTCGTGGTCGACGGTCATGCGCAGGCTCATGAGCGAGCGCCAGGCTTTGTGGTCGCGGCCGAACAGCACCTGCGAGACCTCGCGCGTACCGTAGAGCACCGAGACGCGCGCGAACCTGTCACGATGGTTCATCACGTAGTCCAGAACCGGCCGCAGCGGCGCGAGCCCCAGCCCACCCGCGAGCACAAGCAGGTCCTTGCCGACGGCCGCAGCGAGTGGCCAGGCGGTGCCAAACGGGCCGCGAAACCCGAGGCTATCGCCGGTTTTCAGGGCTGTCAGCGCGCGCGTCGCCTCGCCGACGTGTCGGATGGTGTGGTGCAGTCGATCTCTCGCGATACGACTCACCGAGATGGGCACCTCGCCGGTGCCAAACGCGCTCAGCATAGCGAACTGCCCGGCCTTCATAGCGGGCGCCAGGCCGGACTGTGGCCGGATGACCAGCGTCACCGTGTCGGCAGTCTCTCGCTCGACCGCGTCGACGACAAAGGGTCGTGGCAGGTAGACGCTCACCGATAGAAGTCCAGTAGCCGCGCACGGGTGGCCTGCAGCCGCTCGATCACCTCGCGCGCCATGGCACGCATGAGCCTCATGCCGAGGTCGGTATCCTGCTCGCACAGCGCGTGCAGGCGTTGGCCGTCAATGACGACTAGGTCGAGGGGCTCGGTCGCACGCGCGTCGAAGAGCCAGCGCGCGCCGGGGTACATCCACGACAGGCCCAGGGCGTCGTCTCTGTCGAGCGTGTCGATCGTGTGCACGCCACGCGGGCTGCAGAGCTCAAGCCCAACGCGGCCAGCGTCGATGAGATACAGATCGGTCGCTAACTCGCCTTCGCGGAACACAAACGTGCCCGCCGTGTGATGCTCGGAGCGGGCGAGGCACGCGAGCTTGTCGATCTGGGCCGGCGTCAACTCAGCGCAGAGGGCGTTCGTTTGCAGCCGGTTCTGGGGTCGCGCGGTCATGCTCGCTCCTCGTGCGACGCCCGCAACCGCGCCGCCTCCGCTGTGAGGTCGATGCCGACGGGGCACCACGTGACACAGCGTCCGCAACCGACGCAGCCGCTGTGGCCGAACTGGTCGTGCCACGTCGACAGCTTGTGGGTCAGCCATTGGCGGTAGCGCGCGCTCGTGGTGTCGCGCACCGGTGGTCCGCCGTGCATCTGCGTAAAACTCGCGTGAAAGCAGGAGTCTGACACCTGGGTATGGCTTGCGCGCGTCTGCTCCAAATCGGAGTCGATCTCGACGGTCGTGCAGAAGCACGTCGGGCACACCATTGTGCAGTTGGCGCAGGCGAGGCAGCGCTGCGCGATGTCGTTCCATAGCGGGTTCTCCGCCTCTTGCTGCAGCAGCGACACCAGCCCCGTGGTGTCGAGCTGACGACCCATGTTGGCGGCGGTGGCGGCGCTGACCGCACGCGCTGCGGCCCAGTCTTCCTCGGTCGAATCACGCAAACCGAGCGCAGCTGCGATGGTCGCTCCGCGCGGTGATCCAACCTCCACGACAAACACGTGGCGCCCCGCGTCTTTGAGCTCCGTCAGCGCCAGATCGAAGCCGGCTGACGCCCTCGGTCCCGTGTTCATGGAGACGCAGAAGCAGGTGTTGCCGGCGCGCGCGCACTGCACGGCGACGACAAACGCCCGGCTGCGGCGTGTGGCGTAGCGCGTGTCGACGTAGGTTTGGCCCGTCAAGACGGCGTCGAGCACACCGAGCGCGGCAAGATCACACGCCCGCACGCCCATGAGCGCGTACGTCTCCTCGGGCGCTGCCGCCGCGTGAAACGCCACACCTGCACCGCTGCGAATCGCTTCAAACAACGGCTCGCGCGGCGGACGCAGGAAACGCTTCCACGTATGAGGGCCGACCGTATAGTCGAAATAGCGGCCGGATCCGGTATCTTGGACGGCATAGCGACCAGCCTCTTGCACGTCGATCCAGCCGACCGGCAAGTCGGCGGCACACGTCAACGCGTCGTACACGATCGCGCCGTCGTGCAGGGTCGGCCCGACCGTGGTGTAGCCGGCGTCACGCAGCGCGTCGAACAGCTGATCGAATGCGTCTGCGTTCAAAATGTGGCGACGGTTGGACATCAGCAGATCCGAGGTAGTTGCTCGCCACTGAACATATCCACCAGCCGTCGTGAGCCAAGGAGAGTTCGCATCACCACGCGGCTGTTGCCGGTGCGGTGCACATCGCCGAGCCGCACGGCTGCTGTGGAGATCGCGTGCTGTCGCATGACGGCGAGGGCCCGTTCGGCGTGCGCCGCAGCCACAAACGCGACAAATCGACCCTCGTTGGCGACGTGGAGCGGATCGAGCCCGAGGATCTCGCAGGCGCCGCGCACACCGTCATCGACCGGCACGGCCGCCTCGTCGATCGCGATCTCCAGACCCACCGACTCGGCGATCTCGACCAACGACGACGCCAGCCCACCGCGGGTCAGATCCCGCATGCAGCGCAGCCCGACCCGGGCGTCCCGAAGCGCCGCGGCGACCTCGTGCAGCAGGGCGCAATCGCTCTGGATGGTCGTCTGGAACCGCAGCCCTTCACGATGTGCCATCACCGCGATGCCATGACGACCCAGATCACCGCTGAGCAGCACCACATCTCCGGCCTGGACGCTCGCAGGCTCAATTCTCGGGCCGTCAGGCACCACACCGACACCGGCGGTGTTGATATACAGGCCATCCGCACGGCCACGATCCACCACTTTGGTGTCGCCTGCGACGATCCGCACGTCAGCCGCAGCGGCCGCGGCGCGCATGCTGCAGACCACCCGCCACAGGGTCTCGATGGGCAGCCCCTCCTCGAGGACAAATCCAACCGTCAGGTAGCGCGGGTCAGCGCCCACCATCGCTAGGTCGTTGACCGTGCCGATGACGGCGAGCTTGCCGATATCCCCGCCGGGGAACTCGATCGGGGAGACGACGTAGCTGTCGGTGGTGATGGCCAATCGGGCCGCACCCTCGACAACGCCCGCGTCAGCGAAGCGGTGCAGCGCCGGGTCCTGGAACGCCGCCGCGAACAGATCCCGCACCAGCTCCTGGCTTTTGCGACCACCACCACCGTGCGCCATTAAGACCCGTTCGGTCGGGCCTAGCAGCATCGGGCAGGTGAGTTGAAAACGACGGTGCATCTCGCTCACCAGCAGTTCACGCCAAGAAAACCCTCCATGTAGCTCTGACAACTGACCACGCCATACGATGGCAGGGCGCAGTCGCTGCAGAAGCCGTGCAGGGCGCCGTCCGCCAGACATATCGAACACAAATCGACGCGGTCCTGGTCGAACAGCGGCAAGCTCACGAAGTTGCCGTCGCAATCCCACGTTGGGTTGCAGGTCGCCGTGCACAAGCTCAGGAAGGTTGCGAAGTCATCACAGGCCGCCACGGCCGGCGGATTCTCGACGACGACACACGCCGTCAAGAGCAGCGGCAGCGCCCACAGTAAGGCCGGTAGGCGCGCGGACGACCCAGCCGACCTAGCGAGACCAGAAGTGAGAGACTCACAAGCTAACGTGTGTCGTCGCCGCAGCCGTTTCATGGTGGCGCCCTCCCACTGCAGCATA
>ERZ889078.3175-NODE-3175-length-11101-cov-11.066178_pt1 | contig 11101 bp, 6 predicted proteins | sample MGYA00521266_ERZ889078 | MGnify/ENA primary metagenome ERZ889078 (study PRJEB32303, sample SAMEA104408618) | aquatic metagenome | biome: Brackish water; feature: Pelagic; material: water | place: Baltic Sea | collected 2014-06-16T06:34:00 | depth 76,534 m ... | reverse complement strand
TGGACCCTGTGCGCCATCAGCGCCATCTGCTCCGTCAGTACCATTCGTTCCATCTGTTCCTGCTGGACCTTGTGCGCCATCAGCGCCATCTGCTCCGTCAGTACCATCGGCACCGTCAGCACCGTCAGCTCCAGCTGGCCCAACCGACTGAACCCAAATGATTCCATCGAAATACCAAAACTTATTATCATCAGTATCATACACCATCAATCCAGTAGCTGGGGAGGCAATGTTTGTTCTTTGTACCGTGTTTAATCTTGGAACCAGGAAACCTTTATCGGTTGCGTCCAAGTCTAGTACGGCACTTGGCTCTGGAGTTGATGTTCCAATACCCATGTTATCCTGGGCAAATGACTCTGTCGTCATTAGTCCGCCAAGAAAGATTAGTACAAGTAATGCTCTTTTCATATTGATTGCTAATTGATTAAAACCTCGCTGAATTAATTTGTTTTAAAGATGAGTATAATTAAATCATCGATGAAACAAAAATAACGGGTAATGAGACACAATTCAAAACTTTCAACATAGTATTTAGACCAACGACAAGGGCGTAATGGTACTTTTGAAGACATTTGTTCGGGAAACCGAAGATTTAATGAACAGATAAATATTTTGGTTGTTGGTGCTTTTAGACCCAAATTCAATGTACAGACTGCTTATTCCATTTACTTTACTTCTTCTAATAGACTTTTATTTTTTCCAATCCATAAGAACTATTGGCCAAGATTTAACGACAAAATGGAGAATTTCCCTATACGTTGTTTATTGGACAACATCACTTCTTTCATTCCTAGTCCTTTTTGCAGCGGGTTCGCAAGAATCTTTGTCAAAACCAATACGGTACTATCTATTTAGTTCGGTGCTTGTGCTTCTTATTCCTAAGCTTGTTGGAATATTGGTCTTATTTGGTGAGGACGTATTTAGAGTTGGAAGTGGTTTTTGGGGAATTGCAACGGATTCTAATGAGCCTTTTTTGCAAGGGAGAAGAGCCTTTGTTTCAAAAGCTGGACTTTTTGTTGCAGCAATTCCATTTACCACGATGATATATGGTATGGCCGTTACTGCCTTTAACATTAAGGTTCGAAAGAAAACGGTTATCTATGATGACTTGCCAACTGAATTTAATGGCCTTAGAATTGCACAAATCTCTGACCTACATTCTGGGAGTTTAAAATCTTCGGATTTAATCAGATCAGCGGTCGATAAGATTCTTGAGTTAAAACCAGACTTGATCTTTTTTACGGGAGACCTAGTAAATAATGAAGCTGTAGAAGCTGAGCCATTTATTGAAGAGTTTAAGCGATTGCATGCTACTCACGGTGTGTATTCTATCCTGGGCAATCACGATTATGGGGACTATGGACCTTGGTCATCTCAAGAAGCAAAGGCAGCGAACCTACAGCGCTTAAAAGAAATTCATCAGGAATCTGGCTGGAATCTGTTGCTTAACGACAACATTACTATTCAAAAATCGAATTCTAAACTGGCTATTGTAGGAGTAGAAAACTGGGGAGCATCTCGGCACTTTCCTAAATACGGTGACCTAGACAAAGCCGTGGTTGGTATTGAAGACATTCCATTTAAAATATTGCTTTCGCATGACCCCAGTCACTGGGACGCGAAGGTTAAGGACCATTCCCAGAAATTTCAACTCACCTTATCTGGTCATACACATGGCGCTCAATTTGGAATAGAGATACCCGGTTTTAAATGGAGTCCGGTTAAATATCTTTATAAGCAATGGGCCGGCTTATACGAATCAGACGGTCAGAATATATACGTAAACCGAGGTCTTGGTTTTATTGGATACATGGGACGTGTTGGAATTTCGCCAGAAATCACTCTTTTGGAACTCAAATCATCTCAAATTATATAACTTAGGAAGCTAGTTCGAAACCCCTGACTTCTAATTGCTTATGAGAACATTTATTGCCTGCCTAGCTATAACAGCTTGGTTCATAACGCCTGTATTTGCCGAAGATGGTGGGTATGAGTATTCAGTTATCGTTAATCCTGATGACGTTACAATAGCTAGAGACAAGTGGGGAGTACCGCACATTTTCGGAAAAACGGATGCTGATGTTGCATATGGATTGGCTTGGGCTAATGCCGAAGACGATTTTCACACCATGCAAGAGCTGGTGATAACAAGTAAGGGTCTTGCGGGTAAACTTATGGGTGTTGAAGGCGCAGAACGCGATTTTTTCTCGCACGCAATTGGCTACAGAGAAAGAGTAGCGCGAGATTTTCACCTCCTTTCTGAAGATTACATTAAATATGTTGAGGGCTATTGTCAAGGAATAAACGCCTACGCGAAATCGCATAAAAAAGAAGTTAGAGTTAAAGGCACATTTCCGATAAACCCGCAAGATGTTGTTGGTGGATATATGTTTGCGCTTAGTGCGTTGATAGGCACCCCGGGCGCTGTTAGCAGCATAATGAATGGCACATACGACAAAGACCAGCCATCTGAATTACCGTATGGATCCAATGCATTTGCATTTAACAGTAATAAAACTGAAGATGGAAGTACCATGCTGTGCATTAATCCTCACCAGCCAGTAACTGGACCGTTTTCTTGGTACGAGGCGCACTTAAATAGTGAAGAAGGTCTTAATATCCATGGAGCCATGTTTCCAGGAAGCTCAACGGTTTTTCTTGGAAATAACGAACATTTAGGTTGGGCTCACACCTTCAATCATCTCGATTTAGTCGATGTGTTTCAACTTGAAATGCACCCAAAGAAAAAGCACACTTACAAATTTAACGGGGTATGGCATAAGCTTGAGAAACGACCAGTTTGGTTAAAAGTGAAACTTGCAAAAGGAATAGTTTTTCCTGTAAAACGAATGACCTATTGGAGTGAATTGGGAGCAACATTAGAATCTCCTGATGGTAATTTCTATTCGGTAAAATTGGGGGCAAACGAAAAAGTTGGTGTTGGTGAGCAATGGTACCGAATGGATAAAGCGAAGAATTATGCTGAATTCTATGATGCACTTAGAATGGAGTCAATTACTATGTTCAACATTGTTTATGCCGATGAAAACGACACAATTATGTATATCAATAATTGTGTTATGCCAAGGCGAAATCCTGAAGTTGATTACAGCAAAGTGGTTAGAAGCAATTCTAATGCTACTTGCTGGACAGAATTCCACGATGTAGAGGACATGGTTCAGATTACAAACCCAACTGCTGGTTGGGTGTTCAACACTAATAATAATCCGACCCACGCCACGGCAAAGTCAGAATGGCAAGACATTACTGCTTATCCAAAATATTATGGTTTTGGTTCAGATCTAGGTGAAAACAACCGTGCAGAGCGATTCTTAGAATTGATGAGAGAGCCCGCATCCATTAAGGTTTCTTACGATAGAATGAAGGAAATGAAATTTGATTATGAGTTTCCGGCATGCGGAGCTTTTCAAAATTCAATTGAAAACCTTTTTCATGTTAACCCAAATGATTACCCTGAACTAGCACCATTGATTACAGTTATAAACGAATGGGACAAACGAGGAAATGCCGAAAATCCTGGAGCAGGAGTTTGGATTATCACCTTCCAGAAGGTTTTTAGCATGATGGGATTTGGCGATGGTGAGTTCAAACATTCTGTTGTGATTCCTGATACGACCTACCTGAAAGCATTGCGCTGGGCAAAGAACCAGATTGACACACATTACGAAGGCAAGATTCCAAAATTGGGAGAAGTTCAGCGTCATGTAAGAGGAGATGTGAATCTCCCGTTAGGCGGGTTTCCTGACGCCTTGGCAGCTAATTACAATGAGGAATGGAAAAACGGAAGGTACAAGCCTTGGGTAGCAGATTCTTACGTTCACTTTGCCCAATGGAAAGATGGTGATGTGAAGATTGAAACGTTACATCCATTTGGTGCTTCGACTAGGCCAGAATCTCCCCATTACACAGACCAAATGCAGTTATATGCCGATCAGCAAACCAAATCTATGACCTTAGATAAGGCTAAGATTATGGCCGAGGCAGAAGCTATTTATCATCCGAAATGACCTTTTGGCAAAAGCTTGATACATAGTTATAAGACAGGGGGCAATACTTAGCCTAATTTTGCGTATTCCATCCAACCCCTAATTCTTTTATCTCTAATGCCTTTTAAATACTTACTGATTGCACTGCTGGCTTTTTCAAGTTCAGCAGCCACTGCCGAAAAATCAAAACCAAAACGTACAAAAGACAATGAGAACAGCACAGGTTCCCATTTTCAGAAAGTAGACGTTGCAAAAATTCAGATTGTACGAGACGAATGGGGAGTGCCCCACATTTTTGGCGACCAAGATCACGAAGTAGCATATGGACTGGCTTGGGCGAATGCCGAAGATGACTTTCAAACCATGCAAGAATTACTGATTGCAGGGCAAGGACGATCTGGTCAGATTATGGGAAAAGAAGGTGCTAAACGAGACTTTTTGCTCCATGTATTCGATGTACGAGGAATTGTGGACGCCAAATTTCAATCTGTTTTCTCAGAAGAATACAAGGAATATCTGGATGGATATGCGCAAGGATTAAATGCTTTTGCAGCACACCATCCAAATGAGGTAATGCTCCATGGAGTTTTTCCTATTCAGGGTAAGGATTTGGTTTACGGAAATGTCTTTGCCGCCTGTATCGTTTCAGGTGGACATCTTGAAGTAGCCAATATATTAAAAGGCGAATACGATGGCGGAACCACCTGGCTAGGCTCTAATGCTATGGCGTTCAACACCAATAAAACAGATGATGGAAGCACCATTTTGGTCATAAATCCGCATCAGCCTATGGAAGGACCTTTTTCTTGGTACGAAGCGCATCTATGTAGTAATGAAGGAATGAATATTCTTGGAGGATTGTTCCCAGGAGGGCCCGCAGTTTTTCTTGGGACGAACGAAAACCTCGGTTGGGCACACACAGTAAATAAGCTTGATTTAGTAGATGTTTTTAAGCTACGAATGACAGAAGACAAAAGGCGAGAATACTACTTTGACGGAGAAGTTTATGAACTTGAAAGAAGACTTACGTTCTTAAAAATCAGGATAAACAGTTTGCTCACCCTCCCTATTCCCAAAATGACTTATTGGAGTAAACATGGTGCCACCATTAAGTCTAAGGATGGAGAATTTTATTCAGTACGCTTGGGTGCCAATCAGCGCATCAATACAATTGAGCAGATATATAGAATGAACAAGGCCTCCAATTTTGATGAATTCTATGAAGTGCTTAGCATGGAAGCACATCCTAGATACAACGTTATTTATGCCGACAAGGAAGGCAATATCATGTATTTGAATAACGGGCTGGTTCCAATACGGAACGAAGATTACAATTGGGCTGGCGTAGTAAGAGGAGATACAAGCGCTACTCTATGGACAGAATTTCATCCAATTTCTGAACGCCCACAAGTAATTAATCCAAATTGTGGATACGTGTTCAACACTAACAATACTCCGTTTAATGCTACATCGCAAAGCGAAAACTTGAACCCAATGGATTATCCAGCATATTTTGGGTTTGAAAGTGGCGATAACAACCGTAGTACTCGCTTGGTACAGTTACTGGATGAATATGAAAAAGTGAATATAGATGATGTGAAGCGGATTAAGTTTGATGTGCAGTTGCCTGATTCTAGCGCATTCTTCTGTTCTACCGAAAACTTCATGCAAATAGATGCCAATTGTTTTCCAACGGTAACTGAAAGCATTGAGAAAATGCAAGGTTGGGACAGGCACGCTGACAAGGAAAGTGAAGCGGCAGGAATGTACCTTCTCACCTACCATTACATCTTCAGTAAACTCAATTTGGGAACCGAGGCCTTCATAGTGGGAATGGATGTTGACGATGAGTTGTTTATTGAAGCCGTTGCTTACGCCAAAGAACATCTTATGGAGTATTTCAACACATTAGATGTTACACTTGGCGAATTACAAGTACATGTGCGAGGGGATAAGGAATATGGAGTTAATGGCTTTGCTGATGTTATGGCTGCTAATTACAATATGCCATATACAAACGGCAGATTTAAAACATTCGTTGCAGACTCATACGTGCAATTTGCCCAATGGAAAGATGGAGAGTTATCGATAGAAAGTCTTCATCCGTACGGAGCATCTAGCAGACCCGAATCAGCACATTACGATGATCAAATGGAATTGTATGTGAATCAGCAAACTAAGAGAATGACGCTGGACAGAGCTGAAATTTTCGCCAATGCCGAAAGCATCTACCACCCTCAATAAAAAAAGACCCTTGCGGGCCTTCTTTATTAGTTGTAGGAAAGCTTCAATTTCCTAAACGTCTTGTCTTCTATAGCCTCAATTGCTTTTGAGACCGCGTGGTCTTCAGCATTAAAAACCCTGTAAAATGCTTCGGTTTGCCACAGCGTTCTTGCGAGCAAAGCCTTTAATCTAGTTGTGATAATTTTTTCTGAAGTTTTCAGTCCCTCTTCTTTTCTGGTGGCAAAATCTTTCTCTTCAACTTTTTCCCCATCCGCTTTTACTTCCACAGCTTCTGGTTTGGCATCATCATTTTTACGCGTTAGTTCCTCTTCAGCGAATTTGAAAAACTCGTCTACAAATGTTTGATCAGCATCAAAACTCTTATCAAATACTTCAAAACTCGGGTACTTTACTTTCAGCTCCTCGCGGTTAGCATCAACATATTCGTTGATGTATTGATAGAACAAGCCATTGCTAAGTAGTTCTCTTAAAAATTCAGAATTTTCGGTTGTATCCAGTGGCACAAAAAGATCGGGTAAAATACCTCCGCCAGCATAAACTACTCGCTTGTTATCCGTCAGGAATTTGTCTTGTTCATTCACATGAACACTATCCAAACTGAACAATTCCCCATTATCGCGTCTTCTTTGTCCCTCATTTCGGTATTCTTCGTTCCCCTCTTCATAAGGTCGTTGAATACATCTTCCAGCAGGTGTGTAATATCGAGCAGTGGTGAGTTTTAAAGTTGATCCATCTCTGAGCTTAAACGGTCTCTGAACCAACCCTTTGCCGAATGAACGCCTTCCTATTATTAGTCCACGATCATGATCTTGTATTGCACCAGAAACAATCTCGCTAGCTGAAGCTGAGCCTTCATCAATTAAAACGACCAATTTTCCTTTTTCAAACCTTCCTCTTTGAGTTGCAAAATGCTCGCGTTTAGGGTTAGAAACCCCTTCGGTATAAACAACTAGTTCCTTATCTCCCAAAAACTCATCAGATAGCTCGATGCTTGTGTTGAGGTAACCTCCCGAATTGCCTCTTAAATCAAGAACCAAATGTTTCATTCCAAGTGGCTCCAACTCATCCAACGCTTCGTGAAATTCTTGCATGGTAGTTTGGGCAAATCGATTAAGCTTGATGTAGCCAATCTCCTCCGTAAGCATGTAAGATGCATCCAGACTGTAAATCGGAATTTTGTCTCTTACAATGGTGTACTCAATCAGGCTCTTAACTCCCCGTCTAAATATTTTCACTCGAACCTTAGTTCCTTTATCTCCCCGCAGTTTGCTTATTACATCTCTATTGGTAACTCCTATTCCGGCTACCAATGTGTCTTCAATTTCAACAATCTTATCTCCAGAACGAATACCAAGTTTTTCGGAAGGGCCGCCAGAAATTGGAGAAACCACGGCTATTGTATCTTTTAAGATATTGAACTGTACGCCAATTCCTTCAAAGTTCCCTGATAGCGGTTCACTCATGCTTTTGTACTCCTCCGCTGTCATATACTCGCTATGGGGGTCGAGTTCCTTTACCATTCCAACGATGGCCTCTTCTACAAGCTCATCATAGTTTGGTTCATCTACATATTTGGTTTCAATCAAATTAAGAACATCATCAAACTTTAGTTTGTATTCTTCTTTAATCGTTCTCTGCCCGAAGCTATTCACGGTGAATACCGTAAGAGCTGCTACAATCATTGTCAATCTTCTCATATCAAATCTATTTCCACGTCCATTAACGCTAAAGTCGCCAAAATGGTGCCACAAGGCTATCTGTTTTTCATAAAAGTTGTGAATCTCTATTTATTCTAAAACAAGCGGTGAGTAATCATTACTTAAATTGGCTGCTCAAATCTAAACGCACATAAATGACTAAGGTTCTTTTTTCTTTCATATTGGTATCAACTCTCGCATTCGTTGGCTGTAATCAGCAACAAAAAATGATTGATCATGAGTGGACTGTTTACAATGCTGTAATTGCAAATGGAGACCTTACCTCGGCCATCATTTGTTTGAACCGAATAGCAGCAGTGGATAAGTACAACGCCAACGCCTTGGATACGCTAGCAATATTGTACTTAAATGCCGGTTCTTTTGAAGCAGCGCATAAGATTGCCAGTAGAGCATTAAATGTGAGAGAAAGCGATGAACTAACAAAAACAATCGCAAGAGCATCTAAAAACCTAGGTAAACACGAAGAGTCTCTTGAACATTTTTCAAAATTACTTGCGAAGAATCCTGATAATTTGGAGTGGTTATACGAAGTAGCTTTTGCCAATATTAACCTGAGCAAACTGAACGAAGCAATGCCTCACATTCAGAAAATCATCATAAACCCTGAATCTGGAAGTGCCGTGATGACTGAGTTTATTAAAGGCGGTAGCCAACTATTACCCTATAAAGCCGTAGCATTCAATATGCTTGGCTTCATTCAATCAAAAGTTGGACAAACGGAAGATGCGATTTTGAGCTACGAAACTGCATTGCAAATATTTCCGAATTACTACCTAGCCAAGAACAACCTGGCGGTTTCTCAAGAAACATTAGCTAAATCAAATTGATTAACGAATTAGACTGAACATTCGTCTCCATCGGATTCTTTCGGAGAAGCTTGTTGCATTCTTATCAATAGAAAGCCATATAAACACGGCCTTTCCGACAATATGATCTTCGGGAACAAAGCCCCAAAAGCGACTGTCCGCAGAGTTGTGTCTGTTATCACCCATCATAAAATAGTAGTCCATTTTAAAGGTGTAAGACGCTGCTTCTGCTCCATTGATATAAATCTTGCTTTCTTCAATCTTCAGATCATTCCCTTCGTAAAACGAAATAAGGCGTTCGTAAATCGGCAGGTTTTCTAGCGTTAACTCAATAGTTTCGCCCTTTTTCGGAATCTGAATTGCACCGAAATTATCTACGTTCCAATAAAACTTACTCTTATCGGTAGAGTTTAATTCAGCATCTGAATTCGGAAAAATGTATTCTGCATATGTGCCCGGTTTAGCGAAAGACGATTCTACACTTTCCACGTTTGCCAGTTTTTCAATCTCGGCAGCCGCATCTTTTGTCATTGTAAGGCTAAAGTCTCCGCTATTGGAAACCCTTCCTCCTTCAGTAATATCTAGTTTGCGAAGCACTCGTTTATTAAAACCAGTACCGTTGGTTTTTACGCTGTACGAGTGTTGCATATTTTCTGGTCGGTAGGCTTCTTCTCCGTTTATGTAGAGTACGCCTTCTTTCACCTCCAATTCATCTCCAGGAATTGCAACACAACGCTTAATGTAGTTTTCTCTTTTATCTACAGGTCTAAACCCTTCCATTGGATAGTTGAAAACAACTACATCGTTATTCTCAATTTTCCCGAAACCAGGTAGTCGGTAATAAGGTAAATCGAACCACTCTAGATACGCCTTTGTGTTTATTACAGGAATGGTATGGTGCGCAAAAGGAAAGGCCAAAGGAGTGTTTGGCGTTCTTGGTCCGTAGCTCATTTTACTCACAAACAGAAAATCGCCTATAAGCAAAGATTTCTCCATAGATGAGGTCGGAATGGTGTACGCTTCAATAGCGAAAAGACGGATAAATGTTGCCGCAAAAACAGCAAACACAATGGCATCTACCCATTCTCTTGACGTTGACTTTGTAGGTCTTTTTTGCTTATCGGGATGCGTGTATTTCACATCCTTACTTAATGCTAAAAAAGGCAGATAGAATATTCCGAAAATTACTCCTAGTGCATGTTGATAGAACTTGTGCTTTCCAAAAGAGTGCATAATCTCAACCAGCATTCCCACTGCATAAAACAGACCAATGATTGGAATAAACAGCATGATAATCCAATAGGATGGCTTGTTTATGAGTTTAAGCAAAACATAAGTCGAATAGATTGGCACCAATGCCTTCCACCAACTTACTTCTGCTTTGTTAAACACCAATGCATATACGATGGTCCACAGTATATAGAGCGGCAACAACATTCCTAACATTCCAATATCTGACAATGACATCATGTTCCTTTCTTAATTCTAATTGTAGTTTCTATTTCTTCAATGATTGAAGGATCCAGTTTTTCTAACAACTCGACCCAAATGTTAATGCAAGTAACTTATCTATTGAAGATTTATTTAGAGAAGCCTTCGAACTTAACATCCTTTAAGAGGTCGCTCATAGTGAATACGCCTTTTTTTCCAACAATCCATTCGGCAGCCAATACAGCCCCTTTAGCAAATCCTTCTCTGCTTTTTGCGGTATGGGTCAGTTCTATTTTATCAATGTCCGATTGGTAGCTAACCACATGTGTGCCAGGCACGTTTTCTACCCGATGAGAAAGAATATCGACCTCATAAAAATTTGGGGTTAATTCGTTTTTCCAAACGTCTTTTCTATCTAGGCCGTCAATTATATCGTTTGCCAGCTTAATGGCCGTGCCGCTTGGTGCGTCTAGCTTGCTGGTGTGATGTGTTTCATCTATCGTAACCTCATAATTTTCGTGCTCATTCATAAGCTTGGCAAGCACACGGTTTACTTCGAAAAAGAGATTTACGCCAACACTAAAATTAGAGGCGTACAATAGCGATTGATTGTGTTCTCTGCAAACTGTTCTCACATGTTCTAGTTGACCCAACCACCCCGTAGTACCAACTACAACAGGAACCTTTGCGTCAAAACATTTGAAAATGTTGCTAACCACGCTTTGTGGCATAGAAAACTCAATGGCAACATCTGCTTTCGCTAGGTGATCTTCTTTGCCATTCCAATCATCTGGTTCGTTGAACGTAACCACAATCTCATGACCGCGACTTAAGGCAATCTTTTCGATTTCCTTGCCCATTTTACCATATCCAGAAAGGGCAATTTTCATTTTGC
>ERZ889078.3173-NODE-3173-length-11104-cov-26.180831_pt1 | contig 11104 bp, 13 predicted proteins | sample MGYA00521266_ERZ889078 | MGnify/ENA primary metagenome ERZ889078 (study PRJEB32303, sample SAMEA104408618) | aquatic metagenome | biome: Brackish water; feature: Pelagic; material: water | place: Baltic Sea | collected 2014-06-16T06:34:00 | depth 76,534 m ... | reverse complement strand
TAATTTCACTAGTGGCTAGATTATCGATAACAACTACTCTGTTGTTACGCTCACCGAAGTGCTCATCACCATCTAATAGCTTATGGGTTAAGTGTTGGCCTATGAAGCCCGCGCCACCTAATATTAATATATTCATTTATTATATACTCCAATAAGACTTGTCAATTCACCCACTCCGAAAGTCTCTTCACACTCATGGCAATTCCAGCACTGCCCTCTACATTGTCTTAGTATCTTACCAAGCCTCTTCATACTCTTGTTCTTATATTTATCTATATCACTTTTTAAATCATTCATTATACCAGGCTGGTATTGATGGATCATAATTTCATTATCAAGTACACTGTCAAAATTAGAATGAGAGCATCGATCACTTGGAGTGAAAGGATTTTTAACCCAGCCAAGAATCGGTTTATCTGTTTCTTCATATTTACTAGTTCTTCCCACGTATTTAAATGTAGTTACACAATCAGCAAAGGTATTCCAATCGTCTTTATCATACCAAAATGCATCTGGGTTATTGCGGGGCATTTCCGATGGGTTATCATTGCTACCTCTAAAGGCCGAACAAGTATTAGTGAAGTGTTTGAAATATTCTCCACCACCCCAATGCTGATCATGAACAGACTTCCAAGGACAGTTTAATATACACCCCTCTGATACAAGTAATGATGTTTCTAAAGTCTTACGTTCCGGGTACTTTTCATTAAACCAAGCCACTGCTTTCTTAATTCGTTTCAACTCTGGTAAATCTCTGTGTAGATTCCTATTGATCAGTATAGTATCATAACCTAACATAGCATAATCAATAACACCTTGGGCATCTCTTACGATATTGTTAACAGTGTTCTTCCATCGCATCTCAGGGAATAGCTTTTGAATGATTCCATCATTGATCATGTGGGTATCACCAATAGTACAAATCCTTAAGCCACGATCATAGAATCCCTTTATATATTTAAAGAATTCCTTCTTGTCTGATAATATAAACTCTTTAGATGGTATAGTATCGTTAAGAGTTAAAGATATTGGTATGCCATACTTGTCTTGAATATAGAATAGATTATCAATTGCTTGATCATCAGCATCTAGGTTCATTACATTACCCATTCCCTCAAAGTGGTGGCCAAAGTAAATGTCTGATATAGAAGCTTTAAACTCATCAGATGAATTCTCAAATGCTTCAAGAAACATATTGGATCCTTTAACAGAATCCCAATGGGCTATAGAAAACTTACGCATTCATCCTCCCTAACTAGGTCTAAGGTGGAGCAATGAATACCACCAGCAAATATCTCACCATTATCTAATTTAATTGTTATCACTTCAAATCCATTTTTATATAATATATCATTAACACCAATCGCCGCTTCATTTGATACTACAGTGTTCTCATCAATTGAAAGTATATTAATATCCATGCCAGCCGATGATGCTAATTGATTATCAAACTGCTGAATATATGTACCTTCTTTAGGATATATATAAGTCCAATTTTTAAACTTATCAGGCATAATATCTTTAATGTTTGGATACTTAGGGTTCACTAAGAATACCCCTGGCTTCAACGACATGATGGCTCCATCAATATGGTTATCCGCTATATGAACAACATGAAAGGTAGACTCAGGATAAAATGACTTAAGCCATTCATATCCTTTCCAATGATTATAAGAGTTAATGTTAACAATAACATCTTTGCCAATTCTAAGAAACTGTGCTCCATCTATTCCCATCACGTAGTTATCAGGGACATTAGTGTAGTCTCTCTTAGTAGACCAATGAGAGAAATCAATTGTATCTTCGGTTAATACTGTATTAGGTGCTTTAATCCACTGCGACCCCTTTGTTACTTTATTAAACACATTATATAATGCCATATTTTCAAAGTATCTATTACGTACATACGTTGGGGTTTCTATTAACTTATTGCCATACACGAATGATATATCTCTAACATTTGAAGCCGCTGATACCTCTGATTTAAATTGTGGAGTAGAAAATGGGGTTACTGTAACTAACTTATCCGGCCGGTGCACAATTATATCTCTTGCCTCTAATAACGATGCTAAGTTATCCAACTCTTTATTACGTTTCTTAATAAGCTCTTGATTAATGTCATATGATTCATATATTGATTCACCAAGTTCCTGACGATAGAATAGTCTAAAGGTGAAGTCCGACATTCTATGTGCGAAGTCAAGTTCAACCCCAACAACAACTTCTTTTAATTTACCGAAGGATGTATTACTGTTTACCATTTACTCTCCGGGCAAAATCAATCTTCTCTTGCATTCTATTATATTCTGGGTCATATTCTAAATGCTCATGCCAAAAATACACATAGTCTAATTCATTGTCGCTTAACTCTTTAACGGGGGTGTACCATTCACCTATTTGATATTTCTGGACGGTCTTAATATCAAAGGCCTTGTCTGCATATATCCTATCCATCGCATACTCTTCAAGATAGTATTCACCGGTTTGAGCCTTAACTCTTAACCACCCAGGATCATCACTTCCCATATATCCCATACACTTCTTAAAGAAATGCTTATAGAATCCACTAGTCCTAGGTGATATAATAAAACCAGTGTCAAATGGATTCTCCTCGGCAATACCTTCCCTTTGATGCTTAGTACAATAATCATCATATTGGCCAACAACAATTTGATCGGAATCAACTAAGGCTTTAGGTAGTGGCTTAATGATATTCATGTCAAGATCGATCTTAATTAATACATCTTCTGATAATTGGTCTTCCATCATAGCCCCAACTAAAGGAATGTTTAAGAACCCTGAAGTGAATGTTTCAGTAATTTCTTTATACTCTTCTATATAGGTCACATTTAATTCTTTAAACTTAGCTTTAGTGTTATCTGATATTACATTGTGGGTAGGGCATATCGCATATATTGGTATGTTCTTTAACCAGCCCGCGTTCTTTCTCCACGCGGTGAAGCATTCAATAGCCTCTGATTCAAGTCTTCTCTTGCAAGCCTCACATATACCTGTATTGACATTGGTATCATTGAACTCTGATTCAATAGCTCCTATTAATGCGTATGTCATTCAGCCAATTCCAAGTTAGGGTAATCCAACCAACACCCCTGATTATCCTTTGATGGGTTGAATTGATTAAGTAATAGCAATCCCTTCGCAGCATCATCTGGAGTCATATTCATATGATACCCGAGAATAATATTAGGTAGGTCTTCAGCTACAGATTTAGATGCATCTCTCCCGTCCCATGCCATTCGTTTAAGAACTTCATAATCTTCTTTCTCCGACAATAGAATAGCACCACCTTTACCTATAGGCAATGCTTTCTTTTGGTGAAATGATAAACACATAAACTGATCTTTGATGTACATGTTTTTATGGAATCCAACGGCACTGTCCCAGATAGGGGTATTACCTAAGTTGTATGACCCGATCCAGTCTTGTTTAACCCAGTTACCTTCGTATCCTGCATGCACAATTTGTTGAGGTATAGAGATGTATGTGTGGTTAGGAATATCAATTGAGGTCTTAATGTTAAGATATTTAAGACATAGGAATATAGCATTAGTACATGAGTCGGTTAAGACAACATACGGCGCTCCAGTGAATTTAGACAATTCATCCTCGAACATTGATATAAACTCATGGTTATTCATAACACGTATTGTAATCCTTTATCATAACAAATCTCCCTCACCGTGGTATTGCACCACTTACATATATCATGTTTCTGCTCGTGTATCTTAGTATAATCTCCATCCCATTTCTTACCACTTTCAAGGAATAAGAAACAAGGATATACTTCACCATTAATATCTATCTGTTGGCTTTTATTATACCATGACATACAATGAGTTGCTTTCTTCATATCAGACTTACTAATAGCTTCTGCTAACTTAGCTATCTTAGCATACTCTTCTGCTTTATCCTCACGAGGTGATAATGCATCTAAGTTCTCAACATCAATATAGTTATTTATATCCTGCTTTAAATATGTTTCTGTCCAGTAAACATTAGAGAATTGTGATACGACATCGTTGAATGCTGGGGAATCAAAGTCATCTGAGTTATATTTAAATCTAATACATTGGGCATAATCATTCTTATTCTCAGATTGAAATGCTTTCATATTTCTAATAATACGTTTAAGAGAGGTGCCTTTTCTATAGGTTTCATGTAAAGCTTGAGTAGATCCACACACAGTGAAATATACTTCGTCTCTACTATCCATTAAGGTACTTAACTCTTGCCACCATACAACATTATTTGTATCACCATTGGTACATATCTCTATAATAAGATCACGGCTCTTAATGTATTTTACTAAAGGGAAGAAGTCTTTATATAGTGTAGGTTCTGATTCAGTACCCACCAACTTAATGTATTTTAAATGAGGGTATGTTTCAAGTTGATCAATGATATCTTGTAAAGGACGTACTTGTTTAGACTGAACATATTCTTTATAGTTCCTATAGCATAATTGGCAATGGGCATTACATATTGTGGTAAGCTCTAACTCTAAGTCTTCAACAAACAAAATCCAATCCTAACTTATCAATGAATAACCGTGTCTTCTTCTCACATAAGAAGCAATCCTTAAATTTAAAATCAAGTATGTCGGTGTAATCCATGTTATCATCTTCGAACCAATCGTCTTCATTTTCTGCATGGGTATAACAAGCCGAGACCTTCCCGTACTGATTTATATAAACCTTTTTGCGTTCTATACTTAAGCATTGAATACATACATTATCATCACCAGGGACCGGTCTGTGTTTAAATAACAAATCAATAGCATGTTCCCTTGAATCAACCGGCTTAATATCAACTTCGAATGTATTGTTATAATTCATTTGGCGTCTTCTACCTTCCGTCTCTATTAACATCTCATTACTAAACTTAGATATAATGTCCTGCATTGCATCAGTCTCTAAGTCTTCTTTATTATAATCGAATCTTATATGTTGAATCCAGTCGTTATTCTTACCAGCAGATCTATATGCATTAGCATGTCTTATAATTTCATCGAGGTTTGACCCAACTCTATACTTCTCATGAAGCTCTTGTGTTGATCCACATATGGTAAAGGCCACCATACAATCTTCACGCACAATTTCCCCTAGCTTCTTCCACCACTTCTCATTGTGGGTATTAGCATTAGTAAATATTTCATAGTGTATGTTTCTTGAATTAAGGTATTCAATAAACTCTAAAAAATACTTATACATTGTAGGTTCACTAATAGCCCCCGCTACAAAGAATCGTTTTAAGTTAGGGAACTTATCTAATTGTGCTATGATCTCATCAATGTGCCTTATGTTCTTACCATCTAAGTGATTAGCATGAGCATAATTACGGGTACATAAAGGGCACTTGAGATTGCAAATGCCGGTCAAATCCATCTCTATTTCCTCTACATCAGACCATCGTTTCAAGACCCACCTCTTTTAATAATTTAGTAGTGGCTTCGTCACACTCGTAACAGAAGTCGTACTTACCATTATGTATATCTTCATAATTTAAATCAAACTCATCCATATACATCCTATAGACAAAACACGGATGGGCTTTCCCTTCATTATCTATACTTAGGTACTTTGTGTTGAAGCTCTTACACTGTATCTTTGTTCTTCTCTTAATGTTCTTTATTGCATTATAAGCATTTGATAGATTATCCACAAGCTTAATATCTGAATCTATTTCAAATCGTTCTTGATATGGCAATGAATTAATAACAACAGAACCCTCTGGTGGGGTATCATCCTTGTTATATTCAAATCTAATATATTGTAATACACTATTACCGTACGCCTTATGATGCCTAAGCACTTCATTTAAATCAGAACCGACTCTGTATTTGCTATGTAACTCTTGAGTTGATCCACATATAGTAAATACAACCTCATCATTACTATCTAATATGGTACTTAAATTATGCCACCACCCTTCGTTATGGGTGTTACCATTAGAGTTCATTATAACCTTTAGTCCTTTACCTTTGATATATTTAACTAAGTCAATGAATCCTTTGTATAATGTAGGCTCTGATATAATACCTATTAGTGATACCCTCTCTAAATTTGGATATTCCTCTATCTTTTTAATCCAATCTATCTTATGATTCTTAATAACGAATCCATTCTCACGTGCACATAAAGGACATGACAAGTTACAAGCACTAGTCAGTTCTAAGTCAATCTCCCGTATATCACATGTAGATAATTGCATCAAAGTCCTTTTCCTTTATAGCCCTTAATTTAGATTCAGTTGTCATTTGATTAGAGAACCTTTTAAGCATCTCATACTTATTCTTTTGAGATAGTATAGGATTATCCAATCCAATAGGGTTAGATGCCCCCGCTATGTTAAATATAATATCATCATTAGCTTCTAAGAAAGGCCCTAACTTATGAAAGTTGTTATCAGTAACCACTATGAAGTATTGATAATCACCTCTTAATATAACATCATCAACATCTAAGTCTTCGGTACAATGATACAGTATAGATTTAAACTCATTAAGTAACTCAGGATATTTTCGTATGAAGGTCCCATTAGTATTCAATGATAACGTACAGCCTTTATCCTTAAGGTAATTAATAATTTGTATTAACTTATATTTAGATAGAGCCCCAGGTTCTCCCCCTGATAACGTTACGTGGGTCTGTTCTGGAATTTTATCTAATTTATCTTGTAAATCAAACTCTTCTTGATTGTGTGTATCTACTGCACAATACTCACAATTCCAATTACATATCCATGTTATTACTAATTCTATATCCATCGCTTATTTAATAGAAGTCTTGTCTCACAATTACATATATCATGGGGACATATAATAGTGGTATCTAATCCTTTTAATCCTAAGCCAAGTTTCTCACCAGTACATATACGAGTAAATATGCCATCAATATCAATAGCATAGTAGTATGAATCGCAAGTAATTCCCTTTAACTTATGTAAGCCTCTTTCTAATATAACATCATGGGTTAATAACTCATCATCATATTTAAACAGATTGATCGGATTGCCTTTAGTGTATTCAAAGATGTCTTTAAACTTCTCTGCAAATAATTCCATATTATACTTAGGCCAGTAATTTGTTGTGCCATGTAAAATAGTAATCACATATTCAGTCTTAACACTATTGATAAATTCTATAGACTTATCCCAGTATTCAGGCTTATCAGTTAATATAACATTGATGGTTGGATTCTTAACCTGTCTAATAACATCTAGTTTCTTCATGTAATGCGCATGATACTCAGGATGATATGATACACCTATCTCTAACTTAGGCATATCAATATTAAACTTAGTGGTGAAATTAGTTGATATTGATATAGTTTTACAGTTGTCTATCTTATGCAACTCATCTAATATGTACTGAAACTTCTTATGGAGGGTTGGTTCTCCCCCAGCCAAGTCAATAGTAAATGGGAACTCAACTAACTTTAACCTAGCAATAACCAAATTGATTGACTCGGTCTGGTGATTTCTAATCGGATCATCTTTCATTGTACTCTTCACTGAACAATAGTAACAATCATAATTACAATAGTTAGTTATATTCCACTCAAAGAATATATAATTTTCTGGCGCACCACCGCTTTCTTTAAACATAAAATCCTTTCCTATAATGAACTACATCAGTTATCTTATCCCCTTCGAATGGGTAAACCGGTATGTCCAATTCATTTTCAATGCCGTCACATATATATAGATGGGAGCAGCTTAAACATTCCTTAGGCTTATAATAGAATTTAAGTCTATCATTCTTTGCAGCCCTATAACTCTTCTCTAAGTTTGTGCCTTCACTCTTATTGTATACCCCTTTGTTCCAATCGTATATATCATAGATGTGTTGATACTGATCACAGACATGCTGCTCATAACCTTTCATATAACAGTAAGGTGTATATCTAACATTGATATACTTAATGGTCATACCATCAATACATGCTTTGATAGCATCAGTCATTAAATGGTATTCGGGTATATCCCCTTCAGCATCATCCCAATAGTTTAAGGTAATGAAGTTAACTTCTAATGGATTAAGTGAATTAAACAAATCACTTGATAACGTCTTATAGTTCTTATCATACACTGTACAATTGATACGAACAATAATACCTAAGTCATGGGCATTCTGAATAGCCGTAGTTATCTTTGCAAAGGCACCTTTACGACTTACGATATCATCATGAATTTCAGCGGTTGATCCATGTAACGAGAATAGAATCTCTTTTAATCCGTGCTCTTGTGATTTTTTAAGGAAGGCTTTATCAGCAAACTTGCCGCCGTGGGATAGACATGATACATGCTCAAATCTGGTATTACAATAGTCTAATATTTTAAACCAATTAGGATCAACTGATGACTCACCCCCTGATAGGTCAGCTTGAGTTATGCCAGCCTTAACTAGTTCGTCAGCTCTATCAGTAACAGTCTTAAGGGAAGTCCTCTCCGACAAACGATCTGAGTAATAACAAAATTCACAGTTATAATTGCATAGAGGACCAGTATCTAATTTAGCCCTATTGTTTAATAACTCAGTTGTATTGACCTGTATTTTATCTGTTGATAAGGAGTTTACATTTATCATTCACTAGCCCAATCAAGTAATCATTATGTTTTAAAGTCACATCATCCATAGTATTATTTATACGGACGTTTAAAGCTTTATCTTCATAGTCTATTTCAAATACAACCTTACGGCCGAAGTACTCACATTCCTTTATGAATCGACTAGAACAATCCCATTGCTTTGGTATATTAGTATAAACATAGGTATCAAACAACTCCCATAAATTAGCAACAGGGACTTCAAATGAGTTCTCATATAAATCTGGAGTGTTAGTTAATACTATATAATTATCATAGGGTTTAACAATGCGATTAACCTCTTCATTAGAGATTGCCCTACAATTAGATGTAAGGTATAACATTGCGGTATTCTCTCTTCCTGCATTAGGAACCTTTAACCTATCAAATAGTATCTTCTTATTATAATCAATAGCATTATCAGTATTACCATATACATCAAAGTCTTGTAATAGATGTACATTCTTAAATGTTCTATTAAAGTAATCGAAGTTATCTTCAGCACATCTAAATATGAATATGTTATCGGCAAACACCTGGGCTCTATCCATACCACGCCACGATCCATCAACTAACAATATGTTATTAGTTATTAATAGTTTAGGGGAGGGGTGATAAAATGTATGGTCTAATATATCATCTATATTATCATACTTGTTATGTAAGGCTTTACTAAACTCTTCTAAGGTAGTACCGTCGGTTAATAATATACAAGGCTTAACTTTAGTGTTATCCTTGAATAACCAATAGTACTCTATCATTTCAAACACATGACCTGATATGCCATGCTTGAAGTGAAAGGATGTAGTTATAACTAGATCATATTGTTTAAGGTTCAGAAAGTATGGTATCATAATCTAAAGCAGTATAATCAGGGTATAAATCAAATAAATTAGTTGGTATATTAGCTTCTAAGGCCTCAATGTAATCACTTAAGGACGCGTATTCATCATTATCATCTACACTTAAATCAGGGTCCCAGAATAATGGATTATATGTAGCCATCTCTCTATTGAACTCTGTTAAATCCTGTACTTCATGGTTGGCTTGTTCATACACAGATAATAATCCATTATAGTTATTATAACCTTTCCCTTGAGTGATCTTAATACCTAACACTGTTAATCCATTAACTAACATGTCTTCGAACTTAATAGTTTCAATATAGTCTACATCTTGTAATGACGCTGCAACCAGGATTGATTCCATAAACTTTTGTTTATTCTCGGCTGGTGTTAAGTCTGGCTTAGTATCTGACTCATAGAACTCAGGGGCTTTAAAGTCTAATAGATATGATACTGAAGGATGTCTAATAATATTAATTACTTTAACATTTGTTGCACCAAGCTCACTAATAATAAAATCAATATAATACTTAGAGAATAGGCCTGATACAATGACATGCTCATCAATTTTATTATTATACATTTCCACTACATCAGTTGAGTGTAACATTGTGTTTGGGGCATCAATAGCTTTGTGGCTAGCTACTATATTATAGTCAAAGTCTGGATCACAATGTGAGTCCCAAATATGTTGGACCGTAGTAGCATTACCTAATACGTTATCATAATTATCATCGGCAGCAGCTATAGCTTCACGATACTCATCAACCGACTCTTCAGTTATTAAATCAACAGGTAAACCATCGTCGGTTTTTTCTAATGTGTTAATGTCCACACCGTTTTTAAGTAATGAGAAGCGTACATTACCATCGATGCTATGGGTATATTTAATTTCAAACCCGTTAAACTCAAAATTATTATTTAAGCTTGTGGAAATATCACGAGCAATTTGTCGCTTACCGATACCATCACTACCTGTTACAATTATTAACATTCTCTTACCTCTTTAAATAATCTTTAACCGTTTCATTTACTTCATCATCAAGTAATGGAACTTTAAGTTTATTGATAATATCAGTATACTCGGTTCTCTTATCTTCTAATTCAGCTAATGAATCTTTTAAATTTATGTATGTTTCGAGGTCATCAATCAACGATGGATCCCCTGTTTCTATTAGTTTAATATAGCTTTCTTCTCTATTATCATCAGTTATGAATATACCTAAGTCAGCAAACTTATTATTAAGCTTCATGAATAACACAAAGTCTAATAGGGTAAATGTAATAAGATCATCCCCCATAATACCACGTACCTTTGTCTTACATGCCATTGCAGCTTTACCTGCATACGTATCTAAATCAATTCCTTCAACTGTTCTCATAATATTATTTCCTTGTTAGATTGGCAGCTTACTATAGTCAACCATGTAAAATCCTTTATTGTCAATGTGCACTGCATGCTTATATTTAGTCTTTAATATGTCTTGAGCCATAACACCAATGTGCTTAATGTTATCCCAAACATAACTGAATGAGTATATATCAAGGCCGTTACGCACTTCAATAAATTCGATGTCTTTCTTAAGACGCATATCAGAGTAGTTACAGTTACAAGTACAAGCATAGTTACAATTACAAGTACAGTAATTACA
>ERZ889078.3170-NODE-3170-length-11108-cov-28.663349_pt1 | contig 11108 bp, 8 predicted proteins | sample MGYA00521266_ERZ889078 | MGnify/ENA primary metagenome ERZ889078 (study PRJEB32303, sample SAMEA104408618) | aquatic metagenome | biome: Brackish water; feature: Pelagic; material: water | place: Baltic Sea | collected 2014-06-16T06:34:00 | depth 76,534 m ... | reverse complement strand
GTCACCCGATGGACGAGTATCGCGAGCAAATGGAGGACTTGAGCTACACCATGTCCTCCGAACTTGAAAACATAAAAGACGGCTCTTTCGCGATTTTCATAGGCAAAGTGCAAAGCGTGGAAAAGAAGACTTCCAAAAAAGGCAACGTGTTTGGCATAGTCAATCTCATGGACTTTCATGGAAACGTCGAGATAATGCTGTTTTCGGACAAGCTAGACCAGTTGGCCGAGATGGACCTGGAAGAGCCGGTGGCGTTCAAGGCGAAAATAACTCGCGACGAGATGTTCACTCGAATGAACGTTACGAAAATAATGACGCTTAGAGAGGCAAAAAAAGAGACAAAAAAAGTGAAAAAAGAAGTTCAGGAAAAACCGCCAGAGCCTATAAACCTCGCGGTTAGACTTGGGGCGGACACGAGTATACTCGACAGTCTTTACGCTATTATTCGCCAAAATCCTGGCAATCGTCCGCTTACCGTGACCATCATTTCAAAGCTTAACAACGTCGTTATAGATTCGGCCATAAGAGTTGACGGCAAAATAATAAGCGCTTTGGACGGCAACGTCTTTGTCGATATTTTAGAAAATTAAGGAGAGCGAATATGAAGAGTAAGTGGAAAAGCAATATTTTGGTTTTTGTTCAGTTTGGGATGATTTTGTTAATGACGCTTCCGTTTGGAACGCCGAGCGTTTATCTCGAAGCAGGCGCGTTTTTCGTCGTTTTGGGTATAGGAGTCGGCGTCGCGGCGTTAGCGAAAAATAAGCTCGGGAGCTTTAACATACGACCTGATATTAGAGAGGACTGCGATTTGATCAAAGATGGCGTTTACGCCTACGTAAGACATCCGATGTACTCGGCGGTTATCATCTCGATGTTTGGAGTCATGTTGATTTACTTCGGCAAATACGAAGTTGTTCTTTACGCGATTTTGACAGTGAATATGTTGATTAAAATGTTTTACGAAGAGAGCTTGTGGCGCTGCCACAGCGACGAGTATCTTGAATACTCCAAAAACACGTCGCGCCTGATACCTAGAGTATTTTAAGTTTTTATTGTAAGATTGTCAAACATTAATAAGTTAGAGGATTCGCAATGCCATTTGAGCTAAAAGATTTGAAAGAGCATAATTCCGAGCTGTTAAATCTGCTAACGCGACATCTGCCCGATATGTTGTGGGTGAAGGATTTGGATGGCGTTTACGTATACGCGAACCAAGCGATCTGCGACGGCTTGTTGATGGCCAAAGACGTTAGCGAACCCATAGGCAAGGGAGACGTTTTTTTCGCTCTTCGCGAGAGAGAACTGCATAGGGACGAGCCAAGTTGGCATACTTTCGGAGAGTTGTGTTTCAACAGCGATATAGACGTAATAAAAAACAACAAAGCGATGAAGTTCGAAGAGTATGGAAACGTCAAAGGAAAGCTCACCTACCTCGAGGTCTACAAGGCTCCTTTTTACGACAAAGATGGCAACGTAGTTGGCACCGTTGGCGCCGGCCGCGACATCACGGAACTTAAAAATATCCAATCGGACCTAGAAAGAAGTTTGAAAACTCTCGACGAACAAAGAGAAACGCTGGAATATCAGGCAAATCACGACTCACTCACCAATTTGCCCAATAGAGCGCTTTTCATGGATAGATTGAATCAATCAATTAATATAGCTAGAAGAGATAATAAAAAACTAGCTTTATTATTTATAGACTTGGATCACTTCAAAGAGATTAACGATTCTTTGGGACATGAGATAGGCGATAAAATATTGGTTGAGTTCACTCGCGTAATCAGCACTAGAATCCGTAGCGCGGATACTTTGTCGAGGTTGGGCGGGGACGAGTTTTGCGTCATTTTGAATGACGTAAGAGACGTCGACTCCATAACGGATTTTATTTTAGAGCTTATGGAGATGTCGAAAAACGCGTATTTGATCGACAATCACACCTTGTATATGAGCATGAGCGTTGGCGTCTCCATCTATCCAAACGACGGCGTTAGCGCGGGCGCTCTTTTGAAAAACGCCGACGCGGCTATGTACAAAGCCAAAGACAGCGGCAGAAGCGCTTACTCGTTTTATGACGAAAAGATGACGGCCACAGCCGTGGAAAGAGTTTATTTGGAAATGGAGTTGAGAAAGGCGTTCGTTAGAGACGAGTTGGTCGCGTATTTTCAACCGCAGATGAATGGGAAAACCGGGGCGCTAGTGGGGATGGAAGCCTTGGCGAGATGGAATCACTCGACTATGGGCCTCGTCTTTCCAGATAGATTTATTCCGCTCGCCGAGTCCAATGGAATGATAATCGAGCTTGACAGAATAATTATGACTCAAGCGCTAGGACAGTTCAAGCAATGGAAATTGGATGGATTGAACCCTGGAAAATTGTCTATGAATTTGGCGATAAAACAGCTTGAATCGGAGGATTTCTACGATTTTATTATAAATTTGCTTGACTTAAAGAGTTGCTCGTACGAAAATATAGAGTTTGAGATAACCGAGAGTCAAATCATGAAGAATCCCGAAAAATCGATAGAGATTTTAAATAAAATCAGCGATCTGGGAATTTCCATAGCGATAGACGATTTCGGCACCGGCTACTCTTCTTTGGCGTATCTAAAAAGATTGCCGATAAAAAAACTTAAAATCGACAAATCCTTCGTGGATAATTTACCGACGGACGCGGAAGACGTCGCGATTAGCAAAACGATAATAAGTTTATGCGAAAATCTTAATCTAAAAGTAATCGCCGAGGGCGTGGAAACGGTTGAGCAGAAAGACTTTTTGTTGAAAAACGGTTGCGAATTCATCCAAGGATATTTCTATTCGAAACCACTAAAAGCGGAAGATATGACAAATTTCATAATAAAATACGCAAGCAAGGTCGCGTTATAGTTTTGGAGAATGAAGCTATTGGCTAAAAAGAAAACGCAACAAAAAGAAGACGAAAGCGAATGGTTTTGGTGGGAAGACGACGTTCTCGTTTTTAACGTTTTGGGCAACCCTTCGGCGAAAATCACGAAAATAGGCAAACCCTACGGCAATCAACTCAAAATCGCGGTTTCGGCGACGCCCGTCAACGGCAAGGCTACCGACCATCTGGTGAAGTTTTTGGCTGGGGAGTTCGGCGTGAAAACGCGAGACATTGAAGTCGTATTTGGAAGAATGAACGTCAACAAACAGCTTAGGGTGACTTCCCCTCAAAAACTGCCGGCCGTTTTTAAATAAATAGATAACCACATGAAGGAAAAAAATGAACAAACAAGATTTTAACGACGGACTACTAGGCTTTTTGGACGCTTCGCCAACGTCTTTTCACGCGACTTTGAACATGTCCATGATGTTTCAAAACGCGGGTTTTACAAAACTCGAAGAGACCGACAAATGGAACTTGGAGGAGGGCGGTAAGTATTACGTCACTCGCAACGACTCGAGCGTCATCGCGTTCACCTACCCGAAAACAAATAAAAATTATCTCATGATTGGGGCTCACACCGATTCTCCAAATCTAAAACTCAAGCCAAATCCGACCATAAAAGAGCACGGCGTGGTAAAGTTTGGAGTCGAGCCTTACGGCGGACTTCTCTTGAACCCTTGGTTTGATAGGGATTTGTCTTTGGCGGGTCGCGTTTCGTACGCAAACTCAAAGGGCGAGCTCAAGAGCGTTTTGATAGACGTTAAAAAAGCCATCGCCATAATACCTTCGCTCGCGATTCATCTCGAACGCGAAGTCAACGACGGCAAAAAAATCAACGCTCAAACCGACATCGCGCCGATTCTCACCACAAACGAGGATTTCGTCTTTGACGACTTTTTAAAATGGCAACTCTCCAAAGTGGAAATTTTGGACGCGAAGGAGATTTACGCGAACGACCTTAGTTTTTACGACGTTCAAAACGCGGCGTTCGTGGGACTTAACGACGACTTCATAGCGAGCGCGCGACTCGACAACCTCCTTAGCTGTTACGTCGGAATGCTTAGCGTTTGCAGCGTTGACGCGGACAAACCGACGCTTTTCATAGCGAGCGATCACGAAGAGGTTGGAAGCGAGTCCGTCTCGGGAGCGGGTGGAAGTTTCTTGGAAAACACGCTAAGACGAATGTTCGGCGATTATGACGAGTATATGAACATGATTCGCAGTTCCTTGCTCATAAGCGCCGACAACGCGCACGCGGTGCATCCGAACTTTCCATCAAAACACGACAAAGAACACTCTCCAAGGATGAACGCGGGCGTGGTCGTAAAAGTGAACGCGAACCAGAGATACGCCTCGTCTTCGACGACCATCTCGCGCTTTTTAAACGCGGCTTCGGCTCTTGGAGAAAAAACGCAAAACTACGTAACGAGAAGCGACATGGGATGCGGCTCGACCATAGGACCGATAACGGCGACGAGACTGGGAATCGACGCCATAGACGTCGGCCTTCCGACTTTGGCGATGCACTCCATACGGGAGTTGGCGGGAAGCGACGACGCGCATTCGCTTTACAAAATTTTAACGGCGTTTAAAAACTAATGTCGGCCGTAACGCAAGAAGAACTCAACCTTCTCATAGAGCAAACGTATAGGATAGAAAACGACTTTAACCAGCTAAAAGCTTCCTACGCCCACTTGCAGGACACCGTTGAAAAGGTCGTTGAATTCTTGCCAAACGCCATCTGGATCGTAAACGACGACAACACGATTTTTTTGCAAAATTCCGAGGCGAGAGAATTGTGGGCGCTTCTAAAATTATTGGAATACAAGGGCGACGACTATCAAGTGACCTTTAATTCTCGTCATTATTTGATTAAAAGCTCGTCGCACAAAGACAAAACCATGTTGAGCGCCATCGACATCACCGAACAAAAACGCAAGGAAAACCTCGCCACCATGGGTCAGATGGCGGCGCACCTTTCTCACGAGATACGAAACCCCATTGGCTCCATCTCTCTTTTGAGCTCGACGCTCAAAAAGCGCGTGCTCGCCGAAAACGTTCCCATAGTCGAAGAGATTCAAAAATCCGTAAATCGCATAGAACGCATAATCAAAGCCACGCTTATGTTTAGCCGAGGCGTGGAAGCCAACAAAAGCGCCATAATGTGGAGCGAGCTCAAAGAGTCGATAGACATGTCCATAGGGTACTACGCCTACTCCAAAGAGATAGAGTTCGTGTTTCCAAAAGAGGATTTCAAGCTAAACGCGGACAAAGACCTTTTGGAAATGCTCTTCTCGAACTTCATTATAAACGCGATAGACGCGATAGAATTGGACGAAGAAGAGGATGGCGTCATAGAGATAGCGTACGAAAGAGACGAGGAGTTTCACAAGTTTTACGTCTACGACAGCGGAATTCCCATTGAAGACCAAAATGACTTGTTCGAGGCTTTTAAAAGCACGAAAGTCAAAGGCAACGGCTTGGGTTTGGTGCTATCTCGCCAAATAGCCGAGGTCCATGGCGGCGAAGTCGGACTGCTCGACACGGACAGAAAATGCTTCGAGATAAAGTTGGCCTTGTAGTCGATGGAATATTTTTTGCTTTATCTCAGTTTAACAACATAGGGGACAATCCATTGCGCAACACACATCAAAACATCGCTCCTCTTCTGGACTTCGTCAAAATAGACCGTTTTTACGTCGTTTGTCACTTTAAATGCGACATTACCAAAAAAAACGTGATTTCATCCGTCCCATTCGAACCCTACGAGGGCGCCATCGAAATCACCTTTAAAGAAGCGCTTTTTCACCCCATAGCCTCTTATAACAAATACTACCACACCCCAATAGTCATTTACGACAATAATTGCCAGGAAAGCGTTGTGGTGAAGGCTTTTAAGAGAGTCTCCAACAAATTTAGATGGGACCACGAAGAAGAAAAGTTCGTTCATCTGTAAGAGTTTCTAAATTTTGGCCAGTTCATGGAATCCCTCGCGTCGCGACTAAGTTTGTTAAAAGAATAAATTATTATAATCGCTTATTCTTTTAATATGACAAGGCAATATATGAAACTTTCTAAAAACATTACTGTCGCTCTGGCGATTTCCCTAGTCGGAACTTCGGCTTACGCGATAAACGGCGATTTGCTCATTGGCCTTGGCGCCAAATCTAGAGCGATGGGCGGCGTCGGCGTCGCCAAGAGCCACGGGGCGGAATCCGCTTTGGTGAATCCGGCGATGCTTAGCTCGATAAGCGGCACCGAGTTTTCGCTCACGAGCACTTTCTTCATGCCGGTCGCCTATTACGATGGCGGCGCCGGCGAACAGTATAGCACTTCGGATTTTACGGTTATCCCCGAATTTTCAATGGCTACGAAGCTAAACGATAATTTTTACGTAGGTTTTGGAATATGGGGAGTTGGCGGTTTGGGCGCCGATTACAGCAAATCTGGAACGGCGGCCACCGGCGGCGATGGCACTATGCAAATGGTGACTAGCTTGGGCCTCATGAAGGTTGGAGTTCCTCTGGCGTACGAAAAGAACGGCTTTAGCGTCGGCGTTACGCCAATCTTGCAGTACGGAGATCTCGATATTCATTTTAATATGCCTACTACGCCAGGCAATTATAAAACGGTGGGAGACGGCGACGGAAAAGATATCGGTTTTGGCTACAACTTTGGTTTGTCTTACGATCTAAGCCAGGCGAATATTGACAATTTAACGGTGGGCTTTGTTTATAAATCATCCATAAAAATGAGTTACGATGGACAAATTTCGGCGGCGACGCAGGCTTTCTCGCCATTTTTGGGCGGCTCTTTGAGCGACGCTTTGGAGCAGCCCGCGGAGATTGGAGTAGGCGTTTCATACCAATTTCTAGACAAACACACTCTGGCCTTTGACTACAAACGCGTCCAATGGGAAAACGCCGAGGGATATAGCGATTTTGGCTGGAAAAATCAAAACGTATACGTAGTCGGTTACGAATACGCTCAAAACTCTTGGGCGCTGAGAGCGGGTTACAATTACGCGAAAAGTCCGCTTCGCGAACGCGACGGCTCTACGGACGCCGGCGCCACTCTCAACATGTTCAACCTTCTGGGGTTTCCGGTTAACATCGAATCGCACTATAGCGTCGGAGGTAGTTACTCTATTAGCGACAATGTGTCCATAGACGCGGCTTTCGTTTACGCGGACGAACAGAAAAACGCCTACGACACCTCCGCTCTCGCGGCTGTCAACATGGCCCCCAACGAAGTTTCGGTTAGACACAGCCAGTCAAGTTTGAGTTTGCAACTCAACTACGCTTTTTAATCCAAATTCGTCGCCTTGGCCGTTTGTACGGTTTCGGCGCGAATATTGACGAAAAAAATCCTATTAAAAACATCTATATCATCATGACTCCATCGATAGACTCCAAAAAATTCCCGACTCTTTTCAAATAAGTTTTTTCTATAACTATCTGTTAGTTTATTTTTACTAGAATTCCTTATTAAATTAAGGGATTACATATGAAGAAACTTATGTCATTTATTAGCTCTATGAAAACCATGGCGGTTCTCATGCTAATATTCGCGTTTACCGTTGGGTACGCGACGATCGTTGAAAACGATTTTGGAACTATGACCGCGAAAGCGGAGATATACAACGCTAGATGGTTCGAAATACTTTTAGGTTTGTTGGCTTTAAACTTGGCCTTAAACATACATAAGTACAAAATGTACACGCTGAAAAAAGCGCCAATTTTTCTTTTTCATATAGCCTTTTTGATCATACTTTTTGGAGCGGCGGTTACGAGATACGTCGGCTACGAAGGCACTATGCATATTCGCGAGGGCGAGCAGTCCTCGACGATAGTTAGCGCTCAGTCGTACTACATCGTAAACGCGAGCGCCGGCGAGGCGAAAACTTATTACGAGGAAGCGATTTTTCTATCCAAAAGAAGAGAAAACGAGATAGGAACCTCGCTAAAAGTGGGCGACAAACAAGTCGAAGTGAAACTTCTCGAGTATATTCCCGACGCTATGGAAAGTTTGGTCGCGGATCCAAATGGCAAGCCCGTGGCTAAAATGATGGTGACCGGCGGAGAACAAGGCAAGCCCGTCGCGTTGGACCAAGGCAACTACTACGACGCGGGCAACTACGTTTTAGATTTTCAATCTGGCCTCACTTTTGAGAAGCCAACCATCCGTATGTATATGGATGGCGAGAATCTTCTTATGAGTCACGACGTCAAACTCTCATACTTTAGAATGGCCGACCGCGCCAAAGGCGATTTGGAGGCGAACGACAAAGAAGTTGTCAACCAAAGAGTTCTTTACAGCACTGACCTGGGCAGTTTCGTTCTTCGCGAGTTTATGGCGAAAGCCTCTAAAAAAATCGTTAGCAATCCAGACGCCAAAGTGAAATCTTCGGGCATAGCCGCCCTGCGTTTTCAAATTTCCGTGGGCGACAAAAGTTCGGAGCAGTTGGTGTTTGGAACGAGCGGAGCCATCGGCGAGCCTAATACTTTCAACGTCAACGGCGTTACGGTTGACGTGGCCTTTGGATCTAAAGAGATTCCTATCCCCTTCAAAATCAAAGTGCTAGATTTCCAGATGGACCGCTACCCGGGTTCTATGAGTCCGGCTTCTTACGCGAGCGAAGTCGAGTTGATCGACGAAGCCAACGGCGTCCATATGCCGTATAGGATTTATATGAACAATATTTTAGAATACGGCGGTTTTAGATTTTTCCAATCCTCTTACGATCAAGACGAAAAAGGAACCATACTCTCGGTTAACAACGACCCGGGAACGCTTCCTTCGTACATAGGCTACTTTCTTTTGGCTCTGGGAACCTACTGGACTCTTTTGACAAAAAGCGGTAGATTCGCGAAACTCTCCGAAAGAGCAAAAAAGGCGAGCGCTCAAAAGTTGGTTCCAGCCCTTTTGGCGATTGGACTTTTGGTCGGAGCGTCTCCGTCCCACGCCGAAGATCTCGATCCAGCGATCAAAACGATAGTTAGGTTTGAAAAAAACCACGCCGAAAAATTCGGACAGTTGATTATTCAAGACACCAAAGGCAGAATGAAGCCTATGGACACTCTCGCGACTGAGATTCTCGCTAAGTTGCAGAGCTCCGGAGCGTTGAAAATTGGCGACAAATCTTTGACTCCGTCTCAAGTCATTCTTGGAATGATGCTAAGACCGGACATATACAGAGACGTGAAAATGATAAAAGCGATAGATCCTTTGGTCAAAAAAGAACTTGGAGTGGAGGAGAGCGCGAAATACGTCTCTTTTTCCCAGTTTTTCGCAAACCCGGAAGAGATGTCGGGCTACAAGCTTGGAAAACAAGCGGAAGAGGCGTCGAGAAAAGCTCCAAAAGACAGAAACAAGTTTGACAAAGCCGTTTTGAAAATCGACGAGAAAGTGAATGTCGCCTATATGGTTTTCACCGGTTCCATGATTAAGCTTTGGGCGAAACCAGGCGACGAGAACAACAAATGGTTCGCGACCATCGAAGCGCTTCAAACTTTCGACCCTAGCGAGGGCATAAAAGTCAGAGAGGCCGCGGTGAACTATTTCTCGGCGGTCGAAGATGGCGTAGCGAGCGGAAAATGGGATGAAGCCGACAAGGCTCTTGCAAAAATAGCCGCCTATCAACGCGAATTCGGTTCGGCCGTTTATCCTAGCGAAGGCAAAATAGCGGCGGAAGTTTTTTACAACAAAACTAACGTGTTCGAGCATTTATGGCCGCTATACTTTATAATGGGTTTCGTGCTCTTGATTCTCAGTTTCACAAAAATCATATATCCAAAGCTGAAGATGGCTCTCGTTTCAAAGGCGTCTTTGATTCTTTTGGCCGTCTTTTTCGTAGCGCACACTATGGGACTGGCTCTTAGATGGTACATCTCCGGCCACGCTCCTTGGAGCAACGGTTTCGAGTCTATGACGTACATCGCTTGGGCGACGGTTTTGGCTGGATTTATCTTCTCGAAACATTCGCCTATTACGTTGGCGGCCACTTCAATTTTGTCGGGTCTCATTTTGTTCGTGGCTCACTTGAGCTGGATGAACCCTCAGGTCACGAACCTCGTTCCGGTGTTGAACTCTTACTGGCTGAGCATTCACGTTTCCATGATTACGGCTAGTTACGGCTTTTTGGCCCTTGGCGCTTTGCTTGGGTTCATAAACATCATTCTTTTTATCGTCAAAACTGAAAAAAACGAGAAGCATATCGCGCTTTCCATCAAAGAGCTCAACGCGGTGAGCGAAATGAGTTTGATGGTCGGACTCATCATGCTTACGGTTGGAAACTTCTTGGGCGGCGTTTGGGCGAACGAGTCTTGGGGTCGCTATTGGGGTTGGGATCCAAAAGAGACGTGGGCTCTCGTGACGATTTTGGTTTACGCCGTGGTGGTTCACTTGAGATTTATCAAGTCGCTTTACAGCGAGTTCAACTTTAGCGTTATCTCCCTTTTGTCGTTTACGTCGGTTTTGATGACGTACTTCGGCGTGAACTACTACCTCGCGGGAATGCACTCGTACGCAAAAGGCGACCCGGTTCCGATTCCCGATTTCGTGCCCGTGACTTACGCGATAGTGTTCGTAGTCATCGCGCTCGCGTTTAGAAACAGAAAGATAGTATAGAAAACGATATGGAGTTTAAAGGTTTCTCTAAAAAGACGCTGCCTTTTTTAAACGCCATTAAAAACAACAATGACAAAGAGTGGTTCGAAGCTCATAAAACGGAGTACGAAACGCTCATCCTCAATCCATCCCGACTTTTCGTAGTCGAGATGGGCGAACATCTTCAAGCCCTGGTTCCCACTATAAACGCCGAGCCAAAAATCAACAAATCGCTTTACAGAATCTACAGAGACACTCGCAGAATGGGCGCGAACAAGGCTCCCATCAAACACAGAATCGGCGTGATCTTTTGGCAAGGCAATACAAAGCGAATGCAAAGCTCTTCGTTTTATCTGCATTTTTCTCCAGACGAACTTATGGTGGCTGTTGGAGTTAGGTGGTTTGAAAAGCCCATGCTGGACGCTTTTCGCGAGTATATAAAAGACGACGCCAAACGCGACGAGTTGGCGCAAATACTCCAAGAGATAAAGACTAAAGACGGCTCTTACACTCATTTGGAAAAAGGTTACAAGCGCTATCCAAAAGGCTTTAACGCGGAAATGCCAAACGCGGACCTTAGTCTTTACAAAGG
>ERZ889078.3168-NODE-3168-length-11112-cov-6.029755_pt1 | contig 11112 bp, 9 predicted proteins | sample MGYA00521266_ERZ889078 | MGnify/ENA primary metagenome ERZ889078 (study PRJEB32303, sample SAMEA104408618) | aquatic metagenome | biome: Brackish water; feature: Pelagic; material: water | place: Baltic Sea | collected 2014-06-16T06:34:00 | depth 76,534 m ... | reverse complement strand
CGGGCAGGGCGTGAATGCGGCATTTTCCTCAGCCTGTCACCGAGTGCGAAATAGTGGTTTCGCCCGACGGGCTTCAGGGCTATACCCCAATCGGTTTCAACCGGACCAAAGCTTGAAGGGATCATGAATATGGCCAATGTCGTTGTCGTCGGCGCCCAATGGGGCGATGAGGGAAAAGGCAAAATTGTGGATTGGCTGTCGGAACGCGCGGATGTGATCGCGCGCTTTCAGGGTGGGCATAACGCGGGTCATACTTTGGTCATTGATGGCAAGGTTTATAAGCTAAGCTTGCTGCCCTCAGGCATTGTGCGCGGTGGCAAATTGTCGGTTATCGGCAATGGCGTGGTGTTGGACCCTTGGCATCTGATAGGCGAAATTGAAAAGCTGCGGGGCCAGGGGGTGGAGATCACTACCGAAAACCTGATGATCGCCGAGAACGCGCCCTTGATTTTGCCAGTCCATGGCGAGTTGGACCGCGCGCGCGAAGACCAGACTGCGGTCGCGAAAATTGGGACTACCGGGCGTGGCATTGGTCCGGCTTATGAAGATAAAGTGGGCCGCCGTGCCATTCGTGTGGCCGATCTGGCCGATGAGGCGACGCTGGAACTGCGCGTGGACCGTCTGCTGACCCATCACGACGCGCTGCGCCGTGGTCTTGGGCTGGAACCGATTGACCGCGATGCTCTGCTGGCGCAATTGCGCGAGATTGCACCGCAGGTTCTTCCCTATGCCAAACCCGTGTGGAAAGTACTGAATGAGGCGCGGCGTGCGGGCAAGCGGATTTTGTTTGAAGGCGCACAAGGCGCGCTTCTGGACATTGATTTTGGCACCTATCCTTTCGTGACATCTTCCAACGTGATCGCAGGGCAGGCCGCCACAGGCACAGGGCTTGGGCCGGGGGCGATTGATTTCGTTTTGGGCATTGTGAAGGCTTATACCACGCGGGTTGGCGAAGGCCCATTCCCGGCGGAACTGCATGACGCCGATGGCGTGCGTTTGGGCGAGCGCGGGCATGAGTTTGGCACTGTTACCGGGCGCAAACGTCGTTGCGGCTGGTTCGATGCGGTTCTGGTCCGCCAGACCTGCGTGACCTCGGGCGTGACTGGGATTGCCCTGACCAAGCTCGATGTGATGGACGGGTTTCCGACCATCAAGATTTGTGTGGGCTATGATCTGGATGGTAAGCTGCTGGATTATCTGCCCACGGCCGCCGATCAGCAAGCGCGCTGCACGCCTATCTATGAAGAGATGGAAGGCTGGACCGAGAACACAGCAGGCGCGCGCTCTTGGGCCGAGCTGCCGGGGGCAGCGATAAAATATGTGCGCCGGATCGAAGAGTTGATCCAATGCCCGGTCGCACTTTTGTCTACCAGCCCCGAGCGGGACGACACGATTTTGGTTACCGACCCGTTTGCGGATTGACCGATTGCGTCAGGGTGGCGCGGTTTGGCCATGATGGCCGCATCGTGAAAGTCTGGGCAAGGGTTTGGCGATGAGCAACCGAAGATGCGCGAAAAGCGCAAAGGAGGCGTGACGATGAAACTAACTTACAAGGCACGGCGGCGCTGGTCTTTGGTGTTGCTGCTCATCGGTTTGCCGCTTTACATCGTGGTCGCTGTCACCATGGTCAACCTGATGGAGCGCCCGCCGTTCTGGCTGGAGCTGCTGATCTATGTTGTTCTTGGATTTTTGTGGATGCTGCCATTCCGCTTTGTTTTTGTGGGCGTTGGCAAACCGGACCCGGACGCGGCGCAAGATCACAGCGGGAAGTGATGCCAAGACCACGCCTATCTGTAGTAAACCGCGAAACCCAATAGACCTGATTCAGTTGTCTGGATTTTGCTTTGGCACAACGCCAAAAGGCCGGGTTATGATCCCCGGCCTTTTGGTGTTTTTTCGGTCTATCAGTCCTGCGCGGCCTTGCGTGCCTCGGCTTGAATAGGGGAGGTTTCGCTAAGCGAGAAATGCCCCCGGCGGACCTTCTCGATGCGGCCGTCGCGCAGCAATGAGCCAAAGCAACGCAGCATGGTTTCGCGGTCTTCGCCAAGCGCGGGCTGAACCGAGAGCACTTTCTCCATCATCTGAGGGCGCGACACATCCGGGTGGCCTTCGACATGGAGAGAATAGGCCACGGCGGCCTCCAGCAAGTCCGGTAGGTTTTCGGCCCCCAGCTTTTCCGCATATTCGGCAAAGCTGGTTGTGCTGCCAAAGATGTTGCGCGCATCCGAACCATCGGTTGCTGGCTGGAAATCATCTTCGTCCTCGTCCTCAGCGGTGAGCGCAAGGTTGCCTGCGGGCACGCGGCGCGGGCGCACGGGCGAGATATGGGTCTGGGAGGGGCTGGGTTTAATGCGCGGGGTGTCGATCCGCTGTTCGGAGACGAGCATCAGTGGGGCTGGGCGCTCTCCGGTCGGTGCGAGCTGTGCCGGGCGCGGGCGCACGGCACGTTCCAGATCGTTGCGATAGGGGTTCATCCGCATCTCATCGGTCGGGCCTTTGTCGCCACCGCTTATGCGATCGGCCACGGTGGCGGCAACGGCAGCTTTGAGATGGGAGATGGCCGAAAGGCGGCGGCGGTTTTCCGGGCCCTGGAATTCAGAATTGGTCTGGTCGAGCAGGCGCTTGACAGAGGCATCATCTTCGCTGACCCGCAAAGCGTTGGGCTGCGGAGCGGTGGTCTTGCGCCGGGGCGATGTCGGGCGCTGTGGGCGCACCGGGGCGACGTTGGAGATAGGGGAATCGGCATCTGGGATGGTGTCTTCGCCGCGCACCTCTGCCAATTCGCGCATCAGGTCAGCTTCGGCCTCGGGCGAGAGCGCGCTGGGATTTTCGGCATTGCCCTTATCTGTTGCATTGTGGGCCTCCGGCTCTTGGACGCGGCGAATTTTGATGACCCGCGCGCGGGCGCGTCGGAGCTTGTCGTTGACTTCGGGTGCTGGGGTTTCGGCCTTAGGGGTTTCGGCTTTGGGGGGCTCGACGGGGGCGATTGCCATGTCATCAAGCTGCCCGATGTCTGTTGCAAAGCCTTCGCCGAAGGAGAGCGGCACCTCGACAGGTGCTGTGTCGTCGCCAAGCTCGCCTTCAAAATTGTCTTCAAACGCGTTGTCTGAGTCTGCTTGCGCCACGGTGGTTTCGTCAAGGGCTACAAGCTCTTCTGAGAAATCTTCGGCGAGTATTTCGACGGAATCATCGGTGGCGATCTTGGCATGGGTCGCTGGCAGCGGATCGGTCATTGCTGCGGCAAGCGAGGCCATCAGTGTGTCGTCGTCATCCGCTTCACTGAAGGTTAGCGGAGGAAGATCGGCATCAATATCGTCATCGGGTTCGCCACTGGACCCGTCGTCAGAATGGCCATCCGGCGCATGGTCTTCATCATCAATGGCCTCAGAGAATGAAGCGGGCAATGTATCATCGGCAGATGTGTCCAGAGTTTGGGCAGCTTCGACCTCGGCACGGGCCTCGGCTTCGGCTTTTGCCTTTTCGGCTGCCTCGGCCTCGGCTTCCGCCTTTTCGGCAGCCTCAGCCTCAGCTTTCGCCGCTTCTTCGGCCTCGGCAGCAGCGAGGGCTGCTTTGAGGCTCATCGGTGGACGGGTGGTTTCGCCAGAGGCGCGGGTTTCGGCCATGGCATTGCGGATGCGTGAAAGCTTTGCGGCTACGCTGTCGGAAATGGCACTTTGCGCGGCCTCTGTCGCTGGCTTCGTGGCTGCAAGATCGGCTGCAGGGGCGCTGTATGCGTGCTGATCTTCGAACATCGACTCGGATTTGGTCGGTTCGGAAACTGTGGTGGTAAGGGGGGCTGCGGGAGCGACTTCATGCAAGGGTGTTGCAAGAGTGGGGTTCGGCGAATCGGTGGCGCGTAATATCACACCATTGTCTTGCACCTTCGCCACGACCCGGCGCTTCATTTCGCGTTCGGCAATCTGATGCAGCATCGCGGCATCTGGAGTGGCAGGTTCGGCACCAAAGTAACGGTCATCTGCCGCAAGATCACGGAAATACTCGGCAATAGCCTTCATCGTGTTGAAAGGCTCGTCAAATCCCTCCAGTGTGCAGGAGAAAGTACCATATGAAACCGTTAGAATCTTGCTCGCTCCAACCATCGGATGCTCGCCCTTTGTTACCAAACTAATGCCCTACATGACGGTAGGGGAGGTTCAATTCCGTGGATACTTGGGGGTAATTTGAAGGATTGTTTGTGTCCAAGCAGTAGAATTGTGCCTTAATCTGGATACAGTATCGCGATGAATCAAGGAATTGTCGAATCCCGCGAAGGGGTGACTTTGCTGGCTGCGGGGCCGGTTTCCAAGCGGGATATCGCGGCGTCTCTGGCGCTGGCGCCGTGCCTGGTGGCCGTCGATGGCGGGGCGGACCGCGCCTTGGCGGCGGGTTTGGCGCCGGCGGCGGTAATCGGCGATATGGACAGCATTTCGGCTGCGGCCAAGGCGCGGTTTCAGGGCGTCATGCACCGGGTGGCTGAGCAGGAGAGCACCGATTTTGGCAAGGCGTTACGGCATATTCGCGCGCCTTTCGTGCTGGGGCTGGGTTGTCTTGGTGGCAGGTTGGACCATGAGTTGGCGACGCTTTCGGCGCTGGTGCAGCATGCGGATGTGCCTTGTTTGCTGATCGGCCGGCAGGATATTGTGTTTGCAGCCCCCCCGGAGCTGGAGATCGCCCTGCGCCCCGGCGACCGGATCAGCCTGTTTCCCATGGCACCGCTGCGGGGCGAGAGCAGCGGCTTGCGCTGGCCGATCGACGGGATTGAATTTGCGCCGGACGGGCGGGTTGGCACCTCAAACGCGGCCACAGGCCCGGTGCGGCTGCGCATGGCGGGGCCGGGGATGCTGGTCATAGTGCCGCGTGCACGGCTGGCGCAGGCGCTGGCGGCGCGGCTGGCTAGTATTCGGCGCTGGGGGGCGTAACGGTGGCGCGCGCAACCATCTGTTCGCGGTAGATGATATAAAGACCAGAGCCGGAAATGATAGCAATGCCAGCCCAGGTCATCGGATTAGGGAAATCGTTGAAAATCAGATATCCCAGAGCCACCGCCGAGATCAGCTCCAGATAGTGCAGCGGGGCCAGCGTGGCGGAGGGCGCGAATTTCAGCGCATAGGTCATGCAGATATGGCTGCACGCGCCCCAGAACCCGACGCCGAACAGCCAGAGCCAACTTAGCCCCTCGGGCATGAGCGCATCGAGTTCCTTGATCCCGGACCCGTCAAAAACCCACAGCAGCGGCAGGCAAATAGCGGTGCCAACCAGCGAGGTGTGCAGTTGCATGGTGACGGGGTGCATGGAGCGCGACATCTGCCGGGTGATCAGCATGTAAAGGGCAAAGGTCAGGGCTGTGCCGAGTGGAAACAGCGCCACCCAACCAAAGGCGGAGAGTGAGGGCTGGATCACCAGCAGCGCGCCGCAAAACCCGACGGTTGAGGCAATGATCCGGCGTGGTCCCACCTCATCGCCAAAGAGCAGGCGGCCAAGGATCAGCAAGATGAACGGTTCCACAAAAACAATCGCCAGTGCATCGGCAATGGGCATCACGGCCACGGCGGCGATAAAGCAATAAGTGGCCAGCATCAGGAAAATGGCGCGTGCTGTCACAAGGCCAAGCATCCGGCGGCTGATGCGCCAATCGAGCCGCATCAGCAGCACGAAAGGCAGCATCAGCATGGCTTGAACGATGAAACGCGCGGCCACGATCTGACCCACGGGCAGGGTGGCGGTGGCCAGTTTGGCCGAAACGTCGAGCATGGGGGCCAACAGGCAAAAGGCTAGCATCAAGGTGACGCCGGTCAAGATGCGGTCGGTGCTTTGTGCTGGGGCGATGACTGTGATCATGGCGTTAGGGGTAGCGGGCGGGCGCGTGCCCGTCCTGTCTGAATTGACCAAAATATGCGATGAAAACGGCAGTTTATGTCTGTAGGAGGGCGGTGGATCTGTGGCGGGGGGGGCTTGCAAAAAGCCGGGCATTCCGCTTTGTAAGTGCGAGATGAAAAGGGATTTTGCTGCGTGTTGATCTTAGGCCTGCAACGTTTGGTCGTGCTGGAAACGCCAAAGACCGGATCTTTGGCGCTGCGCGCAATGCTCAAGCCCTATACGCTGCCCTTATCGAATGAGGCGGCGCGCCATATTGGATTTACCGGCTATTTGCTGCGCCACGCGGCAGGCCTGAACGAGGCTTTTGGCGGGCCGGTCCAGACCCTTGCCGTGATCCGTGAGCCGCTGAGCCGGATGCAAAGCTGGTATCGCTACAGGTTGCGCGAGAACGTCGCGCATTTACCAGTGAGCACCCAAGGCATGAGCTTTGAGGCATTCATGCTTGCCTACCTCAGCGAGCCGCCGCCAAAATTTGCCAATGTGGGGCGGCAGGACCGTTTTGTCGGTTGGACTGGGCGGGTGGCACGGGTGGACCATTTGTTTGATTATCGCCACCTTGACCAGTTGGAGGCGTTCTTGTCGGACCAGATCGGTGACGTACTGACCTTGCCAGAACGTAATGTGACGCCCCTGCGCAAGCCCGTGGATTACAGCTTAAGTGACGCCGTAGTGGCGCGGTTTCGTGACCAGAACGCCGAAGAATTCGCGCTTTACGCGGCGGTGTCCGAGGCGGGCTATCTTAAGCGTCCCGGCGTCCGATAGGACGAAGCGTTTCGCGCGGGCAGCTTACGGGTGCCGGATCAGCAATTTGGTACATTCACGGCAAGGCCACCAAGCGAGGTTTCCTTGTATTTTTCATGCATGTCTTGCCCGGTCTGGCGCATCGTCTCGATGCAGGCATCGAGGCTGACCAGATGCACACCATCGCCGCGCAAGGCGAGGGAGGCCGCCGATACCGCCTTGATCGCGCCCAACCCATTACGCTCGATGCAGGGCACCTGCACGAGGCCCATCACCGGGTCGCAAGTCATCCCGAGGTGATGTTCCAGCGCTATTTCGGCGGCGTTCTCGATCTGCTCGGGGCTGCCGCCCAGCACGGCGGCAAGACCCGCCGCAGCCATAGCAGCAGCCGATCCGACCTCGGCCTGACATCCACATTCGGCCCCCGAAATCGAGGCGTTGTGCTTGCAAAGCCCGCCAATCGCCGCCGCTGTCAGCAAGAAATCCGCCACTTTGGAGGCGGAGGCCCCCGGCACATGGTCAAGGTAATAGCGGATCACCGCAGGCACCACGCCCGCCGCCCCATTGGTGGGCGCGGTGACAACCTGCCCCCCGGCGGCGTTTTCCTCATTCACGGCCATGGCATATAGGGCCATCCAGTCATTGATGGTGTGCGGCGCGGTCATGTTCAGCCCGCGCTCGGCCATCAGCGCATCATGGATGCCCTTGGCGCGCCTGCGTACCTTCAACCCGCCGGGCAGGATGCCCGTGCCTTCCATGCCGCGGTTGATGCAATCATTCATCACCTCCCAGACGCGGGCGATGCCTTTATCCAGATCCTCGGGGCTGCGAAACAGCAACTCGTTGCGGCGCTTCATCTGGGCGATGGACAGGCCTGAGTTCTTTGCCATTGCCAGCATTTCCGCGCCGTTTTCAAAAGGGAAGGGGGCCTCGGAGCGGGTCGCGGATTTGGCAGTGGCCACTGCGGCCTGTTCGGCGGCGGTCAGCACAAAGCCACCGCCGATGGAATAATAGGTTTCGGCCAGAATCACATCGCCCTGCGCATCAGTGGCGCGGAGCACCATGCCATTGGCATGGCCGGGCAAGTTGGGGCCGTAGTCAAAGAGCAGATCGGCCGTGGGATCAAAGCGCAGCGGGCCAAGACCGGGGGCATCAATGGTTTTCGTGGCCTTGATCGCGGTTAGGGTTTGATCGGCGCGCGCCGCGTCATAGGTTTGCGGCACAAAGCCCGCCAGCCCAAGGATCGTGGCGCGGTCGGTCGCATGGCCAACCCCGGTGAAGGCGAGGCTACCATGCAGCGTGGCCCGCAGCCCATGCGCGTGAAACGGGCTGTTGCGCAGCGTTTCCAGAAATTGCGCCGCCGCCACCATCGGCCCCATCGTGTGCGATGAGGACGGACCGATGCCAACTTTGAACATATCGAGGACGGAGAGAAACATAAGCTGGCTTTCAGGTGGCGCTGCCTTCGGGCGGGCAGGCAAATTGCGGGTGAGTGAAGGGCGTGGGGCCAAGCCCCTCGGCTTTGATCGCGGCATGGGTGGCGGGGCGGGTTTCCAAGGATGTGGCCATGACCTGCAAGGCCAGGTAATTCGCGATGTGAAACCAGCGCGCCGCCCCCTTGGGGTAAAGCACAGACCAGCGCATCAGCGTGGCAGTGTAGTATGACAGCACGCAAGGGGCTGCAAATAGCGCCGGATTCTGGCTGGCTGCCGTATTGAGCAGGCCGAAATGACGCATTATCCGGGCGCGCAACAGAGCGGCATGGGCGGGTATGGCCTCGGCAGGTACATATTGCTCGGGGTAAAACAGTTGGCGCAGATCGGTATGGGCGGTGTTTGACAAGAAAAACAACCATTTCAGAAAAGCCGCGCGGTCTTTATGCCCCGGCGCGGGGGCCAGCCCCGCCTCCGGATGCGTCTCGGCCAGCCACAAAAGGCAGGCGGCGGTTTCCGAAATCGGGCCTTGGGGTGTGACCAGCGTCGGGATCTGCCCGGTGGGGTTCATGGCGCGGTAGGCGGCACTGTCTTGCTGGCGCTTGCGGCGATCGACCAGCACGGCACGGTAGGGCAGGCCAGCCTCCTCCAGCACCAGACGCAGGATCAGCGAGGCATTGTCGGGCGCGTAATACAGATCATACATGCAAGATACCTCGTGATTTTGGCCCGGCATATAGCAGCGCGGGCCAAAAGGTGGGATGGAAAACGACATTTCGCATGGAATCGCGGCAGGCGGTGTGAACGGTGTTGTGCCATTCATGGGGGATCGCAAGGTGGGCAGGGCGGTGAATCGGCAGCGGATTGCTGGTTTTTGGCTGTGGCGGGGATAGTGCAGGCCCATATTGTCGAAAGTCGCAACAGTTTGAGGTTTTTGTGACCGGGCTGCGCCTTGGCTTTTGGCCCTGCATGTGTTGGCCCCACCGGGCTTTGATGGCAACGGTTTTGGCTTCACCCCCAAATTGCCCCCTCGCACCGAGCGCGCGCCTCGCCTATAAGCGCAAGTGCAACGTTTAGCGGAGACCGAACATGGCGGCAGAGCTTTCCCCGATCGACAAGGCCAAATTTGTGGCTGCCAAGCGCGCGGTTGAATTTGTCGAGAACGGCATGAAACTGGGCCTTGGCACCGGCAGCACCGCTGCCTGGATGGTGCGCTGCCTAGCCGAACGCATCCGCGAAGAGGGGCTGCGTGTGACGGGCGTGCCAACCTCCAGCCGTACGGCTGAACTGGCGCGTAGCCTCGGTGTGCCGATCATTTCGCTTGATGAGGCGCGCTGGCTCGACCTGACGATTGACGGCGCGGATGAGTTTGACCCCAACCTGAACCTGATCAAGGGTGGTGGCGCGGCGCTGCTGCAAGAAAAGATCGTGGCGACGGCTTCTGACCAGATGATCGTGATCACTGATGCGGCCAAGGAAGTGACGCAGTTGGGCGCCTTCCCATTGCCGGTGGAGGTGATTCCCTTCGGCTGGCAAACCACCAAGGCGCTGATCGAAGAGACGCTGGTTTCCATGGATGTTCTCAGCCGCGAATGCAGCCTGCGCATGAATGGCGATGCGCCGCTGATCACGGATGAGGCCAATTATATCGTGGACCTTCACCTCAAGCGGATCGGCAATCCGCGCCAATTGGCGATGGTGCTCAACCAGATCCCCGGTGTGGTTGAGAACGGACTTTTCATTGATATCTGCGACATTGTGGTCATTGGCCATGGCGACGGCCGCGTGACCGTGCGCGATATCAATTCGGGCGAGGTGGAGGATGAACGCGTGGAATTCGCGCCCTCTGACAATATTTTTTCCGATATGGGAGAATGAGGCGTGAGCTTCGACTATGACCTTTTTGTCATCGGTGGCGGCTCTGGCGGGGTGCGCGCGGCGCGGATCGCGGCGGGGACGCACGGGGCGAAAGTGGCGCTGGCCGAAGAGTATCGGATGGGCGGCACCTGCGTAATTCGCGGTTGCGTGCCCAAAAAGCTGATGGTCTTTGCCTCTGAATACCCCGGAATGGTGGAAGATGCGCGCGCCTATGGCTGGGAGGCCCAACTCGGCGGGTTTGATTGGGCGGCGTTTCGCGCCAAGCTGGATACGGAGCTGGACCGGCTGGAAAAAGCCTATCGCGGCGGGCTTTCAGCGGCGGGGGTGACGGTGTTTGACAGCCGCGCCGTGCTGCAAGATGCCCATACGGTTACGTTGGCCGATGGTGCGACAGTTACCGCCAGACATATCCTCGTGGCGACAGGTGGCGCGCCTTTCGTGCCCGATATTCCGGGCGCAGAGCTTGCGATCACCTCCAATGAAATCTTCAGTCTCGATGTCTTGCCAAAACGGGTCCTGGTGGTCGGCGGTGGTTATATTGCCTCGGAATTCGCCTGTATTCTGAATGGTTTGGGCTGCGAGGTTGCGCAATATTACCGCGGCGCGCAGATTTTGCGCGGCTTTGATGATGAGGCGCGCGGCCATGTGGCAGAAGCGATGCGGGAAAATGGGGTAAATATTCACTGCGGCACCGATGTGATGCGGCTGGAAGCTGTGTCTGGCGGTATACGCGCCGTGGCCACCGATGGGTCCGAGCGGATGTTTGACGCGGTGCTGTATGCCACGGGCCGCAAGCCCAATTCCAAAGGTCTGGGGCTGGAGGAGCTGGGCGTGGAGTTGGGGCGCGGCGGGCAGATCGTGGTCGATGACTACTCGCAGACGGCGGTGCCTTCGATCTTTGCGGTGGGCGATGTGACGGACCGCATCAACTTGACACCCGTGGCCATCCGCGAGGGCCATGCCTTTGCCGATACAATCTTTGGCGGGCAGCGCCGCAAGGTGGATCACAGCCTCTTCGCCAGCGCGGTGTTCACGCAGCCGGAAATGGGCACGATTGGCCTTTCAGAAGAGGCCGCGCGGGAGCAAGAACCGATCGAGGTTTACGCGACCGCATTCCGGCCCATGCAAAGCGCCTTTGCCGGTCGCGCGGACCGGGTGATGATGAAACTGATCGTCAGCCAGC
>ERZ889078.3167-NODE-3167-length-11113-cov-18.978477_pt1 | contig 11113 bp, 20 predicted proteins | sample MGYA00521266_ERZ889078 | MGnify/ENA primary metagenome ERZ889078 (study PRJEB32303, sample SAMEA104408618) | aquatic metagenome | biome: Brackish water; feature: Pelagic; material: water | place: Baltic Sea | collected 2014-06-16T06:34:00 | depth 76,534 m ... | reverse complement strand
TCTACTTACTTTCTAATACTTTTTTACCAAATCTTCTTAAAACTTTATTACAAAAAGGAAATATACGTGTACAGTGACATGATATTATAAAAGTTGTAAATGTGGCTATAATTGCCCATATCCTTGGAAAAAAATAGAAAATAGTAGCCCATATGAAGACTGTTAATATTCTTACCAACCATATATGTATATCAGCCTTCATTCAGATTATTGTTTTTCTTCTTATTCATATAATCTATAGCTGCTTGTCCCATCCATTGTAAAGGATCCATATAACCAGGATCATTCATTCCTGGGTCCTCATAGTGTCCATTGTGCGGGTTTACTGGAGTGCCCGCAGCTTTATTAAGTCTATCCAATTTATCTGCAATAGCCTTTATAAATTCTGGTGATATTTTGTTTTCTTCCATGATAACATATGTTCAAAAATTTGAACTTTGTCTATATATCAGAAAATACTATATATTTTTAGCTTTTATTATAACATCTTCTAATTTAATCCATTCAACAGATTCTGTATCAAACTCTAACGGCATTGCCAAAAGCATTTCTCCGTTGTCTGATTTTGCAACAGCTATAGTACCAAAGCCTTCGCATATCCGTGGGATATATTGATTGGGTTCTAATGTATTAAAATCTTCTTCATAATCGAAATCGTGCCAATCGAAGCCGATTGCATCCTTATATTGTTTACTAAATTCTGCCATATTCTTAATTATTTGTTGGTTCTTCGTTTGTCGCAATATCCGTACCCATCCAAATCCATGTACCTTCTTCTAGATCCTCATCTAATTTTATTATATGCACCATCTTATTTTTTTTGTATGCGATAACTTTTTTAGCTGCTGGATGCAGTTGAAATTCTACATCTCCTTTTATATCTACTACTATGCCTTCGTTTTCTTTAAGTATTAAAGACATTGCTCGAGTTAAAATTAATGCTGAGTTTAACCAATCCTTTGGATCGTCTTGATAATCTATCTCATCTGGTCTTGTATAATTCATATTTTATTTTTCAAGTATTCTAAGAAAATATTCTGCTCCTAAATTTGCAATTGCGTGTCTATCTTTGTAGTTTAGGTACTTACCTACTTTGTTGTGCTTTTCTCTGTACCAACGCTCGTTATCAATTTGTGCCATTGCTATGTTTGCAACCCAACCTTGTCGGTAGTCATTATCTTTTAAGGCTTCGTTTAGATCTTTTATTGTTTGTTTTATGCTCATAATACTATTTTTAAATTACAGATTTAGTTAATTTGATAACGGAGCTTCAATCTTTGGATGTGATTTGTAATTTACCAATTCAAAATTAGACTGTCCATTTATAGCCTCGTCTAATCCATTATGTTCTAAGTTTGCTAGAAATATTGGATTCATTTTTAAAGTAGGTAATGGGTAAGGTTCTCTTGTTCTAGTTGGGATATTATATTTGATATAATCTTCTTCAGAGATTGCAGTCATTTTGCTTTTCTGTGCAGCACATAAATCATATCGTTCATCTTCACTCAACTCTCTACCAATTTGTTCTTTTGCCTGCTCTATATGATTTGAGTATAAATGGGTATCACCTAAATTACCAATCAATTCATCAGGAACCATATTAACTTCTTTCGCAATAATTTCTAATAGCAAACCATAAGAAGCAATATTGAATGGTAAACCTAAGAATGTATCTACTGAACGTTGGTTCCACATTAAAGAGATTGCTCTGGTTGGTATGTTTGCATTTTCTATTTCTGCTTTTAACGCAGGTAGCATTGGATCTTCTATACCTTTTTTACTCCAGTATATTTTTGCTCGTTCAGATCCACTCAACTCTCTTGTATAAAGTTGAAATCCATAATGACAAGGTGGAAGAACCATTTGATCTATTACTCCAACATTCCAAGCATTAACCATTAATCGCCTACTGTCTGGATTTGTTTTTAATTCTTTAATTAGGTTTTGAATTTGGTCTATTTGACCTTCTAGCACATTTTGACTATAAGGTATCTTACCTTCTTCCTTTATTCTCTTTGGTACCAATTCACCACCCCAACTTCTCCATTGCTTACCGTAAATTGGACCTAAATCACCCCACTTTTTAGCAAAATCGTTATCTTTTTTAATATTGTTGATGAATTCTTCCTGTGTTAATACAGGTCTTGTATACCCTTCGGCCCTGTTTTTTTCAACAGCTGCTACAAAATTCTTATAGCAGTCCCCATCCCAAATATGGCAATTATTATCAACTAAGAACTTAATATTTGTATCACCTCTTAAAAACCATAACAATTCTATTGCGATGATTTTGAATGGCATTTTCTTGGTTGTCAATAAAGGAAATCCTTCAGACATCTTGTGTCTAATTTGCCTTCCAAAAACTGAAATCGTTCCTGTTCCTGTTCTATCCCCTTTTATCACTCCATTATCTAAAATGTCTTGTAACAGTTCTTGGTACTGTTTGTCTAAGTTATTCATATTCCTTATTTATTTATTGTTTTTATCTTATTATATGCACTCCAGATTGAGTTCTGTTGCAAAATTGATCATACGAATCTCGGTCTCCTATTATCATGAACTTCCTGGTTTTCTAATATAGTGTTAAATTCACTAAATACATTCCTTAAGATATCATTAAATACATCAGCATCTATAATAATAGGATATTTGGTAATTATAAAATGATCTATCCTGTCTAGCGGGAGAGGTATTGCATTTCTATTTATTTCTGGATTATCCTTAGCTGCTCTGAATATTTTATCACGTATAGAAGCCATTGATGAACCTAAAACATAGAACTTTCCGTCGTAGCCCTTCATACCATCTATACATAAACTGGTGTTTCCAACTTTCCTTAATTCATCCATATGTGACATTAGAATGGATACCTTATCTGTAATTTTCATATCTAGTTACCTCTAAACCAATCAATCATACCATCCCATAGTGCATCTCCGTGGCCTATTGAGCCATAATCCATCCATTCAGCTGCATCCTCTGAATCCATTTGTAAATCTTCAAGTTCTGTAGTACTTAATTTTGCTGTAGAGATTGGGCTTTTACGTTCTTTGTATAATTTCCACCAATCTTCTTTCGATATTTCAGTGAGATCAGGATTAACTGAAATTTCACCAGGATGCGATGAACTTGGCATCACTGTTGCAGGTAATCCATAATACCATATCTTTCTATCCTTCATTTCAGCAGGGTTCAAGAAGTTGTAAGGATGTTCCAATAGCTGTACTAACATGGTTTGTGCTTTTGCTAATGCATACGCCAAGTCAAAAGAGCCGAAAGTGTATATTTCTTTACCGTTTGCTTTTATTGTGCAATATCCACTAGACCTAAAATTCCATGAATCCCATTTATATTTGGATGTATTTTTCTGCTTGTAGTTGATTTCCCAACAGATCCTATGAATTCCTTTATCCACAAATGGAATGAGTTCCCCACTATATTCGATCCACCACGTCGAAGGTGTTCCGTTCATCTTTCCAGACTCGTGCTCATAGTCATTAATATTCCAAACCTGGTATGGTTTGTCATCGATAAGAACCTCGAAGGCTCTCCTGCATTCATATTTTTCTTGGATCTCTTTAAGAGTAACTGATTTGCTATCCATTATATTCTATTTAAACTTCAGATATTTAAGTAGATTTATAATATTTTGTTTCGCTTTATGTTATTCTTTAATAGCTTTAAATTTAAGGTTTATTGGCTCATCCATTCTGGCATCGATAAGATAACCAGGCTCTATTACTTTACAGCGGATCCATGCGTCAGATGGTCCTATTGGCAAATATATAATTTCTCCTGTTGCTAAGATCTTTTTTAATTTAAGCTCCTTACCATCCTTGTTTATTTTTATAGATACTGACACCCCCTCATTCTTAAATTGGCTCTTTTCTCTGTTGAGAATACCCTCTATCTCTCCTTCTATAAAAGCATCTGCAAACTTAACATATATTTTAATAGTTCTTCCGTTTGCCAAATTATATTGTTGTATTGATGTATAGTCAACTTGAGCAGTCTGTGCCTTATCTTCAGTTAGCTCGCCGTTTTTTATAGTCAATGTATAATCATACCTATCGTTTTGTGGAATAACTTTCACATTAGGGAAATCCCTTTCTGTTCCTTTAAATGTCCGCAGAAAATGAGCGGTTCCCTTATCTTGTATACCCTTATCCGTTGTATATTGGTCATATAAAAGAATTGTTAAAAGTTTGTCATCTCTTATCGCTACGTATACCTGGTTCCCTTCGTATGTTTTTTTTTGATTACCAAAACTAGAATCTGCTTCTATCGTTAGTGGATATCTTTCATTTTTGTATTTAAAATATCCACCTAATATTGGGTAAAATATATCTGCACTGCTGTGAAACTCTGTTTTTTCTACTACCTCAATACGCTTTATTATCTCGCTTTTAATGATATCTATCATATTTTTCCTAAGTTCCTCTGGTGTGATTCCAAGCTCAGCTGAAGCCTCTTTTACTACCTTTGAAGGAAGCCTAATAGCTTTCATCTCTTCGATACGCTCACTAGTACGCAGCTTGAAATGTTTGGTTAATATAGCTTCATTTAATATGTTCCATGAGCTAAAATCTAGTAAGAAATCCATTACGCGATGTTTGTTATATTTGAATTGAATCTACCTGAATAGGCTAAAGCCTTTGTATAAGGGAGGGATCCGGTGTTTATATCTTTATTTATACCTGCATTGACATTAACTACAGCTTTTAATGCAGAATTAAAATCGCTAAAATCGTTTACGTCTTTATTGAGATATTTTTTTCTACAGGCTGCAGAGTTCAATTGATCGAGAAAGTATAGAGCAGCAATTTCTGCCGCTATTTTAGGATCATTTACCTTATTAGGATTAGAAAGAATATCTACTTGGGTTCCACTTTTTTTAAGAATGTCACCATATTTTTTATAATTCCCCTTGAAAGTTAATTGGTTATAACCTCTTCCCCTATATCTGGCTCCATCACCTTTCGCGGTATTACCATACCTGCCACCATAAACAGCTTCCCAAAAATCATTTGGTGATTTTTTTAAGCTGGATAATTCAGGATCATTGAATTTTGAGACTCTACTCCTGAATATCTTACGTATCCTCTCGTTGGATGTATTAGCATATGATTTTTCATCCTGTGGGATAAATGACGATTCTTTACCTATCACTGATAATATGGACTTAATTACATATGGATTTATTATTCCATATTTATTGAGTGCATCTATTATCTTTGAAACGTTTTCTTTTTTGATTCCTCCCTTATCTTTAATATCTCCTATAACGGGGGAAATATTAGGATCACTATTAAAGATCTTTTTTTCCTTATTAGAAAGACCTATAGTAAACATTTTGCTAAGTTGTGGATCTAATCCTGCTTTAATAGCAGATTTCTTTCTTTGATCCAAAAGAAATTTAAGGAACCCCGTTATATTATTTTCAAATATAGGTTCTCCACCACCTTTTCTAAGATATGATTCGAATTCTTGGATATTTAACATAAAATATAATTACTTTCCGTCTATATATCATATTTTTTACCATGACTCTAGTGATGGGTAATATGAATCATTATCTATAAACTGAAATAGGTTTGCATGTTCTCTCACTCTTATAGTCATATCCTTAGTTCTATTCATATGATCTGAGTGGCTTATATATTCTCTTGCTATCATTGGCCATATAGAAAAGTTTATTATAGGAGTTTCTCTACTAGTAATGAAATGATCTATATCCAACCTATCATCAGTTCGGAGGTGAAGATTATTCTTAATCTTGTCTAATATAGTTTTGTTATAAACACCAAAATTCATAGTGGATGCTATTCCTGTTGGTCTTGCTATGTGATCGTTCAATATCTCCATTGAACCAAAGAAATAATGATTACCTATGAGCGCATCCCATTCTTCTGGTAGACTTTTAAATGCAGAAGCTAGCTTTTCTTCCCATCCATCCAGTACATATGCATCATCTTCCATTATAATTATAGATTCATATTCTCTAAAGGCTTCTTCTAAGCAAGCAACATACGAGTTGAATATAGCTAATTTAGGATCAGTACCCTTTGATGCGCTAAATCGTATTACATTGAAATTTAATAATTTTTCTGAGTTTATTCTTTGGAATTCATTCCAACGATCCTTACGTTCGTCTAGATTTAAAACGATTATGACTGTGGGCATGCTAATTTTATTACGATATAATAAGCTTTCGTCTCTATTGTCTATTATTCTAGCTAGATCACTGTCCTTATTCTTTTCAGAAAGAACTCTGAATGTACCTGGACCAATACTACTTCTTAGAGGATCATCCATTTTAATACTCTTCTACCCACTGGGGATCATCAAAAAATCCTAAACCATCTTCTAAATATGTGTCATTCTCGTCGAATGCTAATACCCATTCGTATGAGTCCTTCTTCCAGCCTTTTGCAGAATACGGAAACTCTATTTCGAATTTTATTTCAGAGCCATCTTTAAAATATCCTATATTATCTTCGATTTCTTTTATTATATCTACTATTATTCCAGGTGTATCCTCATCAACCGATGCTGATTCTATATAAATTTCTATTCTCTTGTTAGAGATATTAGTAAAATCTCTAATCAATTTTAGAATTTCCCTATTATATTCAAGTTCCATAATGAAACTCTTGAATTTACCCAGAAAGCTTCTGTCAAATTCTTTATCAGAGATAAGATCTATGTAATAAATGCAACTATTGTTCATAATTACTTCAGTATTTTTTCTCTATATACCATTATTAAAATATTGAATTACTACTTAAAAATCTCGTACAAAAAGTTTTTCTATGATGTTCTGTTAAACCTAAAGATTCTATAGCATTTATGTGCTCTTTTGTACCATATCCTGAATTTTTATCCCATAGGTAATTAGGGAATTCTATCGATAATCTTTTCATCTCATGGTCCCTAGTTACTTTTGCTATAATAGAAGCTGCTGAAATTGCTTGTACTTTACTATCACCCTTAATTATACATTCAAATGGAATCCCTCTATGTCCTGGAAACTTATCTCCGTCTATTAATAATCTATCCGGAATTATCTGTAAGTTATCTATAGCTTTTTTCATAGATATGAAAGTAGCCTGTAGTATATTTATCCTGTCAATCTCTGCTGGTCCTACAACTCCAATTCCTATAGCCAAAGCATTTTTTTGTATAATCTCAAATGCTTCTTCTCTCTTCTTCGCAGATAATTTTTTACTATCCTTTATAAGTTCGTGTGAAAATCCTTCTGGAAATATAACAGCTGCAGAAACAACCGGACCTGATAATGGTCCTCTTCCAACCTCATCTATTCCTGCTGTGTATTTTATACTCATTTATTTAAATTTTAAAAGTTGTGTAACTACCTCCAGATCCTATAAAGTTTATATGCTGAGCCTTGCCATCATGGTGAATTATAACATGACTTTGAAGCCATGCACTTGCACCCTTATTATAATCCAATCTCAATTTAGTTGACGTTCCTACAGACAGAGCTCCGTCAAATCTACCTGGTGCATGGTAATGACCAATAACACACTTGGTATTCAATCTCCTGAATTGTAGAAGTGAACCTCTGGATCCACTAGTTCCAATATCTCCATGATGACCTAGTTCCCAATTCAATATGTTAAAACTAGATGATCTATCAAGAGTATTAAATTGAGGGAATTTTCTGTCTATTACATATGGGATGATTCCCTTCGGAGCATCGCCCCTGAGTAATGCTGCAGAGTATTCGATATACTCAAGTTTATTCTTAAATTGCTTTTTCCAATCGACTCTCTTTAACCATCTATCTATAAAATCATCATGGTTACTTCTTACTACAGTTACTTTATATTCTGCTAATTGTTCTAGCCAAATTAGAAGATTATCTATTTCTGTCTTAAGAGAATTTGTTCCATCGAGTTCTCTTTCATATAACTTAAATGGATCATCCTCTTCATGATGACTTATTGAATGCCCATTGAATACATCATGTAAAATAACATTGTCAGGTCTAAGTTTAATGAACAGGTCATTGAATGTTGTATTGAGTATCCTTTCATCATGATCACCAACATGCACGTCACCAAGGATAATTGCGGCTACTGATTTATTGGTAGTAACTTCATTATCTTTCACGTTGAAAAATAAATCATTAAAAGACCCATTATTATTTGCAGTCACCTGTCTAAGGTAAAATCTTTCATTATCTTTGATCTCAACAATTACAAAACCTAATGTATGGTGGAATTCTCCTTTTTTACCTGCTTTAGTTTCTGTATAGTTCGCTATAGTACATGCTCCAGTAGTCACCATCATCTTAGGCTCTCTCCCCTCTAGAACTGGGATCATCTCCATATGCACTTTAGGAGCTCCGAATATACATGAATTATCCCCACTTACTGCAGACATACTAGACATGGGCCTTGCAGCGGTTGGTTGTATCTTAATATCTGCTAATATAGAAACGAACCTATGTATATCATGTCGATTAGCATCAAGATATGGCAATAGCTCGTCTGACCACACTTCTTCATTTTTCCCATATTTCTCAGTCTTAAGGGAGGTTGGGTTTCTGTATCTACCAGCAATAACATGAATATCTGCATTTATATATTTAGCATATGTCTCTATATTACTAAGAAATTTTGTATGAACATTCGTATTACACTGTCCCCATGTAATTATGAACCTTTTCTTAGATTTATCATGTTGCTTTTCTTTTGCTTTCTGAAACTGCTCAGGTTCAGGTTCTTTGCGCTCTGAAAACCCTAGATCCGAACACCATTTCAAAACGGTTCGCTCGGATTTACCAGTGAATTCTTTTAGTATATGCATTCTAGAATCCCAAGTTTCGTCAGAGTCCTTATATACTACGTGCATATAATCTATTTCTTTATCAGAAAGGTTTTTGAATTTTAACTTACCCATATATTAATTATAATTTTTATTAATTTGGTCTATGAATAATATATCATTAAAATTAGAAAAATTTCGGGCCATAGTTTTATGTATAGTATATAACAAGGTGTTATTATTATTTCTTGTTGTTTTTAATTGAATCTACTATGGATGATATCGATATTTCTTTTTCTAGCGTATTGAAATAATCCCTTACGAATTTACACTTTTCATATTCCTCTGTATGCTCATAATATTTCAATAATGATTCCTTAACGGCATCTTTTTTCCCAATTAATCTAGGTACTAGCATTGCTTTAGTACCTAAATCATATAAACGTCGTAATGCGCTTTCATAAAGCTCTCGATCGAAAGGGCCAAAGTTATCATTATTTAAATCCATGTTTATTACTTTACATCATTAAGATATAAAATCGAAAGATTTTATGTTTTTCTGTATAATTTGCCCAGGAGAACTTGGTGAATTATATTCTGCAGAAAGAAGTGTCTCCATTTCATCATCTATTAATACATTAAGGACTTTTACCGTTTTATTGGTAGCCTTTTCTCTTAATATATCACCTCTAGAAACTTGAATACCATTCAATCTTCCAGAGCTTACTAATCTAAATTTGTCGTTTCTGTTTGCCATAATTTAACTTTATTGATTAAAGACTGAATCTCTATACATGTTTCGAATCTTTCTAAAACTTCAGCCCATTGTAAAAAATTTTCCAGAAAATGAATATATTCACTTTTTTTAATTATAAAGGAATAGCCGGTTTCAGTTTCTTTTGTAACATCAAAGCTAAAAAGAACTATAAACGGAAATGAATTTTCAATAGCCTCTGAGATCTTTTTATATATTATCTTCCATAATGCGTCTTTTTCTTCGAAAGTCATATCGACATTGTCAAGATCTATTTCTCCAGTTCCTTCCATGTTTAATTATTTAATTTATTATATATAACCAAAACACTAAGCATAAAAAATCACACTAGGATATTATCTAATGTGAATATTTATATAATTAAGTACTGTTATTTTGACTGGAGAGTCTTTGCTTGCTTATCAAACTCGTCATATTGTACTAGCTTTCCCACTGTTTGCTTAGCTAATCCTAATGATCCTTTTTCAGTTCCCCAACTTCTTTCATCAAACCACTTAACAAAATTGTCGACTGTAATAAATTTCTTGTCTGGTTGTTTTACTGGTAAATCCATAGTTTATTGTTTTTTAATTTCCTTCTATATATCGATCTAATCCATAAAAAATACTTTAGCTAGAATTCCCAGCATAGTAGAGAATATAAGCCACAGAACTTTGGTGACCGCACTCTTCCATTTTACTAATTCGTTATGCTCTGATATGAAGTCTTTTTGTTCTAAAGTTTGTTCTAAACGAAATTTAGTATTTTCGTTTACTTTTACTATAACACCTTCGTCAGGATCTAATAATTTTTTCTTTAAGTCCGAAAGATCTTTTTTCATTTCAAGCTGTGAGTTTTTTAGCTCCTCTATATTTAGCTGTATTATACGAAACTCCCCTTCTGGAAATTTAATTTTTATGGTATTCAGCTCCCTGAGTATTTCTCTCATCAACTCTATATTTATTTCTCCGTCACTCATTATTGATTATTATTTTGGTTCATTCCCCAACTTTCCAAAATAAAGCATTCTATATATCTTATCAATTTATTCGGTATTGACAAAATTTTGTAGAAATATTAAGAGCTAATTTATTTCTATAAGAGAATCCTTTATAAGCATAAAATAATCAATGGTATTAGTGGGAGTTTCTATTGTAAATTTACCATAAAAATCGCTACATCCAATATCAGAATCCAGTATTTCGGCACCTAATTTTTTTATTAGTGTACATATCTCAATATGTGCTTTTGGAGAGAGTGTTTTTATAGTAATATTAGTCATTTAGAGTATAGATTTTGTAACATCATCTATATGCGAAATATAGAAACATTCATTGTCGAGATCTTTTATCAGTACTTCATTCTCTGAAACACTCCCCAATAATTTATAGTTCACCTTTCCCATTTCAAAATCGATAAATAAATGTTTGTCTTCTAATTTAGATCTTCTCATCCATTTATTCTGATTTCTGTGATAGTATTTTTCATAATATTCTAGTAACTTTTCTGATGGCTCCTTGATCCTTTTTATTGGTTGCTTCATATTCTATTATTTAATATTTATAT
>ERZ889078.3166-NODE-3166-length-11114-cov-6.135455_pt1 | contig 11114 bp, 12 predicted proteins | sample MGYA00521266_ERZ889078 | MGnify/ENA primary metagenome ERZ889078 (study PRJEB32303, sample SAMEA104408618) | aquatic metagenome | biome: Brackish water; feature: Pelagic; material: water | place: Baltic Sea | collected 2014-06-16T06:34:00 | depth 76,534 m ... | reverse complement strand
TGCCTTCGGCGATGGTCAGCATCGGCTCCATGGAAATCACCATGCCGGGTTCCAGCACCGTGTCGATATCCTCGCGCAGTTCCAGTCCCGCCTCGCGGCCATAGAAGTGGCTCAGGACTCCGAACGAGTGACCATAGCCAAACGTGCGGTATTGCAGCAGTTGCCGTTCTTCAAGGAAGCCGTTGATCTTGAGCGTGATATCCGAACAGCTTGCTCCGGGTACGAGCAGTGACATGCCATATTCATGGGCGGCGACGTTGGCCTCCCAGATTTTCAGGCTGGCTGCGTCAACTTCTTTCACGAACATCGTGCGTTCAAGTGCGGTGTAATAGGCGCTGATCATCGGAAAGGTGTTGAGGCTCAGGATGTCACCGGTTTCCAGCGCGCGGCCCGTCACAGGGTTATGCGCCCCGTCAGTGTTCACGCCAGACTGGAACCAGACCCAAGTGTCGCGATATTCGGCATCGGGAAAGCGCTTGGCGATTTCCATTTCCATCGCGTCACGTCCGGCCATTGTTACGTCAATCTCGCGCGCGCCAACCTTAACGGCATCGCGGATTGCATAGCCGCCAACATCGGCCACATTCGCGCCGTGACGGATCAGGGCGATTTCAGCGGGGGATTTATGCATCCGCTGACGCATAGTTGCGGGGGCGACATCGACCGACTGCGATGGTTTCAGGAACGCATCCAGCTTGCCCTTTTGCAGCAAGGTCAGGTGGTCGCCCTCATAGCCGATGACGCGACCTTCGCCTGCTACGCTTAGAATCGCGCGCCAGTAATTGTCGCGGGTCCAATCGGTATAGGTGATGTTGTCGCCATGACTGCGGCGCCACGGTTGGCCGGCATCAATGCCCGCACTGATGGTCACGTCCTGCGTGGCCGTGACAACCAACCCGTAGGGGCGGCCAAACGAACAATACAAAAAGCCGGAATAATAGGCGATTGAATGCATGGATGTGAAGACACAGGCCTCCACTCCGGCCTCCGCCATGATCTTGCGTAGACCCGCAAGACGGGTGTCAAATTCAGCGGCCTCAAAAGCCTGCACGGCCTTTTCGCCGTTATGAAAGCGGTAAAACTCGGGACGGTCCATAAGGTACCTCCTTTTCCCAAAGAAGGTCCGGGCGTTCAGGACGATTTGCGCTGACTTGGGGGCGACGCCATCGCCCCGCGCATGAGCCAGCTTTGCCCTGAACAACAGATTCGTGTCAATCCGTCTTGTGAATATCACGACTGGCGCATTAGGCTGCTCCAACGGAGACCCACATGACACATTTTGCCCGCCTCACACCCGACGCAGCCCCCGCCGAACATGACAAACCCGCACCCGACCGGCTGGTATCGGGCGATCCGCAATTTACGACTTGGAACCTAGAGGACCGCGACGGGCTGTTGTGCGGCATCTGGCAAAGCACTCCGGGCGCGTGGCGCGTCGCCTATGACGAATGGGAATACTGCCACATCCTGTCAGGCCATTCGGTTCTGACCGACGACACCACCGGCGAACGCCATGTTTTGCGCACAGGCGACAGCATTGTGATCCGCCCGGGATTTTCCGGCGTCTGGGAGGTGATCGAGACAACCCGCAAAGACTATGTGATCAAGGTTTAGCATGGGGATATTGCGCAAAATCCTGTCGTTGCTGTGGCCCCCCGCCCCTGCAACAGCGCCGCCACCGCAGGTTGGCAGCGATCGCTTGCATTTATTCAGCGGGCATTTTCGGTCCGAAGAAACGGCGATGTCCTATTGCTATGACACACCTGACGATAACCACCCCGAACCGCTGACCCGCGATCTGGCGGATGCCTATATCGATACGAATTTCGTCGAGGTCGCTTTTGGTGGGCGTGCGCAGCACGCTTTGCATTTGATCCTGCCCGCGAACGAAATCGACGCGATGAACGACCGGCGTGGCGAGGACAATACCCTTGTGATGATCTCGGAGGCCGCTTTCGGTGGCTTGCCCTACACGCTCAATGATACGCCCACATTGCGCTATCTTGGCGCGTTCACCATTTCATCCTGAGGTTTCATGGACAAAGTTACCCTCACCGACAAACTGGCCCAGTTCGGCGACCACTGGAGCCCGCGTATCGTCGCCGAATACAACGGCAATGACGTAATGTTGGCCAAGTTTTCCGGCGAATTCCACTGGCATAGCCACCCTGATACCGATGATTTCTTTCTTGTCGTACAGGGCCGTGTTGCGATTGACCTGCCCGATCAGACGCTTGAACTTGACGTGGGTGATCTGTTCGTCGTCCCGGCAGGCATTGAACACCGCCCGCGCGCATTAAGCGTTGAGGCCGCGGTGTTGCTGATCGAACCCAAAGGCACACCCAACACCGGCGATCCGGCCACCGCCGCACCCAAGCCGCGTCTTTGACATGCGCGCAGGGCCAACAAATCTGATCACCGATGTGGCTGGCTTGCGGGTCGGCAATGCACAGGACGACGCGTTAAAATCCGGCGTTACGGTCCTCTTGGGTGGCAAGCCATTCACCGCTGGCGTGCACATCATGGGCGGCGCACCGGGCACGCGCGAGACCGACTTGCTGTCGCCCGACAAGACCGTCGAGCAAGTCGACGCACTGGTGCTTTCGGGCGGCTCGGCCTTCGGCCTTGATGCCGCCTCGGGCGTGATGGAGGGCTTGCGCGCGATGGGCCGCGGGTTTGCTGTCGGCGACCTGCATGTGCCGATCGTGCCCGCAGCAATCCTGTTTGACCTACTGAACGGTGGCGATAAAAGCTGGACCGCAAACCCCTACGCCTCACTTGGCCGCGCGGCCCTCGATCAAGCGACCATCGCATTTCCGCTTGGCACGGTCGGCGCGGGCACAGGGGCCACCACCGCGACCCTCAAAGGCGGACTCGGTTCCGCCTCGGTTATCCTTCCTTCCGGCCATACCGTCGGCGCGCTTGTCGCAGTCAACGCACTTGGCACGGCCACCGTCGGCGACAGCCCGCACTTCTGGGCTGGCCCATGGGAGATCGGGACGGAATTCGGTGGGCGCGGCGCGGCGATCAGCTATCCACGCCATATGCCGCCCACGAAACTTGGCGGTGCAACCACCATCGCCATCCTCGCCACGGATGCGGCTCTGACCCAAGCACAATGCAGCCGTTTTGCCACCGCCGCACACGACGGTATGGCCCGGGCCTTGGTCCCCAGCCACACGCCGATGGACGGTGATCTGGTGTTTGGCATCAGCACGGGTGCAATCCCGTTAAGCCACGTCACCCACGACACGCTCGCCCTCGGCCACGCCGCTGCTACCTGCCTTGCCCGCGCGATCGCGCGCGGCGTCTATCACGCAACACCCGCCCCCAACGACCCCCTCCCCACGTGGTCGATGCAGCACAACACCTAAGCATCCTCATCTTGCCGAAAATATCCCGGGGGAAGTCGCTTGCGACGGGGGCAGCGCCCCCAACACCCTAACCAAGCAATGCCGCGACCAGATCACTGTCGCCATCCGCCAATCCGTCAATCACATCGAAATGGTGCCGTCCGGTTTCAATCACCAGATCACTGCGCCACGCTTCAGCCAGCCCCTTGGCTTGCGCAATAAACGCAGGCCGTTCATCCGCACCGACCCAGACAGTTACAGGGGCGGCAGGGGCCGGACATAGAACGGGGCTTTGTGCCCGCGCCTCGGCCTCATCCAGCCGCAAAGTCTCATTCATGCTGGTGCGTAACAACGGGTCCAGATCAGCAACAGGCGAAATCGGAACGATCCGCGCAATTCTCTCCCGCGCGGCCAATTCAACATCGCGACAGCCCATCCGCGCCACCAGATGGCCACCTGCCGAATGACCGCACAGGCGCAACGGCAACCCCGCAAACCGCGCGGCCACTTGATCAACCAATCCAGCTATCCGGCGGGTGATCCCGGAAATTCGAATTACCGGACACAACGGATAGGACGGGATTACAACCGCCCAGCCATGCGCTAACGGGCCAGTCGCCAAATGCGACCAGAACGACTTGTCCAAGGCCATCCAATAACCACCGTGAACAAACACAACCACGCCCTTTGGCGCACCATTAGGCAGGAACAGGTCAAACACCTCGCGCGGATCCGCGCCGTAAGGCTGATCCAACGCACAATCCGCCGTGTCCCGAAATGCTGCCGCTTGCGCAGTCCAACGATCAGGGAACTGGTCACCACCGGCAATATAGGCCCCGTTGGCATAAGCGTCATCAAGCTCCATCTACGATCCTCCAGTGCAAGACCCATGGACTTTGCCAACCGCATGAGTATCTGTGTCCCAAATCTTTTAGGGAGGATAGCATGCTTGACCAGACGACCAACCTCAAATCGCTTCTAAAGCGGCCCGATCTTTTGTGCGAGAAGGCCTTTGTTGGCGGCGAATGGGTCGATGCCAAAGATGGTAAAACATTCGACGTGGTGAACCCTGCGCGCGGCGACGTGATCACCAAAGTAGCAGACCTGAGCCGCGCTGAAATCACGACAGCCATCGACGCAGCCGAGAAATCCCGCCACGCATGGGCCGCGCAAACCGGCAAATCGCGCGCACAAGTCCTGCGCAGGTGGTTCGATCTGTTGATGGCCAATCAAGAAGACCTCGCCATCATCATGACAGCCGAACAGGGCAAACCGCTGGCGGAATCGCGCGGCGAAGTCGCTTATGGTGCGTCCTTTGTCGAATGGTTCGGCGAAGAAGCCAAGCGCATCTACGGCGAGACAATTCCCGGCCATATGCCCGACAAACGCATCACCGTTATCAAGCAACCAATCGGCGTGGCCGCAGGTATCACCCCGTGGAATTTCCCCAACGCAATGATCGCGCGCAAGGTCGCACCGGCCCTCGCGGCGGGCTGCTCATTTGTCATCCGCCCGGCATCCCTCACACCGCTGTCGGCCCTCGCCATGGCGAAACTGGCCGAAGAAGCGGGCCTGCCCAAAGGTCTGCTTTCGGTCGTCACATCGACGAAATCTTCGGACGTGGGCAAGGAGTTCTGCGAAAATCCGCATGTGCGCAAACTGACCTTTACGGGCAGCACCGAGGTCGGTCGCATTTTGCTGAAACAGGCCGCTGATCAGGTCATGAAATGCTCGATGGAATTGGGCGGCAACGCACCCTTCATCGTATTCGACGATGCCGATCTCGACGAGGCCGTTATTGGCGCAATCGCGTGCAAATTCCGCAACAACGGCCAGACTTGCGTCTGTGCCAACCGCATTTACGTACAGGCAGGCGTTTACGATGCATTCGCCGCGAAACTGAAAGTGGCCGTCGAGGCTCTCAAGGTTGGTGATGGCCTCTCGGATGGCACCACACTTGGCCCACTGATCGAACCTTCTGCGGTGGAAAAGGTCAAAGAACATCTCGCTGATGCCCTCGCCAAAGGCGGCACGATCCTGACGGGTGGCAAGGCGCACGATCTGGGCGGCATGTTCTTTGAACCTACCATCGTCACCAATGCCACGACCGATATGCAGGTCAGCACCGATGAAACATTCGGCCCCTTCGCGCCACTGTTCAAATTCGAGGACGAAGACGACGTGATCGCCAAAGCCAACGACACCATCTTTGGCCTCGCGTCTTACTTTTATGCCAAGGATATCAGCCGCGTCACCAAGGTCGCCGAGGCGCTGGAATATGGCATTGTCGGCGTGAACACCGGCATCATTTCCACCGAAGTCGCCCCGTTCGGCGGCGTCAAGCAATCCGGCCTTGGTCGTGAAGGCAGCCATCACGGCATCGACGACTACATGGAAATGAAATACATCTGCATGTCGGTCTAAAACGGTTTGGGGCGGTGTAAATGCCGCCCCACCCTTTCACCCCATCGACATCATTTCTGCCAGTTCGATGTGACCCATCACCAGAAACGGACAGGCGGCGGCGATCGCTTCGGCAGTTGCCATATCGTCCGCGCGAAACACCATCGCGCCCATCACACCCTCATATCCACCATCACGCGCACCATCTTCTGTCACCGCGCGACGCGCCTTGAACGGGGCGTCAGGCAGCACGATATCGTCGCCCATCCACGCCATATAGGCCTGCATATGTGCGGCCCCTTCTTCCTTTGACGCAAAGGGCTTGCCCCCGTGGCAGCTGATCATGAAATTCGGCATCGTTTTCCCTTTTGTTTGCCCCTTCCCCAAACGCGGATCGCTTTTTTCTCCTAATTGCGGATTTATTTCCAAGGATTGACCGCTGGGCCGCGTCAAACGACTGTGATGCGCATGATAACAAGCGATGAAGATCTGGCCCAAGCGGCCGCGGGAGGTGACGGGCAAGCATTCGCCCTGTTGCTCGAGCGGTGCTATGACAGGTTGTTCGGCCTGTGCTTTCGCCTGACCGGATCACGGGCCGAGGCCGAGGATCTGACCCAAGACATCTGCGCTGCCCTGCCTGCAAAACTGGCCAGCTACCGGCGGCAATCCAAGGTCACCACATGGCTTTACCGCGTCGCGGTGAACGCCGCCCATGACCGCCGCCGCCGCGCTGCCAGCCATGCGCGCGCGGCTGACGGGTGGGGCGATTGGGAATTGTCACGACAGGCCGAGATTGCTGATACCCGCGCGCAAGTTGACTGGCTCACGGCTGCGATGGCCACCCTTTCGGACGATCAGCGCGACACGCTGGCGCTGATCATGGACGACATATCCCACGCACAAGCGGGCGAGATTCTGGGCGTCTGCGAGGGCACAGTCAGCTGGCGATTATCCGAGGCGCGCAAACACTTGCGCGCTATGAAACAAGACGAAGATGAGGGCGCATAATGACCGACCGCAACGACGACCTGGACGATCTGCGCGCCGCAATGGACGCGGCGACACCTGCGCCAGACGCCGCACGCCGCGCCGCCGATATCGCACTGGCCCGCGAAAATTTCGCCGCTCTCCAAGGATCGCGTGATGATGCGCGTCAAACTCCTGTAACCGAGGGGTCCTCCCTCTGGACAGGAGTGAAAACTATGCTGACCAAACTCACAACCAAAGGCGGGCTGACCGTCACCACCGCCATCGTCGCTTGCGGTTTCCTCGTACTAACACCGCAAGGGCGCGACCTTGTGAACCTGCCATCAGGCCAACCCGAAGTCAGCGAATTTGGCGGCACGCTTGCAGCTGATCCCGCCGTGAAGGTTGCGCAACCCGCGCCCGGCGCGACCGACCTCGCGATTGACGAGGGCGCATTGATGCCATCACCCGCAATCCTTGCTGAACGCGAAGAAGTCCCGATTGAAACACTGACCCAATCCCCAGCAGTGCCGTTGGATGAACAGACCCAAATCCGCCTGCGCTCTGTCGCGGAACCTGTAACAGGTATCGCCGATATGGCGCCTGCAGCTCCTCTTGGTAGTGTGGCGGGCCAGATCGAACGCGATTTTGACGGCTATGTTGATGATGCAATAACTACACCCGAACCCGACACGGAAAGCTTTGCCGCCGCCGAAACCAACCCTCTGCGTATCACCGCAGAAACCCCGGTTTCGACGTTTTCCATCGATGTGGACACTGCAAGCTATTCAGTGCTGCGATCGTCGTTGATGCGCGGTCAACTGCCGCCGCCGGATTCGATCCGCATCGAAGAGCTGATCAATTATTTCCCCTATGACTATGCGGCCCCAGCCCCCGGCGAAGCCCCGTTCCGCCCGACAATCAACGTCTTTGAAACCCCGTGGAACGGCGACACGCAGTTGGTGCAAATCGCCATCCAGGGCATGATGCCCGCGTTGGAAGACCGCCCAGCGCTGAACCTCGTGTTCCTGATCGACACCTCAGGGTCGATGAACGACGCAGCCAAGCTGCCCCTGCTGAAACAGTCGTTCCGGCTGATGCTCGACCAGTTGCGCCCGCAAGACGAAATCGCCATCGTCGCCTACGCCGGATCGGCGGGGCAAGTCCTCGCGCCCACCCCTGCATCTGATCGCGCAACCATCCTCGCGGCGTTGAACGCGCTCGCAGCTGGTGGTGGTACCAACGGTCAAGGTGGACTAGAGCAAGCCTATGCAACCGCCGCCACGATGTCTGAACAAGGCGAGGTCAGCCGCGTTATCCTTGCGACCGACGGGGATTTCAACGTCGGTTTATCAGACCCGCGCGGGCTGGAACGCTATATCGCCGATCAGCGCGACAGCGGCACTTACCTCTCCGTCCTCGGCTTTGGGCGTGGTAATCTCGACGATGAAATCATGCAAACGCTTGCGCAAAACGGTAACGGCACAGCGGCCTATATCGACACATTAAGCGAGGCACAAAAGGTGCTGGTGGATAACCTTACGGGGGCGCTGTTCCCCATCGCAAATGATGTGAAAATCCAAGTCGAGTTCAACCCTGCCATGGTCGCCGAATACCGCCTGATCGGCTATGAAACCCGCGCGCTGCGCCGCGAAGATTTCAACAACGACGCCGTGGATGCAGGCGAACTCGGGGCGGGTCACACCGTGACCGCGATCTACGAAATCACCCCTGTCGGCTCGCCCGCGCAACTAAGCGACCCCCTGCGCTATCAACCCACGCCAGCAGCTGGCGACAGCCAAGAACTCGGATTCTTGCGCCTGCGCTATAAGGAACCGGGCGCGACCGAAAGCCAGCTGATCCAAACCCCGTTCTCGACCAGCACCGCCACAGGCGAAGCGCAATTCGCCGCAGCCATCGCAGGCTTTGGACAATTGCTGCAAGGGGGCGCATATCTTGGCGACTGGTCCTACACCGACGCCATCGCACTGGCCAATGCCAACCGCGGCGATGACCCCTTTGGCTACCGCACCCAAGCCGTGCAACTCATGCGCCTCGCGGCCAGCCTGTCACGGAACTAAGCAATATCATCTTGCTACAAATATCCCCGCCGGAGGCTCCAACCGATCCCCAATCACAGCCCCCGGCGGGGGTATGATCACCAACACCATCTTGCTTAGACAACGGCGCGGCAGCGCCTCATTTTGGGCGGCGGGCGCGACGGGTTTCGTCGGCATAAAAATCGCGCAGGGTCTGGCCGCGCGCGGGCTTGAATACCCCCGCATCCGCCATCGCTGCAATACGATCCAACCGGAACATGCGGAAATCCGCGCGCATTTCACACCAGCCAACCATGGTCCATGTCTTGCCCCAGAACCACAGGCCCAACGGGCGCACGACACGCTGACTGGTCGCGTCACTTTCATCGGTATAGTTGATTTCAAGGCAGATGTTGTTTTCCGATGCTGCCTCGACCCGATCAATCATCGCGCGCAGCCCATCTGTCATTTCGGACATGGTGAACGCGTTGATCTTCACCGCCTCGGCCCGTGCCCGCGCGCCATCAGGCAGCACAGCTGCAATCTTGATCAGGGCCTCCTCGGCGCCTGCTGCCATGTTGGCCCCGCCCCAAGCACGGATCAGTTTGGCACCCGCGACCAACGCGACGATCTCGTCTTGGGTAAACATAAGCGGCGGCACCTCGTATCCGGCGCGCATGACGTAGCCAACGCCCGCCTCGCCTTCGATTGGCACACCCGATCCGATCAGATCAGCGATGTCGCGGTAGACCGTCCGTTTGGTCACCTCCAACTGTTCGGCCAACCGCGCCGCCGTTGTCAGCCGACCGCCCCGCAGATACTGCACGATCTGGAAAAGGCGGTCGGCCCGTCTCATGCAGCGGTTGGTTCAAACAGACCGATAGAATTGCCATCGGGGTCTGTCGCATACTGGAAACGGCCCGGCGGGATCGCGATCACGGGGCCGATCAAGGTCGCACCGGCCTTTTCAGCGCGCACCGCACCGGTTTCGATTTTGTCAGGCAACGCCAGATGGATCGTCGGGCCGTTCCCGCTTGCGGGCTTGCCGGGATAAAGATGGCCGGACACACCCGACATATCGCTGGTAAAGTTCACGATCGGGTTCGGGCCGTCTTCATTGTGCAGCATCTTCCATCCGAAAACGTCGCTGTAAAACGCCGTGGCGGCATCAAGATCGGTCACTGGAATTTCCGTCCAGACTACTGTTGGCATATCGGTCATGGGGTCTCTCCTTTGCATGTCGATGACCCGCTTCTGACACACCCCTGCTGACAGCATTGTGTCAGCATGTTTTCAACCAATCCAGATTATCTGTGGTGGCACCCGCGGGCGTATATTCACCACTGATCCAACCGTCGTACGCATCCGCACGCAATTGGGTGAAAAACGATTTGTAATCGATCTCGCCGCCCAGCGGCTCATGTCGCCCCGGATAGCCCGCAACCTGCACATGCCGCACCAAATGGTGCATCTTTTTCCACGTCCCCAACACATCACCCGTAATCCGATGCGCGTGATAGGCGTCAAATTGCAGGTGCAGGTTCGGCGCGCCGACCTCGGCCAGAATGTCAGCAGCCTGATCAAAATCGCTCAGGAAATAGCCCGGCATATCGTGGCCGTTGATCGGCTCAATCGTCAGGCTTTGCTTGGGGGCGACTGCCGCCGCCCAGGCGAGGTTTTCGACAAACATGCGCCGCGCTTCGGTTCCGTGCGCCGCCCCAGCCATTATGTGCAAATGCTGCGCGCCCAGCGCTCCGGCATAGCGCAGCGCGCGGCGAAATGCGCCGCGAAACCGCTCTTGTTGATCCGGCACTGCCGCAAATCCACGCGGTCCGTCTGGATCGCAATAATTGGGCGGCGGGCAATTGATCAACGCCAACTCCAAGCCAGCGTTTGCAATCGCCGTCCCCAGTTCAGCCGCGTTCTCATCATAGGGAAACAGAATTTCAACCGCGCCGAACCCCGCCTGTGCCGCCGCTTTTGGCCGCTCAGACATCGGCAGTTCGGTAAAGAGCCACGTCAGATTCGCGCAGACCTTAGGCATCTGGCAAATCCGCTGCGGGTATCACTGCAAAGAACGCCCCACCCGATCGCAGGCCAAACCAGTCCTCACCATCCACCACCGCGACCTCGCCCAGCTCCACCAGCCGATAGAACGACTTGCGATCAATCAAAGCCTCAAGGTTGGCGCGCACGTGCACATAGGGCGCAGGTTCGCCGGTCTGAGCGTCCTGCACCACACGGATCGGATGATCCGCACCCGCATCGACAAAATCGCCGACGTTTGTTTCAAATCGCAACGCCTCGCCCACACGTTCGAAATCCACCGCCACAAATGGCGCGTCATCGACCG
>ERZ889078.3165-NODE-3165-length-11114-cov-7.350122_pt1 | contig 11114 bp, 4 predicted proteins | sample MGYA00521266_ERZ889078 | MGnify/ENA primary metagenome ERZ889078 (study PRJEB32303, sample SAMEA104408618) | aquatic metagenome | biome: Brackish water; feature: Pelagic; material: water | place: Baltic Sea | collected 2014-06-16T06:34:00 | depth 76,534 m ... | reverse complement strand
CAGATGCCCTTCCTACACAACAGGGCGACCTGTGAAAACCCCCAGGCCCACGAACTCATCCGTTGGGAGGGCGGCCAGGCCCCGCTCACGGCGGACGCCGCACCCCCAACCGCCTTCGTCATACTTGCCCGGCCAACCTGTCATTCTTCGATTATGATCAACGACATGTGTGACTCATGGGCCCTTGACATGCACGGCAATGCTAGCACGCGTTTCGGAGGTCGACAAGAATCGGTCGCGCTGTCCATTTTATGCGATAATACCACTGGTTATGTGCCATTTGACGTGTCCACCGATGCCCTCGACGGGATCGTTCGCGTAGCACAGAATGGCGCATGAGCGTGAGCCATCGCAGCGATCCGTTTGACCCCGTACGTGACGCAAAATTGCGGATCGCCGCGTGTCAGGCGACGCGCCCGGTTCGCATCGGTGTACTGGTCAACGGCTGCGCGCGCCGGATGGTCAGCGGTCGGGCGCAGGCGCGCCTCACACGCAGCGCAGGTGACGGGGTCCCGATCGTGTGGACAAGCACGATCGCCGAGGTCCCCGGCGCGTTGCGCGAGCTGCTGTGTCGGCGAGGCGTCAACGTCTTGGCCGTCGCGGGCGGGGACGGCACGGTACATCACATCGTCAACGCGCTGCTGGACCTTCATGCGCAGCACGTGACCGCCCTGCAAGCTGCCTCGGGCGCCGTGGCGGCCGCGACCGTCGCCTTGCCGAGGATGTTGATCCTCAACGGCGGCACGCTGAACATCATCGGTCGAACCGTCGGGATTCACGGTCCGCCGCATCACACGCTCGGCAAGTTTCAGCGTCATTTTGCAGGGGCATCGCTGCGTCGCGTGCCAGCACGGCGCGTCCCGCTGTTGCACGTCTCCCGGCCGGCCAGCTCCGAGCAGCGGTATGGTTTTGTGTTTGGCTCGGAGACGCTTTTTCACGCCATCGAGCTCTACGTCAGATTCGGCGCGGGCTACCTCGGCTTGGCGCGATTTCTCGCCGAGTTGAGCCGGGGTGCGACCGCCGGAAGCGGCTTGTGGCGCGAGGAGCGCTGGAAACTCGGCCCCTTTGGTCACCCGATCAGCGTCGACGGCGTGATCCACCCGACGTACACGGCGGTCGTCGCATCCACCGTCGATTTGACCCTGGCCATCGCGGCGATCCGCGCGATCCGTCGCCCACTCGGGGCGTCGGGGTTCCACGCCAAGGTGGTTCTGGAGGCTGATCCGTTGGCCCTGGTGCGGCAGATCCCTGCGATGATGTCGGAGCGCAGCACCCCCGGCGTCGTCGACGTCCCGGAGGCGCACGAACTCAGCCTCCTGGGGCCATACACGCTAGATGGTGAGTGTTTCGCCGATCCGGGTCCTGGCCGCTCACCCCTACGTGTCGCGACCGCTGCGCATCGGATCGCGCTCGTGCCGGGCGAGTTTGGTGCCGCCGGCTGGTAGCCCCAGGTCCCCCACCTCACTCGGTGAACCTCGCTTGCGCGGATCCGGGGCATTCCAGTACCCTTGACGTCGACTTTCTGCCCCAGAAGTCCGCCCTCGGCCGCATAGCCACTGCGCGTGCACCCCGGAGTATCCGCCCATGGTAACCCTACGATCCTCAGCCATCACCGCCTCGCGACTCGTTAGTCTCGCCTTGGCGCTGTCACTCGTGACCGCGTGCGGGACGAACAAGTCCGGCGACACAGGCGGCGCCGACAGCGGCGCGGACGGTGGCGCAGGCGGCGATGATACGACCGCGGACAGCGGCGCGGACAGCGGCGCAGCGGACGCCAAGAGCGGTGACGCCGGCAAGACGGATGTCGTCGTTGGCGACGTCGCGGGCGCCGACACAGGTGGGAGTGGTGACGTCGCGGGCGGCAAAGACGGAACACCGTCGGACGCCGGCGCTGCAGGTGACACGGGCGCCGCCGACGCGGGCGGCGCACCCGACGTCGACGAGAGTAAGGGCCTGGTCTCCCCGGAGCTGCTCGTCAAGATCCTCGGGCCCAGCGGTCGCGACTGGAATCAGAGCGAATCGCAGAAGATTCAGCTCTCCGGCGTGCTTTTTGGCTCCGCCGACTCGCTCAAATGGGTCAGCTCCACTGGCAAAACCGGGACGATCGAGGTCGCGGCGTATTGGGTCAGCGGCATCATCGACTTGGACGAGGGCGACAACACCCTCACCGTGACGGCGACCAAGGGCTCGCAGGTGCTGACTGACGATCTGCACGTCGTGTACAACCCGTTCTTCTCGTTCGAGACCTCACCTGAGGTCGGCCCGGACCTGCTGTTCGTCAACGAATCCAGCAAACTCATCGTGCGCATGCCTGTCGCGGCGGCGGGTACTGGTGCGGCTGGGAAGGGGCCGGTCGATCCGAGCTCGATCAAGATCGTCGAGGTCGATGAGAAGGGTAACCAGCTCAAGGACTACGGCGCGCTTGTCGACACGGGTACAGCCACGAAGTGTGACGACATCCAGAAAGACGGCATGTTCTCCAGCTGCTTCGATCTCACCCCGACCGTGCCTAAACGCATGTACTTTCGTGTGCTGGCGGACGTTGAAGTGTTCAACAAGAAGTACACGGCGAAGTCGCCGGTGGCGGTCGTGGACGTCGTCAATCGGTTCACCGCTGGCGAGTGCGGTGCGATCGTGTCGTTGCAGCAGAAAGTGAAGACGGCCTATGGCGCCGCGATCGCCGGTGGCACCGCGACTAAGAAGGCTCAAGACGACGCGATCGCGGCGTTCAAGGCCGACGCGACGGTCGCTGATGCTGGGCCGGCCACAGCTGGTTTTGGAGTCTGGGTGGCCTATAAGACCGGTCGCGTCGGTGCCCTAAACCTGGCTCCCGCCGGCACGCGCGGTGGCGGTGGCGCGCTAACGCCCAGTAACGCGGCGTTGCCGACGTATTCGGTCGGTACGCGGCGTGCGTTGGCGCTGGCGCCAGCGGCAGATGAGTTCAACAAGGCGGCAAAGGCGGCGGACCCGAGCGCGCCTGAGCAGGACGAGGCGGCCTTCGCTGGCAACAGCCTCAAGGAGCTGCAGTGCCCGCCCTTCGCGGTCGATAGCTACGTTGACGGTGCCGCCCTGCTGCAGCCGTACCGCGACATGTCGACGTATGGCGTCATCGCGATCACCGGTCACGGCGACGCCTACTTCCAAGGGCTCGACGAGAAGACCAAGAAGGCGCTGCGCTGGGAGCACTTGGGTTCGCAGGAGGTTATTTGGTCCGGCGAGAAGGTGGACTGCTCGGCGTTGTTGCAGAGCAAGAAGACCTGCAACAAAAACGGCGTGGGGTGTGGCGCCACGCAGAAGTGCGTCAAGACCTCAGCGAACGCCGGCGTCTGTATCGACCACACGCAGGGCGACATCATGACCGGTCGCGTCGTCATTGGCGCTGACACCTATGGCCTGACGCCCACGTTCATCAAACGCCACAATACGACCGACTTTCCGGCCTCCATCGTCTACTTGGGTGCGTGTCGGACGCTGTGGAACGGCTCCCTTGCAGCGCAGCTGTACGGCCTAGGCGCGGCAGCGGTGGTCGGCTACTCGGACTATGTTACGAGCGACTTCGCGTCGAGCGTGGGAAAGAAGTTCTTCGACCGGCTCGTCGTCAACGGCGGCAGCGTGCAGCAGGCGATCACAACGACGACGATCGATCCGACCTACAAGTCGCACATGCGGCTGCTCGGCAACAGCAAGGCCAACGCCAAGGACAGCAGCTTGCTGAACCCGAGCTGGGACCTGGGCAAGCCAACCGGCTGGAAGAAGCTCGGCGACGGCCGCGTGATCTCTCGCCTCGGTGTGACCGTGCCCGTGGCCGGCAAGTTCATGGGCATCATCTCCACTGGACTGGGCTTCACCACGCAGACGGGCTCCTTGGAGCAGCCCTTCTGTGTGCCAAAGGGCGCCCAGGAGATCTGCTACTACTGGAAGTTCTACAGCGAGGAGTTCATCGAGTTCTGTGGCTCGTCCTACATGGATCGGTTCACCGCGCAGCTCATCGGCGACAAGGGCAAGATCACCATGACCGACGTCTGGATCGACCCGCTGTGCCCCTACGATTGCGGCGGAAAAGCGCCCTGTACGCCCGGATCTGCGAGCTGCAAGTGCGGCAAGAGCTGGAAGACGCTGACCCCAGCGGATGTGTCGTTTGACAAGGGCGGGGTCTACATGACGCCCTGGCAGAAGGAGTGCAAGGATGTCACCGCGTTCGAGGGTTTGCGCGTCAACTTGAAGTTCTTCTGCACCGACGTTGGCGACTCGATCTACGATAGCGCCGTGCTGATTGATGAGGTCACGATCAAGTAGCCAGCCGCGCCCTATGCGGAGACGTTTCAGCAGGGGCAGACGCCAGCTGGGCCGACGCGCGGGCCGCGCACATCGATGGCCGCTACGCCTCAGCGCTGAGTCTGAGCCGAGGTCGGGAGCGCGTGCGCCCCGCAGATGAAGAAGAGGAAGATCATGCGATTGCCCCCCATCCCACGCCGAGGTGTCCTAGCCGCCTTCCTCGCGGTGACACTGACGCTCGTCGGTGCCTGCTCCGATCCAGCCCAGACCACGCCGACCGACGTAAGCGCCAACGACTCGGGCGGGGCGATCTTCGACGGCGGCGCGACAGGCGACGGGGTGACAACCTCCGACGTCAGCGTCGGCGACTCAGGTGGCGGCGGCGCCGGTGTGTGGCTGACGTTTGAGGTCGACGACTCGGCGAACCAGACCTTTGCCGACGGTGACATCAAGTGGACAGGTTCCTTCACGTGGGACAGCAAGACCAACACCATCATCCCCGCCACCAGCTGGTTGCCCACAGACGGGCCGTATCCGCTGCTCTACGACGACGGGCCCTTGTCGAAAGGCGGCCACGAGAAAGAGGGCGCGACGGCGGGCGATCACCGCTTCAGCACGGCCGTGAAGTTCGTCGCTGTCGAGGACACCACGCTGGAATACGGCGCGCTCAATGAGTTCGACAACTGGATGTGGATCGGCACCAACGGTCAGCTTGAGGTGAAGAAGGGCGCGACCGGCACGCTGGACGCCAAAGGGCTCGTCCTGCCCAAGCACGGCAAGATCGACCTCAAGCTGGAGCTCGACACCGCCAAGCTCAACGCCAAGTTCACGACTTGGACCACCAAAAGCCACAAGTTCTACAGCAAGGGCACCATGAACATGTGGACCCCGGTGCAGCTGCTCGACGACGGCAAGAAGGGCGACGAGAAGGCGACGGACGGCAAGCTGACGTATGTGCAGAGTCAGTATCTCGGCAAACACGACGGCTTGCTCAACGCGGCCAGCGAGGTGCAGTTCATCTTCGTCACGACCACCGGCGACGCCTTTCCGGATGAAGGCCAGGAGTACAAGGGCGCGACGGAGGCCTACAAAGACGGGGTTCGAGCGTGGACCAACACCGGCGCGGGTGGCGCTTGGGTTGAAGTCACGGTGGAGCTCAAGGTCGACTCGAAGGGCAAGTTCAAGAACACGGCGGTGATGGTGCCGGCAACGACCGTCACCCCCTGCGATCCGGCCTGTAAGACGGGTGAGACGTGCACAGACGGCACGTGTGTGAAGGACGTGCCAAAGGTCTGCGATCCGGCGTGCAAGGCCGATGAGACGTGCACTGACGGCAAGTGCATGCCGTCGACGACGAAGGTGTGTGACCCGCTCTGCAAGACTGGCGAGACGTGCACCGACGGCAAGTGCGTGAAGGACACCCCCAAGGTCTGCACGCCCGCCTGCAAGGACACTGAGACGTGTGTCGACGGTACGTGCGCGCCGAAGACCTGCAAGCCCGACTGTGCGGGCGATCAGAAGTGCGTGGTCGACACATGCATCGACTTGCCAGCGATCAGCCAGGTCGACCCGGCCAAGGGCCCGCTCGCTGGCGGCACCAAGGCGACGCTGACGGGCAAAGGCTTCGCCGCGCCCGCGAAGGTGTGGTTCGGCGGCGTGCTGGCCACCGATGTGCAGGTGAAAGACGCGACCAGCCTGACCTGTATCACGCCGGCTGGCACGACTGGCGCGGTGAAGGTTGAGGTCGAGGTTGGTGGCGAGAAGGCGAGCAAGGACAAGGCGTTCACCTATGACGCCGCACCGAAACCGACCGCGCTGCTCATCGCACCGTTGGTGATTGCGGTTGAAGAGGGCGGCGAGATCAAGGGGCTGAAGGCCATCGTGAAGGTGCCGACGGTAAGTCAGTCGCCTGGCGCGACGCCCGGGTTGTCGGTTGATTTTGGCTTCGGCGCGGCCGGCACGGACCCGTCCGCAAAAGACGCAAAGTGGGTGTGGAAGAAGGCGACCTTCGCGAGCGAAGACACCACCAAGGGCGAGGAGACCTGGACGGCCGACTTCGGCAAGCTGGACCTGGGCAGCTACGCCTTCACGGTGCGGGCCAGCTACGCGACGTACATCGTTTACGGTGACTCGACGGGCTCGGAAGACGGCGTCGATGTGAAGAAGCTCGGCAGCCTCACCGTAAACAAGCCGGACGCGACGCCAACGGCGACCGGCTTCGAGACGCCGTACATGGCCGCCACCAACGGTAAACTGGTCATCCTTGGCAAGAACCTGACGAGCGCCGCCAAGGTTACGTTCAAGAGCGACTCGGGCTTTCCGCCAGTGCAGGGGACCAATGTCGCGGTCGTGACGGGCAAGGGGATCTCGGTAGACATGGTCTCGCCGAACGGCACGATCCCGGCGTTCCCAGGCACGGTGACCGTCACGCCCGAGAAGGCGGCCCCGATCGTGATGCCAACCAAGCTCGACGTCGCGCCGATTGGCACTCCCACGATCGATGGCGATCCGACGGAAAAGGAGTGGAAGATCACGCAAGCGGCCGCGCTGCAGGCATCCGATTGGGGGGGGGCAAACACCCTGAGCGCGCTCTTCGTTCACTACGACAAAGACAACTTCTACCTTGGATTCACCGGCACAGTGGAGAAGACGAACGCGATCGTGGTCTACTTCGACACCGACTACGGCGCGGCGACAGGCGTGAAGAGTCCGACGGACTTGAAGGACAGCACAGGCGCCCTCGACGACGCGATCTCGAATCTGCTGAAGATGCTCGACGGCAAGTTCGGCGCCGAGTTCGCGATGGGCACGGTCGGAATGGCCAGCCAAACGACCGGAAAAGCCGCGGATTCGACGAACGCGGGATGGCGAAGTCTGGCGACGCCGGCCGATCTGTTCTGGCTTGGCGGCAAGGTGGTCGCGAAGGACGGCGTCGGGGTTGAGGCCAGCTTGCCGCTGAAGGAGATGTTCCCCAAGGGGATCCCAGCCGGCGGCGCGACCGTCGCATTTTTCGTCAAGCTGGTGAATGCAGATGGCTCGAAGGCGCCCAAAAACGGCGCAATCCCGGACCAGAAGACCAGCGACCCGGCGACGATCGACACGGTGCTGACCGTTCGTGTGTACCAGCTACCCTAGCCGCAAGGAGTGACGCCGATGATGCCTTGCGCCAACACCACGCGGATCGCGGTGCTTGCTGGGTTCATTTTGGCGGTGGCGCCATCCCCTTCGCGGGCGGCCGTGCTGCTGAGCGAGAGCTTCAACCTCAACACCTCAGACTTCGCCGGCAACTCGTCGTTCTCCAACAAGTACTGCAAGGATTCGTGGACGACCGCGCTCAATGGCGGCGTGATCGCGAAGACCGACGACGGCTGCTCCTGCGCGGCGACGGGCCAGAGCGCCTGTGATTACGCGGTCTACACTGCCCGTGGCAACACCTGCTACAAGTCGGAGCCAGTCGACAACTTGCTGGTCGCAGGCCAAGCCTCTTGGACGGATTACGAGCTCACCGTTCGCTTGCGCAACGAGGACGACGACACGCTCGGCGTGGTCTTTCGTTACCAGAACACGGCGAACTACTACGCCGTGTGGCTCAGTCGCGACGTCGGGCCAGGGGTGGGCGCGGCGTGTGACGGCAGCTTTCCGGGCGCGCGCTTGGTCAAGTTCTCGGCCAAGACTGGGGCAGGCAAGGGCGTGCTGCTCGCGGCCAGCCAAACCACGTACAAGGTGGGCAAGGTGCATCTGCTGCGTGTGCGGGTGAAGGGACCCAGCATTGTCGTGCACTTTGACGCCAACTCCGACGGCGTCATCGACGAGGTCAGCGAGCTGCTCTTCGACACCGCGGATGGCACCCACGCCAACGGTGCGATTGGTCTGTACGCCTATCAAAACGGCGCTGCAGCGGGGACGAACTGCGCGAAGGGCGGCTGCTGGTTTGATGACTTGAAGGTGACGACGGTCGACGCCACCGTCACGCCAGACGCGGGTGGTACGGGCGGCGACGCGTCGATGTCGGTGGATGCTGGGGGCTTCGATCCGCCCCAGGATGCCGGCTTGGCGCCTCACGACAGTGGTGGCGGCGCAGATGGCGCTGGCGCGGACATGAGCGACACCACCGGAGCCAGCGACCTCGGGGTCAGGCACCAGAGCGATGCAGCGAACGACGCCACCGTGGATCCTGCTGATGTCGTCGCCGCGGACGCGCCGAGTTGGGCGAACGATGCCGCCGGCGATGGCGCCGCACCGCTCGGGCCGTTCGACGGTGCGTCAGCGCAGCCCCTGACGCTAACCGTGGTGAGTCGCGCCGAAGACGGCGGTTGCACAGCTGGACGTCAGGGTTTGCCGGCGACGCTGTGGCCAGCGCTGCTCGCGGCGCTCGCGCTGGCGTGGCGCCGACGCGTGCATCGCTAGTCCCGCCTGCAGCTGTCTGGCTGGCCCGCGTTCGCGTACGGCCACGGCGGTGCTTGTCTTACGCCCTGACTGTCCGTTCCGTAGCCGGTCACCGCAGCGACCCAGGCTCCAGCACCTCAGGTTTGCCCGGCGCCGTGCGGGCCTTCTTCGGTCGCGGCTTGCTGGGTGACGCCGCGCCGTCAGACGCTTTCTTGGTTGACCCAGCGCTGCCCGACTTCTTGCTCGTCGCCCCACCGGCGGCATTCTTGGCTGACGCCCGCGCGCTGCGGGGCTTCTTTTTCGGCGTTGGAGCGGACTCACCCGCCCGCAGCGCCCGCGCCCAGAGCAGCAACAGCAACACGAGCAACGCCAATACCGGCCAGTCTCCAAGGGCGGCGTACACGGTGCGCTGCTCCATGAGGGGCACGGTGTGCATCAGCACTTCGGCGCCTGTGAGCTTGGTCTCTTTCACCCGTCGACCCAGCGCGTCGATGAAGACAGAGACGCCGGTGTTGGTCGAGCGAATGAGCCAGCGCCGATACTCGACCGTGCGGAGCTGCGCGAGCTGCATGTGATGGTAGGGCTCTGCCGTGGCGCCGAACCACGCGTCGTTCGTCATGTTGATGAACACGTTCGGGTTGTGCTCGGCGACGCGCCTGGCGTGGCGGGGGAGCAGGTCCTCGTAGCAAATCAGCAGGCCGATTCGTGCTGCCCCCAAGGTCACCGGCCGCGTCCGGGTCCCTGCCTGAAACCGCGATGACTCGGGCAGCAGGTCATAGAGCGTCGGGTACGTCTCACCGAAGGGCATGTACTCACCAAAGACCAGCAAGAAGGCCTTGTCGTAGAGATCGAGCACGCGTCCGTCCGTGTCGATGAGCAGCGCGCTGTTGTAGCAGGCCTTGCAGTCGGCGTTCCGGGGCGGGAGCTCGCCGCCGTGTGTCATCGCGCCCATCAGCAGCGGCGTCGCGAACCCGCGTCGTGGCGTGTTGCGCTCGAACTCTGGCGTGTTCTGGTCTGCGGCGACGGCCTGGTCGAGCGTGCCCCGCGGCAAGGCGCTCCGGGCGGGCAGCAGGCGCTTGGCGGCGCGGGGCACCACAAAGGAGGCTTGCGCTTGAAAGCCAATGACATCGGTCAGCTCCGTGCCGCCTTTCCGAAGCGTCTGCCACACGCCAACGCGCGAGCGCTGCCACACCTGACCGCCGCGTCCCAGCACCAGCACACGTCCAAGCGCGTCGGAGGCGCCGCCCAGCAGGTCGACCTTGGCAGGTGGCTTGATCGGTCGCCACGTGCCACCGGCGGAGCGACGCATCAGCGCCCCGTCTGCGCCGGCAACCCAGGGCGTACCGTCTGGACCGAACCACGCGGCATACAAGTCCGACCCGCCCGAGCGCGCCACACGCATGGTGCGCGTGCTCCCCGTCACGATGACGCCGTTGGCACCGGCGGCGACAAAAAGGTGGCCGAGCGGATCACCCGAGACGGCCCAGAGGTCATGCGTGGTGGGAGACTTCGCGCGCTGCACGGAGTGACCCAGCATGCGCAGCATCACGCCGGCTCGGCCTACGGCCAGCAAATCACCGACACCGTTCACGGCGACGGCGGTCATGTCGACCTCTCCGACCGACATCCCCGGGACCTCCACGAGCTCAGGGCGCGCTGGCGGCGGCAACGGGCGCTCCTTGCCGAGCGGCTCCTCCGGCCAGGCTAGCTGCCAGATGCGCCCACGCCGGCCGAGGACGACGCCCGCCGGCGACCGCCCCAGGAGGTTGACGCCCGCCGTCGCCGAATCCACCGCCTGCACCGCGTCCGGCATCGGCACGACGCTGGTTCCCCACGGTGAGCTGGTCACGACCTCGCGGCCTGCGATGAGGTAGCGCCAGATGTCGCCGCTGGGCGACGACAGGCCCGTCAAGAGCTCGGTGGTGCGCGGCAGGCCGCGTTTATCCTTCCGCAGCGTCACCAACGCCCTGTTGTTGTGTCGGAGCAGCGCGCCGCCAGCGCCGACCGCCAGGAAGCGGTCCTCCGTCCGAATGACGGGCACAGCGCCGTACGGTTGATAGGCGCTCTCCGGCCAGACGATGAGCTCCGCGCCCATGTTCTCAAGCTTCGCGCTCATTCTCTGATGCTTGAGCAGGTTCTTGCGCAGCGTTCGCACACGCGCTTCGGCGCCGAGGTGGCGGGCCTCCTTCTCCCAGATCCCCACGTCGCCTTCGACCAGCCCGATCTTCAGCGTCTTGGCTTCGTTTTGCGCCGCCTCGATCTGCTCGATTCGAACGCGCCCATAGCCGTAGGACGTCGCCACCAGCAGCGCGCACACCGCGAGAAAGGACAGGGCAGGGCGTCGTCGCGTCAGCGCCGCGATTCCGAGCTCGGCGAGCGCCGCGTTGGCCGCGTAGAGCTGCGCCGACACCAGCGACACACCGCCCAAGTCCGCGATCTGGATCATCGCGGTC
>ERZ889078.3163-NODE-3163-length-11122-cov-8.137978_pt1 | contig 11122 bp, 8 predicted proteins | sample MGYA00521266_ERZ889078 | MGnify/ENA primary metagenome ERZ889078 (study PRJEB32303, sample SAMEA104408618) | aquatic metagenome | biome: Brackish water; feature: Pelagic; material: water | place: Baltic Sea | collected 2014-06-16T06:34:00 | depth 76,534 m ... | reverse complement strand
AGGGCGTTCCAGCCGTCCAGCAGGCCGCCTTCGAGGGGTTCTCGCGCGATGTTGCGGCCCAGCGGGGCGTCGCTGAGGCTGATGTCGCGGTCGTACAGCTTAGATTTCGCCGCGCCGCACGCCCAGCCCAGCCCGACGAGGCCGACCAGCAGCAGCACCGCGTGGGTCGACCGCCGCGCGAACGGAGCTGGAGGGCAGGGCTGGCGCATCGGAGGGCTGTGCATGGCCCCCATCGTAGGGTCCGGCGCGAACGGCATCAAGCTGTGGTCGATATTTCCGGCGCATGGTTCGGCCGTTCGTGGCTGAGGCTGTGCGCGGCTTGCGCTGTGTTCGGCGAGGAATCTGCTACGCTGGCGACCGACCACTCGGAGGATCTTACTCGTGCAGCTGCTCCCGTCGTTTCCAGCCCCCAGACTTGTGCGCCGCCGACGGGTTTCGGCCCGCGTCGCCTGCGTTGGCGCGCTCTTGGTCCTCGCCCCCAGCGTCTTGCTTCAGTGCAGCGGTGAGCCCGCAGCGGGCGGTGAAGGGGCGGCGTCGACCGATGTGCTGGCCTTGCCGGAGATCATCGGCTTCGCCGACACAGGCGCGGCGAGCGATGGCGTGGTGTGGCACTCCGACGCCGGCCCCGACGTCGCCGGTTTGGACGCTGTGGCGCCTGACGTCGTGGCCCCGGACGCACCCGGCACCGGCGTCAGCAGCTGCGAATTTACCGTCGATCCGGCCCCCGGCGAAGCCGGCAGCGCCTGCGCAGCGCCTGGCGATTGCGACAGCAGCTACTGTGTCGACGCGCCCGGCGGCAAGGTGTGCACACGCACGTGTGTCGAGTGTTGTCCGACCGGTTTCGCCTGTGAGGTCGCCCCCGGGGCCGACTCCGTCAACATCTGTGTGCCCAAGCTCAAGGCCCTCTGCCGACCGTGCGGTGCCGACAGCGGCTGCGATGCGATCTCCGCGGGCGCGCTCTGCGTTGGCTACGGCGCGGCAGGGTCGTTCTGCGGTGGCGGCTGCGTCGCCGACGCCGATTGTCCGGCTGGATTCGCTTGCGCGCAGTCGAACGGCAGCCAAGGCAGCGCCAAGCAGTGTGTGCGGAGCACAGGGGCCTGCACGTGCTCCGCCGCCGCGACGACCGCGGGCGCGAGCACGGCCTGCCAGCTGACCAACAGCTTCGGCACCTGCACCGGGACCCGAAAGTGCGCCGCGGCGGGCCTCACCGACTGTGACGCGACGACCCCTGCGGCCGAGGTGTGCAACGGCGTCGACGACGACTGTGACGGCGAGACCGACGAGGGGCTCGCTGGTTTGGCCTGTGAGAGCAGCGCCCCGGCCGGGACCTGCCAAGGCGTGACGACGTGTGCGTCCGGGGTCGCTGGGTGCACCGCGCCGACGCCAACCGCCGAGACCTGCAACGGGCTCGACGATGACTGTGACGGCGTCACGGACGAGGGGCAGCCCGACCTCGACAAGGATGGCCAAGCCGACTGTGTCGACCCGGACATCGACGGTGACGGCACACCCAACGCCGCGGACTGTGGGCCGCTGGATCTGGCCGTCTCGCCATCCGCCACCGAGGTCTGCAACGGCAAGGACGACGACTGCGACGGAGAGACCGACGAGGCTGGCGCGAGCGGCTGCGTCGTGCGCTACGTGGACGCTGACAAGGACGGTTTCGGCGCGGGCACGACCGCAGCGGCTGGCAGCTGCTTGTGCAAAGCCACGGGAGACTGGACAGCGACGCTCTCGGGCGACTGCGCGGACGACAACAAGGCCGTCTTTCCGGGCGCAAAGGAGCAGTGCAACGACGTGGATGACGACTGCGACGGCGTCGTGGATGAGGGCTGCGACGATGACGGCGACGGGTGGTGCGACAAGACGATGGTCGCTGTAGGGCTGCCAAAGGTCTGCACGCAAGGCTTGGCGGATTGTGATGACGCCGCCGCCGCCGTGTCGCCAGGCGCCAAAGAGCAGTGTGGTAACCAGATCGACGACGACTGCGATGGCACCACCGATAGCGGTCTGAACGCGGTCAGCTGTGCCCAGTTCTACATCGACGCGGACAAGGACGGCGCCGGCGGCAAGGCGACGCAGTGTTTGTGTGCCGCTGCGGGGCTCTATCAGGCGAGCACGGCGACCGATTGCGATGACGGCGACGCGGCGGTGAACCCGGCGGCGACGGAGATCTGCGGCAACCAGCAGGATGACAATTGCGATGGCAGCCAAGATGAGCCGGACGCCAAGGGCTGTGTGGCGCATTGGCATGACGGTGACAAAGACGGCTTTGGCGGCGGAAAACCGGCCTGCTTGTGTGGACCGTCGGCGACCCACGGCGCGACCAAGGGTGGCGACTGTGCGGACACGGACGCCAGCGTCGCGCCAAACGCCAAGGAGAGCTGCAACGGAAAGGACGACAACTGCGACGGCAAGACCGATGAGCAGGACGCCCAGGGCTGCCTGGCCTACTACGTCGATGTGGATGGCGATGGGTTTGGCACCAAGGCGAGCAAGCCCGGCAACTCGGCCTGTTTGTGCGCGCCGCTGAAGCCATGGACGGTGACCCTGAGCGGCGATTGCGACGACGCCGACAAGGCGATCGGCCCGGGCGGCAAAGAGGTCTGCAACAGCAAGGACGACGACTGCGATGGCGCCACCGATGAGGCCGACGCGGGCGGCTGCGCGGAGTGGTACGTCGATGGCGACAAGGATGGCTGGGGCGTGACGGCTTCCAAGCTGTGTTTGTGCGGTAAAAGCGCGACCCACAACGTGACGAAGGGCGGCGATTGCCAGGACGGTGACGCCGCGATCTCGCCCGCCGCCGCCGAGACATGCAACGCCAAGGATGACGACTGCGACGGCAAGATCGACGAGGTCGGGGCGTCGGGGTGTACGCCGTGGTTCTACGACGGCGACGTGGACGGTTGGGGCAAGCTGACGGACAGCCAGTGCTTGTGCGCGGCGAAGGCGCCCTACCTCTCGGCCAAACCGGGCGACTGCGACGACACGAAGGCTGGCGTCAAACCGGGCGCGACGGAGAGCTGCAATGCGCTCGACGACGACTGCGACGGCAGCACCGACGAGGCCGGCGCCAAGGGCTGCGCGGTGTATTTCGCGGACAGTGACCAGGACGGCTACGGCAACCCGCTCGCCGGCTCGCAGTGCCTCTGTGCGGCCAAAGCCCCGTTTGTGGCCCTGCAAGCGGGGGACTGCAATGACGCGGACAAGACCATCCACACCGGCGCCGCTGAGCAGTGCAACGGCAAGGACGATGACTGCGACGGCGTGACCGATGAGATCGGCGCCAAGGGCTGCAAGGTTTGGTACTTGGACACCGACCAGGACGGCTACGGGCTCACCCAGCTCAGCCAATGCCTGTGCGCGGCGGCGACGCCCTTCACCGCGAGCAAGCCAGGGGACTGTAACGATGGCGACAAGGCGATCCATCCGGCGGCGAAGGAGCTCTGCAACAGCAAAGACGATGACTGCAATGGCAGCACCGACGAGGGCGAGGGCAACCTGGTGTTTTACTTCGACGATGACAATGACGGTTTTGGCACCGCCGCGAGCGCCAAGCTGTGTAAGCCGCTGGGGCTCTACCGGGCCAGCAAAGCAGGAGACTGCAAAGACACCGATAAGGCCGTGTTCCCGGGGAATCCGGAGGTCTGCGATGGCAAGGACAACGACTGCGACGGGCAGACCGACAACAACGCCAAGGATGCCAAGGTGTGGTTTCTCGACACGGACAAGGATGGGTGGGGCGTGACCGGCGCGAGCAAGCTGCTCTGCAGCGCCGCCACGCCCTACGTCGCGTCGAAGGCGGGGGACTGCGCTGATGGCGACGCTGCGGTGAACCCGGGCCAGACCGAGATCCAGTGCAACAAGAAGGACGACGACTGCAAGGGCGGCGACGCGTGCACGCAGTGCGCCGGGGTCTGCGGCGGCAAGTGCGGCAGCTCGGCGCAGCAGACCACGACCAAGCTGGTCTGCTACATCATCTTCGACTTCAAGATCTGCCAGAACGAGCCGGTTGCGTGCTACTGCGACGCGGCGTGCGTGGGCTTCGGAGACTGCTGCCCAGGCCGCGCGACCTGCTGCCAGTGAAACCAACGGCCTCGGCTGCGATGACGCAGATCACGCCGTCTGTCGGCCTAGCCCTGCGCGCCCAGCCCCGCATGCAGCCGCGTTCGGCGTAGGAACGTCGGCACCGGCGCGAAGCGGCTCGTCCCCGCCTTCTTGCGCAAGTTCAGCGTCAGCCCGGCTGGGTTGTAGACCCGCAGGTTGTGTGTGGTCGGCGTGGTGATGAGGAACTGCGCCTGCGTGACCTCAAGAAAGCGCGCGACCTCGTCGATACGCTCGATGGACAGGTGGGCGAAGGGCTCGTCGAGGATGAAGAAGCCCGCGGTCTGGCCCTCTTCGTTCATCGTCAGCGCCATCAGCAGGATCAGCGACGCCACCACCGACTGGCCGCCGGAGAGGCGACTGTCATGGACAGGCACCGGTCGCTTGCCGTCAAACCCGACCCGCACTTCCAGCCCAGCCCGGCCCAGCAGCGCGTCACCCTCGGCTCGGAGCTGATCCGCGCCGGGTACATGCACATCCACCTCGACCCGGCACAGCTCCCCCAGGGCGAGCACGTTGCGCCGGTAGCGTCGGATCGTCTCTTCCACCACACGCACATAGGCCTGCCGCGCGAGGCCGAGCTCTTCGGTCTGCTCGTCGAGCTCGTGGCGCCGGCGGGCGAGCTGCCGATCGTGATCGACCAGCTCGGCGTGGCCTTTCTGCCAGAGCGGTACAGCGCGATGATCGCGGGTGCCCGTCCACCCTTCGACCCGACGTCGCAGGCTGTTGAGGCGCTCGACCAGCACGACCTCGGGCTCCAGCAGCTCCAGCGCGGCGGCGCCTCTCAGGGCTTTCGGCACACGTGGCTCGACCTCTGCCAGCTCGCTGTCGACCCGCAAAATCCGCGAATCCACGGTGGCGGCGCTGCTCCGGGCTCGGTCGCGTTCCAGCAGCGCTTCGCGGTGGCGATACTCCAGCAGCGAGATCCGTCGCTCGCGGTCGATGAGCTGGTTGTTGGCCTCGTCGACCTCACCCAGCAGCGCCATCAAGCGTTCACTCGCCGCGCGCCGCTGCTCACCGATCTCCGTCAGCCGGGTCTTGAGGCTGTCCGGGTCTCCGAGCCGCTCGAGTAAACGCCCCTGCGCCTTGGCCGCCGCGAGCGACTCGTCGATCGTCCGCAGCCGCGCGTTGGTGGGTTGCAAGGAGCGCTGCAGCTCGTCACGACGACTCCGCATCTGGCCGAGCTCGCCGTCGATCTGATGGGTGCGATGTTCGCCAGCGCCGGACCCGCAGTAGAGATCTTGGGTGCCGACGAAGATGCCGCCGCGGGTGTCCTGTTTGTAGCCATCGGGGGTAATCGAGATGGCGCCGCGGCCCAGATCGTGGCCATCCTCGACGGTCTCCACGAGCGTCACGCTGTTGAGCATCCGCGCCACGTTCTCGGGCACGCGCGGGTCCGAGAACGTCACGACTCCCAGCGCCGATCCGGGCCGCGGCTTGGGCCGCGTTCGTGGCCCGTACTCTGAGATGTAGCACCGGTAGCGCTGGCGCTGCGCCATCTTGCGGGCGCGCATGGTGTCGTCGCGCTCCACCAGAATCGAGAAGCGTTCCCGGCCGAGGATGGACTCGACGGCGATGTGCCAGTGGTCGTCCGTGATCTCGATCATGTCGGCGACGAGCGAGTGCGGCACCTCCTGGTCGCGCAGCTCACGCACCATGCGCTGCACCCAATCGGGCGGACGCCGGCGACTGTCACCCTCGCTCAGGGCCTCGCGCTCACGACGCAGCTTGCCAATCCGGCCCAATAGCTGAGTCAACTCGCCACGGATGCCGCCTTCAGCGGCGATCAGCCGTTCGCGCTCATCGATCAGCTTGTGCACATCGACCATGCCCGCGCTGGCCCCAGAGTCCTCGTACTCTTGATTCCAGCGCAACAGGTCACGGTAGCGGCTGTCGAGCTGCTCTTTCTCCTTGAGCAACGCCTGATATGCCTGCTTTTTCTCGACGATCGCGGCGCGGATCTCCTCGACGCCCTTCACCAGCCCATCGCTCTCCCGATGGAAGCCGCCGAGCACGCCGTCCGCCTCTTTCAGCGTGTTCTGGGCCCGCTCGCGCTCGATCGTCAGCGTGTGGCGTTGATCGGTCAGGGCCTTGAAACGCGCGGCGGGAAGGCGCTCATCACGGACTTCACGCTCGGTGTTCTGCAGCTCCACAAAGCGCTCATAGCTCTCCGCGTCGCGCCGCAGGGTGTCGATGTGCATGCGCATCATCGTCACGCGCTGCTCAAACCCCTCAAGATCGCGCTGTCCGCTCAGAAACGTCATGCGGGCGTCGCCGTAGCGCTCTAGCACCGCCTTGTCGCCCTGCATCTCCAGCACATATTCGAGCAGCTGCTCGGGTGTGCGTCGCGCCAGCTTGTGGGTCTCACCCTGCTCCAGCGCCAAGATCTTCAGCAGCGTTCGGGGCACCTGCGCCAGCTCCAGTTCGCGCGAGAACTCCATCGGTCGGAGCGAGCCGCTCAGGTCTTTCAAGGTCTCGATCGGCGCGTCGCCGCCGACGACGAGGTAGCGGCGCTCCCACTTGCCCTGCTTGCGCTCCAGCACACAGGCGAGCGTCACCTCCTCCTCAAACCGGCCCAGATGACTCCACGGCCGACGCCCAGCGCGACCCGGCGGATTGTCCACCAAGGCCTTGATCACGGCCACGCCGGTGTCGTCGCGCAGGTACTGCGGCAGCTTGCGGGAGGTCGACAGCCGCGTCGCGTTCAGCAACACACGGATCGCGTCGAGCAGCGTGGTCTTGCCGGAGCCGTTGGGCCCCGCCACCAGCACCACCCGATCGTCGAGCGGCAGGCGGATGTGAGACCAGTAGTCCCAGTTCATGACTTCGATGGCGCGAAAGGTGAACATTTAGCTGCCCCCCGGCGCTGCGTCGTCGTCGTCGTAGGGTTCGTCTTCCGCTGCCGCGTTTTGGCTGTCGAGCAGATCCCACAGCACAGAATCTCGCAGCTTCCTCGCCATCTGCACCCCGTCGATCAGCAGATCGAGCAGCGGACCTTCGCGCAGATCGCCAGCGCGACTCTCCGTGATGAAGCCGGCGTTCTTGAGCTGGCCGACATAGCGGGTGAACGCTGTCTTGCCGAAGCGATGACCAAACTCGGCGTACAGGGCGGCGCGCGGAACCTTAGCGCGCGGCGCTGCCGCCTCCTCGGCCGCTCCGATCGGTTCGCCGCGGGCCTCCGCTTCGGCCGCAGCTTCGAGTCGGCGTCGGCGTGCTTCATCGCTCGCGACGCGGCGTGGCAGCACCAGCTTGGCCCAGAGGATCACCAGCAGCGCCAGCGCGCCACGTGGCAAACGCGTGTTTGTGCCCCAGTCGAAACGCACGTCACTCTCGATGTGCGCGGCCAGACGCACGGCGAAGTGGTCCGATGTGTAGCTGTCGACCAGCTCCAGCCCGACCTGGCTCAGACGGCGCTTGACGCTGTCGCGCAGGTCGTCGTCCAGCAGCAGATCTCGGCAGCTCTTCTTCGGCACGTACCGCCGAATCAGCAGATGCGCGCAGATCTCCTCGGCTCGCCGCGCGAGCAGCTCGTCTTCGACTTTGGGAGCGGCGTCGAGGTCCTGCGACGTGTCGAGCGCGAGCTGCGAATCATCCATATGCCGAGGCCTCCGAGGCGACGATGAGAGCCGCCCCGCATAGCACAGGGTCTGGTTGGGGACCAGTGGCTCAGCGCGGATCTGGCGGTTTCAACGCCCACACGCGCAGCTCGCTCAGCGTCTCGCGCAGCACCTTCTCGAGGTGCGCGGACCGAGTCGTCGCGGTGACTTTGGCCGCCACGGCGTCGCGCGTCGTCGCCAGGGCCTCTTCCAAACGCTGTTCGGCGTCTTCCAGCGCCGCGCCACCCAGATTCGCCGCGCCCAGCGCCGCTTCGGCCGCCTCGACCCTTGCGCCCTGGGCTGCCACGGCTGCCTCGCGCTCGGTAGCGGCCTCTGTCAGCCGGCCAATCGTCGCTGCGCTCTCCGTCGCAGCTTTCTTGAGCCCGGCCAGCTGCGCCATGAGCTGCGCGGTGTTCTCACGCGCCGCGACCTCCGTCTGATTCAACGTCCCTTGCGCGGCGATCAGGGCCGCAGTTAGATCGGCGGCCCGCGACTCGGACAGCGCCGCCTCGTCGCGCGCGGTCGTCAACGCAGCGCGCGCCTCGGCGTGGGCTGCGATCTCCGCGCGTGCGTCGCCCAGCGCCTCACGCAGCGCCGCGATCTCCCCGACCTGCGAGCGCAGGCCGTCAAGCTCGACGAGCTGTACCCGCAGCGTCTCCACCTCTTCGGTGCGTGCGCGCAAGGCGTCCACCTGTGCTCGCAGCCCTTCGATCTCCCCGAGCTGCGCCTGCGCCGCGGCCAGGTCGGCGCGCGATTCGGCCAGCGCGTCGGCAAGCGTGTCGGTCAGCGGGTCCACCGCGGCCGCTGCGTCGACCGTCGCGGCCTTGGACGCCGCCAGCGTGTCGTCGCCCGACGTCGACCGCGCAGCCGCCGCGGCGGTCGCCGGCCGCTGCGTTCGCTGTGACGCGCCCTTCGTGTCCGATCGCAGCGCCTTGCGGGCGCCAGGGATCGTGTAGCCCTCCGTGTAGAGCAGGTGCTTGATCAGGTTGAGCCGCTCGACCGTCGCCTTGGTGTAGAGGAACCGTCCGGTCCGCGAACGCTCAGGTCGCACCGTCGGAAACTGCTGCTGCCAAAACCGCACGACGTGGCTCTTGACCCCAAGCAGGTCGGCGACCTCGCCGATCCGGAAGTAAACTTTGTCAGGGAGCACGAGGGCAGGGGGTGGCGTATTCATGGCGCGATATCACCACGCTACCGTACGGCACGCAATGCATGGCATCGCAGTTACGTGTCTCACCCGGCCAGACATTCCTGCACGCGATCTCAGCTGGGCGTCCCCGCTTGGCTTCCGCGCAAGGCAACCGCGCTCGGCATCGTGGCTAGGCCTCTCCGCACGTGATCACAAAAAAATCGCGCAAAAACAGAACAAACCAGCCCCCCATGAGGAGGCTGGTAGTTCTCGTTTCGTCCAGCGTCACAACCGAGATCAGTCGCCTAGGCAGCTGTCCGCTCTGCTGTCCAGATCCAACTGGCGACACCCGATCACAGGCGCTGGCGCGCTCGGCGTGATCGTGGCGCTAGCCGTTGAGCTGCTGCTTGAGCACCTGCGAAGGCTTGAACGTCAGGACTTTGCGCGCCGAGATGAGGATCGGCTCATCCGTCTGCGGGTTGCGTCCCATGCGGGACTTCTTCTCGCGAACCACGAAGTTGCCAAAGCCCGAGACTTTGACCTTCTCGCCGTGCCCGAGGGTCTCTTTCAGCGTCTCAAACACCAACTCGACGATCTCCGCCGCTTCGCGTTTCGAGAATCCGCCCAACTTATCGTAAACTGCTTCGACGATGTCAGCCTTGGTCATGGCGTCCTCCTGCTGTGCGTCACCGGCGCTGTAGGTCCGGATCTGCTGAATCTTGTTCGGCTTAGGCCGCGGCGGATGCCTTGGCGTGCTCGTACACCGCCTGGAATGCCGCGGGGTCCTTGAGGGCCATCTCGGCGAGCACCTTGCGGTCGAGTTCGATGCTGGTCTTGTTCAACCAGCCTGCAAATACCGAGTATTTGCCGCCAAGACCACGGGTCGCCGCGTTGATGCGTGCGATCCACAGGGCGCGGAACGCACGCTTCTTGCGGCGACGCTCCTTGTACGCGATCTTCAGACCGCGGAGCACCTGCTCACGAGCGGTGCGATACAGGCGCGAACGAGCGCCTCGCATCCCCTTGGCCATCTTCAGGAACTTCTTGTGGCGTCGACGCCCTTTGAACCCTGTCTTTACGCGCGGCATGACTGCCTCCTCTAAACTCGTCTACCCCACAAGAATCATGTTCCGGTGGTGGTGTCCAATGACGGCTCGCCGCGGTGCAACGACCACGGCCAGCACTGATGTGTGGTCTCGAACTGGCTTAGCCGTAAGGCAGCAGCCGCCGAATTGCCCCGACGTTTGCCATATCCATCGTCTTGCTACCGCGCGGTTGCCGCTTGTCTTTGCGGCGCATGTGCTCAAGCAAGTGACGGCGATTGGCGCTACCACGTTTGATTTTTCCGCTCTTGCGGATGGTGAAGCGCTTCGCAGCGCCTCGGTGGGTCTTCATCTTAGGCATGGGTGTTCTCCGGCGCCTCAGCTCTGGCGACCCTTATGGGTCACCTGGGTCGTATTCATCACCGGAGCCTCTGGCGGCGGCGGTGCTGGCGTGGATGGAGCCGTCTCGGGGCTCTTCTCCTTCGGTGCTCCACCCTTCTTCGGGTTGAGCATCATACTCATCGTGCGCCCTTCCATCTTGGGGTGCACATCGAGCGCGGCGACATCGGCCAGCTCCTGGGCGATATCCATCAGTCGCCGACGTTGAGCGTCGGTGTACGCCATCTCACGACCACGGAACATGATCGTGACTTTGACGCGATTGTTCTCGCCCAGAAAGCGCCGTGCTCGGTTCATCTTGGTCTCGAAGTCATGCTTTTCCGTCTTGGGACGGAACTTCACTTCTTTGACCTCGATGTGCGTCGAGCTGCGCTTCGCTTCCTGCGCGCGTTTCTTCTGCAAGTACTTAAACTTGCCATAGTCCATGATCCGGCAGACCGGAGGGCGCGCAGCCGGCGCCACCTCGACGAGATCTACACCAGCCTCCTGGGCCAAGCGCAGCGCTTCCTCGATAGCGACGATTCCAAGCTGCTCTGCGTCCATACCCACGAGGCGAACCTCGGGGACTCGGATGCGGTGATTGACGCGCGGCTCGCGGCCACGTTCTTCGTCTTCCCCACCGCGGGATCTCCGGAAACCCATGCGTGCACTGACCTCTCGGGCTGAGCCCGGACGATCCGGCCAGCAGGGTGATGGACTCTGCTGGAGGGTCAGCATGACTGACCACTCCAACTAGACATGATCGTCGCCCGGCAATTTGCCAGGGGACGATGGTAGGCACGAGCGGACTCGAACCGCTGACCCCCACGATGTCAACGTGGTGCTCTAACCAACTGAGCTACGCGCCT
>ERZ889078.3161-NODE-3161-length-11131-cov-11.866919_pt1 | contig 11131 bp, 7 predicted proteins | sample MGYA00521266_ERZ889078 | MGnify/ENA primary metagenome ERZ889078 (study PRJEB32303, sample SAMEA104408618) | aquatic metagenome | biome: Brackish water; feature: Pelagic; material: water | place: Baltic Sea | collected 2014-06-16T06:34:00 | depth 76,534 m ... | reverse complement strand
ACCAGGACTTCCGGAATGGAGGACATGCCCACGGCATCGGCCCCGCAGTTTTGAAGCCAACGGGTTTCCGCAGGTGTTTCCAGGCTGGGCCCGGGAATGCAGACATACGTGCCGCTGACCACCAGAGGCAGTCCGCAGTCTCTGGCACAGTCCAGGGCGCATTTGATCAGGCCAGGCTCATAGGGGACGGAAAGGTCTGGGAAGCGAGGCCCCCAGCTTTCAATATTAGGGCCACGCAGTGGGTTGTCGCCGAGAAAGTTGAGATGATCACGGAAGACCATGATGGTCCCGGGCGCAAAGAGCGGGTTGAGGCCGCCTGCGGCATTGGTGACGATCAGTCGTCTGGGCCCGAGAAGGCTCAGGACCCGAATCGGAAAGGCCACATCCCGGGCCGAATAGCCCTCGTAAAAGTGAAATCGGCCCTGAAGCACGACCAGAGGATGGCCGTTGATCCGGCCCAGGATCAGGTTGCCCTGGTGACTCTCAACCGTCGATCTGGGGAAAGAGGGCAGCTCCGCGTAAGGAATGATCAGTTCGATGTCGAGCCGATCGGCAAAAGAGCCCAAGCCGGTGCCCAGCTGGACAATGGTTGCCGGGCGAAAGGGCAACCGTTTGTCAAGGAAGTTGACGCAGGCCTCGATCTGTTGCCGGTGGCTCTGGCTCATGGTCAGCTAGGATCTTGGCCGTGGCGGGCGTGGCTTGAGATAAAATCCTGAATCAGGCCACGATCGGCGGACATGAGTTCGCAGCGTGACTTGCGTCCTGCAAGATCGCCTAAGGCCTTAGGAAGTTCAGGATCCCGGCCGATGGCTGCGTGTACGGTTTCGCCGAATTTGGCTGGGTGGGCGGTGGCCAGACAGATCATGGGTACGCCTTCTTTTCTGTGGGCCTGAGCGACAAAGATACCGACGGCTGTGTGTGGGTCAAGGACATAGCCATGTTGCTGGTAAAAGGTGCCAATGGTCTGGAGGACGTTTTTTTCTGTGGCTGTGCCGGCGATAAAGTCACGTCTGATTTGATCCAGGTAGGGGCTTAAGTCAAGCTTGCCGGTCTTTCCGAACTGTTCCATGGCCTCCCGGGTCCGGTCCGGTTCCTGGTCCAGGAGGTAATAGAGATAACGCTCGAAATTTGAGGCGGCCTGGATGTCCATGGACGGGCTCGAGGTCGGAGTGACCTGCCGCAATGAGTAGTCACCGTTGGTGACGAAACGGGAGAGGATGTCATTGCTGTTGGTGGCCAGGATCAGCTTATGGATCGTGCCGCAGGGCAGCATTCGCTTGGCGATGAAGCCTGCAAAGATGTCACCGAAGTTCCCGGTGGGGACGGCAAAGTCCAGGGCCTTGTGACTTTCATGTCGGCTAACATGCAGGCAACTGTGGACGTAATAGACCACCTGGGCCAGAATGCGGGCCCAGTTGATGGAATTAATGGCTCCGAGGTGAAAGCGGCTTTTGAAGTCAATGTCATTGAATATTGACTTGACGATAGCCTGGCCGTCATCAAATGTCCCGCGGATGGCGATATTAAAGACATTGTCGTCGGTGACCGTGGTCATCTGCTGTTCCTGGATGGGACTGACCCGCAGATGTGGATGGAGGATGAAGATGTTGATTCTTTCCTTGCCGCGCACCCCATAAATGGCGGCACTGCCGGTGTCACCCGAGGTCGCACCGAGGATGTTCATGACCCCCTGGTCACGCTCGAGCAGATATTCAAAGAGGTTGCCGAGAAACTGCAGGGCAATATCCTTGAAGGCAAAGGTGGGGCCGTGAAACAACTCCATGATATGCAGGTTGTCGTGGTGGATCAGAGGGACGACTTCCTTGCAGTCAAATGAGGCGTAGGAACGATTGATGAGCTTGCGCAGGTCGCTGGCCGGGATATCATCTATGAAGCGTGACATAATCTCGAAGGCCAGTTCCGTGTAGCTGAGATCCTGCCAGGCGTTGAGGGTCTCGGTGTCAATGCGGGGAACGGTGCGGGGCAGAAGCAGGCCACCGTCTTCAGCCAGGCCCATCATGACTGCCTTGGTGAAAGAGATGGCGGGGATACCGCCGCGGGTGCTGATATATTGCATGGCTTTCTGGTCTTTGTAGTGATCTGTTGGTCAGGAAGACAGAGAAATCTGTTCCGGGCCGATGATGACAGGGCAAGGCATTTTTGTAAATATTGACAAGTTTATTGGCAATGGCCAGGTAAACTTTTTGCTTTGTAAGAGGTGCTGTATTTCAGTGTCTGTCGTCTCTGGCCGGTGGAATCTTCCATTCGGTATGCCGAGCAACTCAGTATGTGCTGAAAGAAAAAAATGGCGTGAATGGTGATACCGGATCAGGTCTGCTCAATATCAATACGGGGAGCATTATGCCACAACCCTTCCAGGTCGTAGAAACTCCGTTGTTCATGATAAAAAATATGGACGATCACATCGCCAAAGTCAAGGAGAACCCAATTACCCTCCTGGAGCCCTTCGGCCTTGGCCATGTTAACCCGCTTGGAGCGTACTTCTGCTTCCAGGGCCTCTGCTAATCCCTGGACATGGCGGGTTGAGCGACCACTCATGATGACAAAGAAGTCGGCAAATGAGGCGCGGCCCCGGACGTCGAGGACCAGCAGGTCTTCGGCCTTGTGATCCATGGCGATTGTGGCAATGGTGGTGGCCAGTTCAAGGCCGCTTTTTTCTCGATGTTCTTTTTTGATTGCTTGCATGGGGCTTATGCCTCTTGATTGGGGATGTCGCGCTTTTTGCGCGGCGGGAATTCAAAGGTGATTTTACCTTTCTTGTCCAGAAGCAGGTAGGCATCAAAGGGACGTTTCTTTTTGGAGATAAATTTGGTGATCAGTTCAGTGCGCCCCTCGCTGAGCAGCTGCCGGATGTGATCCGGAAGGATAGCTCGGGAGAGGATGATTTTGCTGATTTGCAGACCATTCTTCCGATCACCTCCCAAGGCTGAGTCCGAGAGATAGGCACTTGGTGTTTCATAGACCGGTGTCTGGTCGACGGGTGAGTGGCCCAGGGGGGCCTGCTCTCTGATGGATTCCAGGTCCAGATTGTCTGTGGAGTCGGCAAAGATAAAATCGATCTTGTTGTTCAAGATCCTGACCGAAGCGTTGAAGGGTTTGCCCTGTTTGCTCCTGAAGTCGCTGTATGGGCCAAGGGTTTCACCCCGGAACAGGGACGCGACCTCTTCATCGTTCATTGACCTGCCACCCAGAACTTTGCGGATCGATATTTTTTTGTCTTCACTGAGATAGGCCGTGGGGGTGACCAGGATGCGCTGGCCATTAACGGGGCTGAAGACGGCCTCAGTGGTGTGTGACTGTTCGCTGAAATTTTTAACCTGATCGGTGATGTTACGGGTCAGGTCACGGATCTCGGCCATGAACTGGTCGCGGGTAAATTTTCCGTGCAGGATCTGATTGAGTTTGAACTCCCATTCGCCGGTCATTTCCGGTGAGGAGAGGACCTCAATTTTCATGGCCTCCAGCAGGTCAAGTAGTTCAAAGGCCTTCCCGGTGGGGGCCAGTTCCTTGCCCTCCCGGATCAAATATTTTTCCTTGAGCAGTTTTTCAATGATGGCCGCCCGGGTGGCCGGGGTGCCCAAGCCCCGTTCTTTCATGGCATCGGCCAGTTCTTCATCCTCGATCAATTTGTCCGAGTTTTCCATGGCCGAGAGCAGAGTGGCCTCATTGTAGCGGGCGGGCGGGCGGGTTTCAGACTCTTCAGCCGTGACCTTGGCGCAGACGACATCCGCTCCCTTGGGGATGGCCGTGAGAGTGGTCCCCTGGTCCAGTTCGCTGCCGTAAATTGCCTTCCAGCCCGGATCCGTGAGGATTTTGCCCTCGGTGAGAAAGGTCTCGCTCTCAACCAGAGAGAGGCGGCGGGCGTTAAGATAGCGGGCTGGAGGGAAGAATACGGCCAGAAAGCGTTGGACCACCATGGTGTAAATCTTGAGTTCCGGCTCTGACAGCTTGCCTGGAACCACAAAAGTCGGGATGATGGCGTGATGGTCTGAAATCTTCTTGTTGTTGAAGATGCGGCTGTTGGACGTAATCAAATTTTGCTGGAGTATGATCCTGGCAAAGCGGCCGTAGTCCCAGGAGGTCTGGGCCGTGATTGTTTCGTTCACTGTGTCCATGTAGTCTTCGGGCAGACAGCGACTGTCGGTACGAGGGTAAGTCAGGGCCTTGTGGTGTTCGTAGAGAGACTGGGCCAGCCCCAAGGTATTTTTGGCGGAAAACCCGAAGCGGGAGTTGGCCTCGCGCTGGAGTGAGGTCAGGTCGTAGAGTTGTGGGGCACCCTGGCTTGATTTCTGGCTGCTCTCTTCGATGGTGGCTGGTTTGCCGGAACAGAGTTCAAGAATGTTCCGGGCCTGACCATCTTCCCAGAGCCTGTCTGCACGGGTATGGGGATCTTCAGGGGATTTCTGGAAGTTCTGGTCGATCCATTTCCCCTCATAACTACTGCCATTACAGCTGAAGGTGGCCAGCAGGTTGATATAGGTCCGAGGGACAAAGGTCTGGCGTTCCCGTTCCCGCTTGACAATCAGAGACAGGGTCGGGGTCTGGACCCGGCCGCAGGGGGTGAGAAAAAAACCGCCCCTCCTGGAATTATAGCTGGTCATGGCCCGGGTGGCATTGATGCCGATCAGCCAGTCTGATTCTGAACGGCACAAAGCCGCCTCTTCCAGGGGCAGCATCTCGTGGTTGTCGCGCAGGGTGGCAAAGCCTGTTTTGATTGCCTGGCTGGTCATGGACTGCAGCCACAGGCGCTTGAACGACTTTTTGGCCACTGATCCGTTCCAGACATAGCGCAGGATATATTTGAAGATCAGCTCACCTTCGCGCCCGGCATCGCAGGCGTTGATAATCTCGGTCACGTCGCGGCGCCGGATCAGCTTCTGCAGAGTGTTGAGCTGAGGCATGGTCCGATCGAGTCCCTTGAGTTGGAACTCTTCGGGCAGGATAGGCAGATTCTCCATTTGCCATTTTTTGTGGCGCTCATCCATCTCTTCCGGATACTGGATGGTAACCAGATGACCGATGGCGAAGCTGACAATGTGACTGTCGCTTTCGTAATGGGTCTTGCTCTTGGTGAACGGTCCTGGCAGGGCCTTGGTCAGGTCAGCAGCAACGCTTGGCTTTTCGGCAATAATCAGAGTCTTGTTGGTCATCGTCTTATCCAAGGCCCAGGAGGAAATCGGTCAGTATCTGATGCCATTGGTCGGGGTGTTCCAGGTAGCAGGCGTGTTTGGCCTTGTGGATGATGCGCAGGGTGGAGTCCTGGATGACCTGGGTTGCCGGTCTGGAGGGTATGGATGGCAACACCATGAATAGACAGGGTGACGGTTTGGGTCTGCAACATATAAAAGTGCTCTTGCTGAAGGTGAGTTGCTCTGTGGTCAGAGGGCAGATGGCTCGTTGTGGATGGTCATCAAGACGTGTCTGCGGTAAGTTTTAGTAGTTATCTCAATGATTATTCGATATATTTTGATGTATTTCCGGGAGATCTACTTCCCCAGAATGAAACAAGTTGTATTCATACACCTTACATTTGTCAATTGGATTTTTACGACTTGCAGCCAGGACAGGTCATTGACAGGGGAGAAAGCAGGGGCTGTAAAAAATAATTTTATTCCGTTATTTAATGGCGTTTCATGGTGCCTCAGGGGTGCGATTGAGTCGTCATTCTTGAGAATGAATGGTGGGTTTCCTGATTGACAAGAACTGGATTTTGTGTTTTATGGTAGTGTTTGGAATGGGTTTATCGAGCGGGTGTAGCTCAGTTGGCAGAGTACAAGCTTCCCAAGCTTGGGGTCGCGGGTTCGATCCCCGTTGCCCGCTCCACCGTTTTGTGCATGATCTGGCAATTCGGTGTTCATACCACCATGTGTGTTTCTGGTGGCTTTGAAAGTGGGCTCTGCCCGCTTTTTTTTGTGGTACATTTTTTGTTCGAAATCGTAACTCGGCTGTTGAGTGATTTTTCGGCGTTTGTATGGGCAGATGAGTGATCTAATCATTGAACGGATTCAAAAATTTGTAGGCCTGTTGCTTCCCTCCATGGGATTGGAACTGGTTGAAGTTCAGTTTCGCCAGGAAGGTTATGGCTGGGTGCTGCGGATTCTTATGGACAGCCCCGATGGCGTCAAACTGGATGACTGTGCGCGGGTGAGCCGTGAATTGAGCGATTACCTCGATGTGGAGGATCTGATCGATCACGCCTTTCATCTCGAAGTCTCATCTCCGGGATTGGAGCGGTCATTGCGCGGCATGGATGATTTCCGTCGTTTTACGGGCAGAAAAGCCAAGGTGAAATTGCGGGCCGAAGTTGATGGTCAGAAAGTATTTGTGGGTGAAATTCGTACGACTGCAGATGAGAATATCCATCTGGTCGCTGAAGATGGAAAAGAGTATTGTTTTGCCTTTGCTGATATCAGCAAGGCCAGACTGTCTCTGTGACGCGATATTGACTACGCCTCTATCTGGAGTCGCGACTATCGTAGAACATGATGAGGTCCCTCAGGGTGGGGGCCGGTAAGAGCGCAACGGAGTACAAAAATGTTATCGGATTTAAAACGGATCATCGATCAAATCAGTAGAGACCGGGGTTTTGACAGAAGACTGCTGATTGAGGCCATCGAAGAGGCCGTGCAGGCTGCGGCCAGAAAAAAGCTGGGGCAGCGGCGCGATATCGAGGTGCGTTACAATGAAGAGTATGGCGAAGTCGAGGTCTTTCAGTTTCGGACGGTTGTGGACGATGTCGAAGACGAACAGACAGAGATCTCTCTTGATGCTGCCCTGATTCTGGACCCGGAAGTACAACTCGGTGATGAATTGGGCGAGAAGATGCCGCACATCCAGGACCTGGGCCGGATCGCTGCCCAGTCGGCCAAGCAGGTCATCATTCATAAGATGAAGGATGCTGAGCGCGAGGTTATCTATGAGATGTTTAAGGACCGTGTGGGTGATGTGGTCAGTGGCATTGTTCAGCGCTTTGACCGGGGCAAAATGATTGTCAATCTTGGTCGGACCGAGGCCGTGCTTCCCCGTGAACATCAGATCCCCAAGCGTTCTTTTAATCAGGGTGACCGGATTCGCGCCTATTTGATGGATGTCCGTCGTGACAGCCGCGATGCGCAATTGGTCCTGTCCCGGACGGCCGATGATTTTCTGGTCAAGTTGTTTACCATGGAAGTTCCTGAGATTGCCGAGGGGATTGTCAAGATCATGGGTGTCAGTCGCGAGCCCGGTTTCCGGGCCAAGATTGCGGTCAGTTCCACCGAGACCGATGTCGATCCGGTTGGTGCCTGTGTGGGCATGAAGGGATCACGGGTCCAGAATGTGGTCCAGGAACTGCAGGGAGAACGGATTGATATCGTACCCTGGAGTCCTGATCCGGCCAAATATGTCTATAATGCCTTGGCGCCGGCCAAGGTAAGCATGGCCATTGTTGACGAGGATGCCAAGACCATACTGGCCGTGGTACCCGACGATCAGCTCTCGCTGGCCATTGGACGTCAGGGGCAGAATGTGCGTCTGGCCGCCCGGCTTCTGGGCTGGCGGATTGATGTCAAGAGCGAACAGCGCTATGCCAATCTTGAAGATGAGGGCTATCAGTCTCTGCTCCAGATCAAGGGGGTTGAAGAAGCCCTGGCTGATCAGATTTATTCGCGTGACATCTGCAACGTCAATCAACTCGCCCGCGCTGCGGCCGATGATTTGACGGTCCTGCGGGCCATTGATGACGAGCAGGCCCAGTATCTGATTGAGAGCGCTGCGGCGATTGTGGCAGCCGGTGGTGGGATTGACGAGGAACAGGTCCCGGAGAACGTTGAGTCGGAAACGGCGGAAGTGCCGGTCAGCGAAGTCGTTCTTGTTGCAGAGGACGTTGTGGCCGATGAAGGTGATGAGGTTGAGCCGGCAGGTGACGTCACAGCCAATCCCGATGCCGCTGCAGAGGGTGATGATGGTGATGATGGTGAAGGTGCGCGGCAGGAGCAGGAAAAATCCTGAGGAGTGCGGGCCCATCAGGACCTGCGTCGTCTGTCGGAAGAAAGACGACAAGAAGTTGATGCTTCGCTATATCCTGGAACAGGGCGTGCCGGTTCCGGATGAACGGCAGCAGAAGGAAGGACGCGGCGCATATTGTTGTGCTGAAGAATCATGTGTGCAGAAATTTGTATGCGGAACCAAACGATGGCAGCGAGCATTTCGCCAGTGAATCGGCGAGAGGTGCTGGAGAGTTGTCGTTGGAGAATAGGTTAGACGGGAGTCATGAATGAGTAGGGTGAGGATTTACGAGTTGGCTAAAGAGGCCGGAATGGCCAGTAAACAGTTAGCTGACTTGCTGATTGAACAGGGTTTTGATGTCAAGGGCCACAGTTCAACGGTTGATGATGAAACAGCCGCGAAAATCCGGCTTACGGTCTTGAAGACAACCTCCACTAAACTGGTGGAGAAAAGGATTGATGCTGAAAGCGGTCCGACAGTCATTCGCCGTCGCTCGACAGTGATCCGGCGTAAAGCCGTTCCCGAGCCAGAGTCAGAAACTCCAGTGGCAGAAAGCCCTGCTGTTGAGACCCCGGATGAACAAAGGGCCGCGGAGTCTGTTCAGGAGTCGGCAGAATTGCCTGCCCAGGAGAGTGCATCGGTCTCTGCAGATCAGCAAGATATCGGGGGCGACCAGGAAACTGCAGAGTCGCCTCAGGATGTATTCGCATCTGCAGAGCAGGAGACTCCTGACACGGCTGATGCCGGGGTTGAGAGTGATGAAGTTGCCGCAGGTGCTGAAGGTGAAGATGAGTCCGAGACAGAGACTCAACCCGAGAGTGAAGAGATTGCAGCATCACGTAAAGGCATGGCCAGAGTGATCGGGACCATTGCCATTGATCTTCCCCAGGATACCATCCCGGCTCCTCGACCAAAGAAGAAGCCTGGCCGTCCTGGCCCTGTTGCGGCCAGAATGACGCCGAATCTTTCCCCGGCCCCCGCCCCGACAGCTGAGGTGGCTCGTGGAAAGAAAAAGGGTCGTCGCGGGGAGAGCCTTGTGGATGACGATATGGCCCGGAAGGGAGCCAAGAAGAGCCGTCGAGCGGTTCAGGTGACCCGTTTTGGCGATGACTATGGATTTACGCAGCGCCGGGGGAAGAAGGGGCGCGGCCGAGCTGCGAAAAAATCAGCACAACCCGCAGCTGAGATGAAGGCGATCAAGAAGCGGATTAAGGTCTATGAGACCATCAGTGTCGCTGATCTGGCGCACCGGATGGGGGTCAAGTCCAATGAAATCATTGGTAAGTTGATGGGTCTTGGTGTCATGGCCACGCTCAATCAGGCCATGGATGTGGATACGGCCATACTGATTGCCACGGATTTCGGCTACGAGGTGGAGCAGGCCCTGACCGAGGAAATCGGTGTGCAGCAGTTGGATGAGCAGGAAGCAGGTGGTGAGGCCATGCCGCGTCCCCCAGTGGTTACGGTCATGGGGCATGTCGATCACGGCAAGACATCGATCCTTGATGCGATCCGTAAGACCGATGTGGCAGCCGGCGAGGCCGGCGGGATCACCCAGCATATCGGCGCCTATCATGTGACCTCACGAGCCGGTGATGTGACCTTTGTCGATACCCCGGGCCATGCGGCGTTTACCGAGATGCGTGCCCGCGGGGCCCAGATCACAGATCTGGTGGTCCTGGTCGTTGCGGCCGATGATGGGGTCATGGATCAGACCCGGGAGGCCATTCGTCATTCCCAGGCCGCCGGTGTCCCCATCCTGGTGGTGGTGAACAAGATAGATAAGGACAATGCCGATCCTGAGAGGGTCAAGCGTGAGTTGGCCGAACTGGACCTGGCCCCGGAGGAATGGGGTGGGCAGACCATCTACTGTGAGACTTCCGCCAAGAAGAATATCGGCATTGATAATCTCCTTGATAATATTCAGCTCATGGCTGAGATGTTTGAGCTCAAGGCGGATGCCAAACGCAAGGCCCGTGGTCGGGTCGTCGAGGCCAAGCTTGATAAGGGGCGTGGGGCCGTGGCCACAGTGTTGATCCAGGAGGGAACCCTGGTGACCGGTGATTATTTTGTCGTTGGTCAGTTCAGCGGCAAGGTCCGGGCCATGCTCAATGACAAGAACAAGCCGATTAAAGAGGCAGGTCCGTCGATCCCGGTTGAGGTTCAGGGGTTGAACGGTGTCCCCCAGGCTGGAGATGAGTTCATCGTCGTGACCGATGAGAAGATGGCCAAGAGCGTCAGTCAGGCCCGGATGTTCAAGGTCCGGGAAAAAGAGCTGGCTGCCGGTTCCAAGGTCTCACTGGATAAACTGTTTGAACAGATGGCTGAGGGAGCCGTTCAGGAACTGCGAGTCATTCTGCGTTCCGATGTTCAGGGAACCGTGGAGGCATTTGGCAAGGCGGCTGAACAGCTGTCCACCGATGCGGTCAAGGTTCGGGTTCTGCATGAGGGGACCGGCACCATTACTGAGTCTGATATCCTTTTGGCTTCGGCCTCGGATGCCATTATTATCGGCTTTAATGTCCGGCCCACGGTCAAGGTCAAAGAACTGGCAGTCCAGGAGAACGTGGATATCCGGTTCTATGATGTCATTTACCATGCCCTTGATGATATCCGGAAGGCCATGGTCGGATTACTTGAGCCCACCTTTGAGGAAGAGGTCATCGGTAATGCCGAGGTTCGTGAGACCTTCCATGTGCCCAAGATCGGTACCATTGCCGGGTGCTCAGTGACCAGCGGCAAGATTCTGCGTAAGGCATCGGTTCGAGTGGTCAGGGACGGAGTGGTTGTGTTCACCGGCAAGGTCGGCTCCCTGCGTCGTTTTAAAGACGATGCCAAGGAGGTTCTATCAGGATTTGAGTGTGGTATCGGTGTCGACAATTACAACGACATCAAGATCGGCGATAATCTCGAGGCCTTTGTGATCAATGAGGTGGCGGGAACCCTTGAGGACTGATGTGATTATTTGCTTGAGTGAACTGGGCGGATGATGAAGAGCCGGGACCCTAAACAGATACTTGATTCAATCGGCCTTGAGCGGCGAGTGGTCAAACGGGCCGTGCGCGTGGCTGATGTGGTCAGGAATGAGCTGTCCATGCTGCTCCTGACCAAGGCCCGTGATCCG
>ERZ889078.3159-NODE-3159-length-11133-cov-13.709695_pt1 | contig 11133 bp, 5 predicted proteins | sample MGYA00521266_ERZ889078 | MGnify/ENA primary metagenome ERZ889078 (study PRJEB32303, sample SAMEA104408618) | aquatic metagenome | biome: Brackish water; feature: Pelagic; material: water | place: Baltic Sea | collected 2014-06-16T06:34:00 | depth 76,534 m ... | reverse complement strand
TCTTTGATTTGGTTGAATGGTAATATTGTATTTGGTTTTTGTGTCTCTTTTTTACCTGGTTTGTGTGCCAGTTCTATAGACTCTTCGCTGGCAGCTATGAGGTTGCCGGAAATGATTTCGTCTGTTACGGTTTTGATCTCTAAGTTCCTGCCTAAATGTTTGACATATTGCCTGGAAAGTTTCATCGGGCTGTCTGCGCCGGCTGAAGAGACCGTAAGATCGTAATCTTCCTGATCCCGATCGAAGTTTGACTCAATTAACCGTGTTATTCCCTTGCAGTCATCAATCGTGATCCCATTGTCTCCATCAATGAAGACAGCAATTTTATTAGCCGGCTTTACCTTCACTTCAACCAGGAATTTATCGCTCTCCCTGAAGTGATCGGTGATGATCTCTTCGATTCGGTTTTTCATTTTTTATTCCTTGCCTGATATTCCTTTTATTCCCAATAAAAGAGGGGACTTGTGGTCCCCTCATCTCATAACTCTCAAAATCAGTGCAAAGATACAAACTATTTCCTCATCCAACAAGTTTTTTAAAATTTATTACAACGGAATATTTCCATGTTTTCTTGGCGGTCCCGATTTGGTCTTGGTCTGGGTCATCTCAAGGGCCTGGATCAGGCGAAACCGTGTTTCCTTTGGGTGGATGATCTCATCCACATATCCAAGTTCAGCTGCTTTGTAAGGGCTGGCAAATGTGTTTTTATAATCATCGACCGCCTTTTGACGGGCTTCCGGAGTGAGGTTGTCTTTTTTGTACAGGATGTTGACGGCTCCTTCGGGTCCCATTACGGCGATCTCAGCGGTGGGATATGCAAAGTTCACATCTCCTCCGATGTGCTTGCTCGACATCACATCATACGCACCCCCGTATGCCTTACGGGTGATTACAGTAATCCGCGGGACAGTAGCTTCACAATAGGCGTAAAGCAATTTTGCTCCGTGTTTGATGATTCCTCCCCACTCCTGGGTGGTTCCCGGAAGGAATCCCGGAACATCAACGAATGTTACAATGGGGATGTTGAAGGCATCGCAGAAACGGATGAACCGCGCAGCTTTCATGGAGGACTGGATATCCAGGACTCCGGCAAGGTGAGCCGGCTGGTTGGCTACGATCCCCACAGAACGGCCATCGAAACGGCCAAAACCGATCACCATGTTCATGGCGAAGTGAGGCTGGATCTCGAAGAAGTTGTTGTGATCAACAACAGTTGTGATCAGCTCCTTGATATCATAGGGTTTGTTAGGATCATCAGGAACAAGCGTTGACAGTTTCTCATCGGTGCGACGAATGTCGTCGGTGCAAGGCCTGATCGGTGCCTCTTCCATATTGTTAGAGGGGAGAAAACTCATCAGTTCCCGAAGCATGATCATCGCTTGCTCGTCATTTTCCGCCAGGAGGTGTGCAACCCCGCTTTTGGAGTTGTGCGTAATTGCACCGCCAAGATCGTTCATGGTGACCTCTTCATGTGTCACGGTTTTGATTACATCCGGACCTGTAACAAACATATAGCTTGTATCTTTCACCATGCAGATGAAGTCGGTGAGTGCAGGTGAATAGACAGCACCGCCGGCGCAGGGGCCCAGGATAGCCGAGATTTGCGGAATCACTCCTGAGCATTTTGTGTTGCGGTAGAAAATATCGGCATAGCCTGCCAGGCTTTCCACTCCTTCTTGAATCCGGGCACCTCCCGAATCGTTCAACCCGATTACCGGTGCACCCATATGGAGGGCCAGATCCATGATTTTGATGATCTTATCGGCATTGGCTCTGCTCAGCGTTCCTCCGAAAACAGTGAAATCCTGGGCGAAAACGAAGACAATCCGACCGTCGATTTTACCGTAACCGGCAACCACACCATCTCCAAGCACCTTCTGATTCTCCATTCCAAAATCGTGACATCGATGTGTCAGAAATTTGTCTTTCTCCACAAAGGAACCGGGATCAAGCAGCAACTGGATCCGTTCACGGGCCGTCAGCCTGCCTTTTGCATGCTGTTTGTCAATCCTCTCCTGGCCGCCACCAAGTTCGGCAAGTTTACTCTTTTCGTCAAACTGTCTGAGCTTATCCTCCAGTGTTGTCATCTTATCAGAATTAAATTATTCAATAATCACAAGGGGTTGATGCGCATCCACAGTATCCCCCTCTTGTACTTTGATCTCTTTGATAACACGATCTTGCTTTACTTTGTATTCGCTCTCCATTTTCATGGCTGATACCACAACCAGGGTATCCCCGGCCTTCACCTGTTCGCCTTCCTTCACCAGGATTTTCACCACTTTGCCCGGCATAGGGCTGGAGATCACCGTATCATCATCACCATGATCAGACTTGCGGCTTTTCTGGTACCTCGATTCCGCATCGATGAGCTCAGCATCATAGGAGTAACGGTAGGTATTCACGTAGTATTTTTTAGGCCCGCCGGCTTCAATCAGTTCGATGTTGTATGACTTGCCATCCATCAGCAGGAGATAAACACCCCGTTCTACCATCATGATCTGGGCGTCGTATTCGTTGTCGTCGACGGAAATCAAAAACCTGTTTCCATCCCGTTCCAGAAGTTTTACTCTGGCCATCCGGTCGTCCAGACTAATCTCTAATTCATTCATAATCGGCTTAATTAAAGAGGCTCTTCTTGCGGCCTGTTACCTTCCAGTCGGCCGTACCCTCCCGGGCTACTACTTTAGTCTCAAACTTATCTATTTTGCTGAGGTAATCAACAAATATGGCCATGATTGCGCGATCTTCATTTTTTGTATCATTCTCCTGGGGACCAACCAGACAGGGCTGGTTCTTCTCGATGAACTGGGTGTTGTAGTTTCCATCTATGAAAGCAGGACAACCCATGATGCGCTCAAGAAAACGGATGTTTGTCTTAACGCCCGTAATCTTGTATTCATAGAGGGCACGTTTCATCCGTGCAATGGCTCCCTCGCGGGTACGCGACCAGCAGATCAGCTTTGAGATCATCGGGTCGTAGTAAATCGGGATTTCATAACCCTCATAGATGTACCCATCACAACGTACACCCAGTCCCTTTGGTTCGGTGATGTGGGCAATGCGCCCCGGACTAGGCATGAAATTGTTGTCGGGATCCTCAGCATAGATCCTGCACTCGATGGCATGTCCGTCCTGTTTAAGGTCCTCCTGCCTGAGCCACAGCACATCACCCTGAGCAATACGGATCATCTCTTTCACCAGGTCGACACCAACCACCCGTTCGGTAATGGGGTGCTCAACCTGAAGTCGGGTATTCATCTCAAGGAAGTAGTAGTTCTGGTTATCATCCACAATGAATTCAATGGTTCCTGCCCCCGAATAGTTTACCGCTTTGGCAGCTGCCACTGCAGCTGCTCCCATGGCTTCCCGCACATCAGGGGTGATGAGCGGTGAAGGGGTCTCCTCAACGATTTTCTGGTGACGTCGCTGAACGGAACACTCGCGCTCAAAGAGATGAATAACATTCCCATGTTTGTCGGCAAGGATCTGGAATTCAATGTGGTGCGGGGAGTCGATGAATTTTTCGATGTAGACTGCGTCGTTACCAAAGGAGGCTGCAGCTTCAGAACGTGCCATTCGGATAGCACTTTCCACCTCCGACTCCTCTTTAACCAGTCTCATCCCCTTGCCTCCGCCCCCGGCTGAAGCCTTTATCATCACAGGCAAACCGATCTCGCGGATCACATCCACCGCTTTGGAGTCGTCGCTGATAGGTTCCGTGGTGCCGGGAACGACTGGTACTCCAGCCGCAATCATGTTTTTCCGGGCTGTGATTTTATCCCCCATCGACCTGATAGCTTCCGGTCCAGGCCCGATAAAGATCAAACCGGCATCCTGGCATCGCTGTGAGAAATCGGCATTTTCAGAGAGAAAACCATATCCGGGATGGATTGCATCGGCTTTACACTGCCTGGCAACTTCCAGGATCTTTTCCATGTTCAGGTAACTTTCTGAAGAGGGGGCTGCACCAATATAATAAGCTTCATCGGCATACCTGACGTGCATCGAGGCTTCATCAGCATCAGAATAAACAGCAACAGAGACAATTCCCATCTCACGACAGGATCGCATTACCCGAACGGCAATTTCACCCCTGTTGGCAATCAGTACTTTTCTTATCATCAAATATAGATTTGATAATCAATTCAAATAAATTTATAAAATCTTGTTAATCAGATAAATACGTTTTTTGAAAATTTCAGTAAGGTGCAAAGATAACCCAAAATATTAACTCTCTTAAATACTTAATATGTTAAATATAATAATTGATGCGTTGAATACTGATGTCAAAAAAAATATGTAAATTTATTCCCACATTTTAAATTAAGACCGTCATGAAAAAAATAGTATTTCTTATAGTTTGTACGCTGGTGCTTTCTTTCTCCTGTAAGAAGGCTGCAGATGAGGCAATTGATTGTGTTGTTGAACTCTTGTTTGCAAGTATCTCCTACACTGCCAACCCAATCGATTCCAAAGAGGTTACCCTTATGGTTAATTACGCTGGTGAATTTTCCGTCAGTGTGGAGTGGGAATTCGGAGACGGCACCACGGAAACAATGAGTGGCACTACCGTTACACACGTATATCCATCGGCCGGGGCTTATTCAGTAAAAGCCAACATGACACTATCAGGGGATAATCACAGCAGTTGTAGTACCAGCAAGAGCAAAACGATTGACGTCAACTGATCAGGCCCTGCTGAAGTATCTCTTCCGGTCCTCCTGATGCAACAAGTCGTCCTCCCTTTTCACCTGCTCCGGGTCCCAGGTCGATGATCCAATCGGCATGCAGAATTAGTTCGGGATTGTGTTCAATCAGTATAATCGAATGACCCTGGTCTACGAGTTGATCGAATAGAGAAAGCATTGCCGGCAAATCTGCGGAATGCAACCCTGAGGAGGGTTCGTCAAACAGGAACAGGGCGCATCCCCTGGCCGGATGTATCAATTCCTTTGCCAGAACCAACCGCTGAGCCTCTCCCCCCGAAAGTGTCTGAAGCGATTGTCCCAGTACCAGGTATCCTAAGCCGATTTGGGTGAGTTGTTTAATTTTCCCGGCGATGGTGCTGTTATCTTCAAAAAAATCTGCTGCTTCCCGAAATGTCATCGCCAGGATATCAGCAATCCCCTTCCCTTTAATCTTTATGTTCAGCACCTGATCCCGGTATCGTGATCCGTTGCATCGGTCACAAGGGATCTTCACATCTGCCATAAAATCCATGCTGATTCTGTTCTCTCCTGAGCCATTGCAAAGGTCGCAGCCACCCTGAGGAGAGAGGAATGAGAAATGGTTCTTAGACAATCCAAGCCTCTTTGCCCCGGAACTGCCAGCAAAGAGGTTGCGGATTGGATCGAAGATTCCGGTGAATGTGACCGGTGTACCGCGGTTGCTCCCGAAATGCCTTTTCTGACGGACAGAGATCAACCGGTCGAATTGTTGAAATCCGGAGATCTCCCGGCATCCCTGTGGACTGTTTGTGAGCCACGATTTGTATATAACTTCGTCGACCAGGGTTGATTTCCCGCTTCCCGATACTCCTGTAACAGCGACAATTCCACCTGTAGGGATCGCTAGTGTAAGATGGTCAAGGTTATGCTTTGTGGCGTCAGTGATGGAGATGACCCCTAAATACGCAATAACCCCTAAATCCGCAATAACCCCTAAATCCCCTGAAGGGGACTTACTCCCTCCCCTGCAAGGGGAGGGGTGGGGAGGGGTCATCCCGGTTAACTGAAACCTGTTTCGGGAGGTGATTACCAGCTGGTTCCGTTTCAGGTACTGACCTGTCACCGATTTTGGGTTATGCATCAGCTCTTCTGGGGTACCTGTTGCGATGATCTCACCCCCCTCTTTTCCGGCTCCGGGCCCCATGTCGATCACCAGGTCTGCTTTTCGGATTACTTCAGGATCGTGTTCTACCATCACAATCGTGTTCCCGGCTTTCCGTAACCTGTCAATCCGGTCAAACAATTTTTCCATATCCACAGGATGGAGACCAGCCGTTGGTTCATCCAGCACATAGGTAATCCCTGTCAGCCCTGAACCCATCTGACCGGCTAGCTTGATTCGCTGAAATTCACCTCCTGAGAGACTATCTACCGGACGGCTCAATGAGATATATTCCAACCCCATTCCCATTAACATTTCAAGTCGTTCGAGTATCTCTTTTGTGAGAAAGGTTAATGGTATTTTTTCCTGCTCAGAGCAAGTGTCTGGCAGCAACTGCAGAAATTTTTCAAGCTGAGCAACCGGAATTGAAGATACCGTGGCGATATCTTCGCCTTGGATAAAATAGGAGAGAGCTTCATGATTCAAACGTTTTCCCATACATTCAGGACAACCCTTCTCCTCCATAACTGCTTTCATCTCCTCTCCGCGGTGGTCAGCATGTTTCCGGCCATATTCCTGGTTTACGAGAGCAACGAATCCAATCCACTTCCCTTGGAAATGATGTTCACCTGTTCGTTCTTTTCGTTTGAAATACCATGAAACATCATAGGTTTCATCACCTGTTCCTGCCATGGCAAGCCTTTGTTCTTCCTCTGAAAGAGCCGACCACGACATTGAATAATCGATTTCATGCCGTAACCCAACCACTTTCAGAATCGAAACGTATTGTCCGAATGGATCCCCATAGAACCGCCCTGTTTTGGTGCCATCCAGGGCTCCTGCCAGCAGGGATCTCTCCGGATGGGTAACGAGTTTTAAAGATGAACAAACCATTATGGATCCAAGTCCATCACATCGGGGACAAGCTCCTTTTTGCTCATTGAATGAGAAGAGAGTACTTAATACTGGATCCTGGATGCCGGATAGCGGATGACCCCTCCCCAGCCCTCCCCTGAAGGGGAGGGAGTAAGTCCCCTTTAGGGGATTTAGGGGTTCTGGATGCCTTAATGCAAACCGGGAAAACAGTAGCCGGAGCAGATCATAGATGCCGGTGTAGGTGCCAACCGTTGACCTTGGGTTTGTATCGGGATCACGCTGATCAACGGCAAAGGTGGGAGTTAATCCGGAGATCTCTTCAAAACCGGGTTTCTCTTTGATCCCCATCTGTGCCCGGGCATAGGCTGAGAAACTTTCCAGGAAACGATTCCTTCCCTCGGCGTAGAGCGTGTCAAACGCCAGAGATGATTTCCCGCTTCCCGATATCCCGGTAATAACTGTGATCTTGTTATGCGGGATCCGGCAGGAGATACCCTTCAGGTTGTTGGTAGTAACGCCGGTAATGGTGATGTGGTGGTGTGGTGCCATGGTGCCATTGTGCCGTGGTGCCATTGTGCCATTGTGCCGTGGTGCCATGGTGCCATTGTGCCGTGGTGCCATTGTGCCATTGTGCCATGGTGCCATTGTGCCATGGTGCCTTTGCAGTGCCTGCCCTGTGAGAGAAGCCGGAGTGTTCATCACCTCCTCAGGGGTGCCTGACGCGACAACAGTTCCGCCATTCCTTCCACTTCCCGGACCCATGTCCACTACATGATCTGCCGCCAGGATAAGAGCCGGGTGATGCTCTATGACGATCACAGAGTGGTTGTGGAATACGAGTTTTTCAATAGCCATGAGTAACCGTACCACATCAGCCTGGTGGAGACCGGTTGTTGGTTCGTCCAGCAGGTAAAGGGTATGAGATGAAGCTGGCCGCGAGAGTTCAGTAGCCAGTTTCACCCGTTGTGCTTCGCCGCCACTTAAAGTGGAAGATCGTTGCCCCAGATGAAGATAGCCCAATCCAAGCTCTTCCAATACATTCAGATACCGCAACAATTCCGGATGGTCTGAGAAAAAGAGAGAAGCAGCGGAGATGGTGAGATCCAGGACCTCTGCAATATTTTTTCCGCAGTAGCTGACTTCAAGAGTTATATCGTCGAACTGCTTCCCCTGGCATGTACCGCAAAGAACCTCCACAGTCCCCAGGAAATGCATCCCTGTCTGGTGAAACCCGGCTCCCTGACAGGCTTCACATCGCCCTCCGGTTGTGTTGAACGAAAAGCGGCTTTTGCTGTAGTTACGCTCTTTTGACATCGGTAATGAGGCAAACAGATCACGTATTTGGTCAAACAAACCGGTATAGGTTGCGGGATTGCTTCGGGATGTTTTTCCTATCGGTGATTGGTCAATCACGATTACTTTGCTGATTGTTTCCCAGCCTCTCATCTCCTTGAAGGTTCCCGGAAGCCGTTTCCCGATGATGCCGGCAACGAGTGAGGATTTACCGGATCCTGACACGCCTGTAACCACATTCAGCGCCTGTAGTTTAAAGGAGACGTCGATGTTGCGCAAATTGTGGAGTGAGGCACCGGAGATGGTGAGGTGGTGCCGTGGTGCCGTGGTGCCGTGGTGAGTTTGTGAGTCTTGTTGCGAGGAGCGGAGCGACGCGGCAATGGTGAGTTGGTGAATTTGTGATGGGGGTGGATGAGGACTGGAGACTGAAGACTGAGGACTGTGGACTGCAGACTGCCCACTGCCTACTGCCCACTGCCTACTGAACAAATATTGCAGCGTCTGGCTCCTGTTGATCGTTTCCTCAGGAAGTTGGTCGAGTTCAGTAACAGGACAGTTGATCAGGACCTCTCCGCCATGCGTGCCGGCACCGGGACCGATATCAATGAGGTGGTCGGCATGGCGGATAAACTCCTCATCATGCTCCACCACGATTACCGAATTTCCTTTGTCGCGCAGGGTTTTCAATGCCCGGATGATCTTTATGGAGTCGACGGGATGAAGTCCGATAGAAGGTTCATCCAGAATGTAGAGCAGCCCCTGTAACTCCATCCCGATCTGAATAGCCAGTCGGATCCGCTGTGCTTCACCGGCCGAGAGGGTTGTAGATTCTCTGTCGAGGCTCAGGTAACTCAGTCCAAGCTCTTCCAGGGTGCTTATCCGGCCGGAGATTTTTTCCATAATGGGCAGGGCAATATATTTCTGCCCGGCCGGGAAAGTCATGCTGTCCAATGCCTGTTGCAACTCATCCAACTGGAGACATGTCAGGTCGGCGATTGATTTTCCATGAATGGTGACAGAGAGCGCTTTTGGATTGAGCCTTTTTCCATCGCATTCCGTACAATGGGATGTCCTGACAAACCGTAGGATATTCTTATTCCGTTCCCGCTTCAGAATTGTCTCCATCACAGGAATAATCCCTTTGTAAAATCCCATTTCCCGCGGCTTCGCTGTGATGCCACTCCACCGCATCCGGGATTCAAGGGGATGTTTTCCATAGGGAACCTCTAGTTTCTCACTTCCATACAGGATTATTTCGTGCTGGGATGGAGTAAGCTCTTCCCATGGGATGTCTATAGAAAATCCTTCGGCTTCACACACCTGGTTCAAGACATCCAGGGTGACCTGCGAGTATATGATATATCCGTTTGGCGCCGTAATGACCAGGGCACCTTCACGAAGCGATTTTTTCGGGTCGCTGACCATCAGAGCAGGATCCAGGCGATCTACTACCCCCAGCCCTTTACAGGCAGGGCAGGCGCCCTCTATAGAGTTGAACGAGAAGAGAGAGCGGGAAAGAGTGGTTTCGAGATTGTGGTGATGTGGTGATGTGGTGATGTGGTGATGTGGTGATGTGGTGCCTTGGTGCCTTGATGCCTTGATGCCTTGATACCTTGGTGCTTTGATGCCTTGATGCCTTTGTTCCTCCCCAACTCTCGCGTATAACAACCTTAAGTAGTCGTAAATCTCCGTCAGGGTGCCAACGGTTGAACGGGGATTTCGGGTAATAGCATGCTGATCGATGGCGATGGCAGGGGAAAGGCCGGTTACCGCTTCTACATTGGGCCTGCGGGTCTTTTGCAGGAACTGGCGGGCGTAAGTGGTAAATGTTGCCAGGTACCGACGTTCGGCTTCCCGGAAGATGACATCAAAGACTAGAGAAGACTTCCCGGATCCCGAAACACCTGTGACAACAACCAACTGATTTTTAGGGATCTCAAGTGAGACCGACTGGAGGTTGTTCTCCGAAGCATTCCGCACCTTAAAATGACTTTGCCGCATAACCCGGGGGGTATGCGGCAAAGATCGGAAAAAAGTATGAGGGTATGTGGGAGTGAGAACTACTCATCCCGTATCCTCATTATGTCAACTTCCCCCTTTGAGTTCGCCGAAACTGAATCTCAGGAATCCAAAAGCAAATGATGGCATGGCATTGGTCTTCTTGAACCAGGAAATCACATCACGGGTAGCAAAGCCAAGTGTCCAGGTAACATTATCTTTCCTGACCGGGTAGAATGTGACACCTAATGGCAGGTGAGTTCCTGTTTTTCCGCCAGAAACAACCCCCAGCGAGAGTTGAACCCATTTGGCCGGATCGTAATGAACACCTGCACTGATCATCGCTTTCTCATAACGGCCAGGAATATCTTTGTTCAACGGGATATATGAATCGATGCCAACTTCTACTTTATCATTGATCTCATAGCTGGCACCTGCCCTGAGGTTCATAGCCAGACTAACCTTTTTCTTTTCAAGGCCTGTCCACATGCTTTCACCGTCATCTTTGTTATCGGCATTAAGCAGCTGGCCCTCGGAGAAAATATTGTAGTTGTTGAGGCCGGCACTTTCAATCTTGTATAAGTCGACATTGTTTCCCTGGTAGACATTCCCATTGTATGTGATCCAACCGATGTCATTGACGGCAAGACCGACCTTGATCTTTTGCTTGATCAGGAAAGAGAAACCGACGTCGAAGCCAAAGCCATCTCCAACTTTTTTCAACCCTTTTCCATCGATCCTGGAGGGGGTTATTTCATTGTAATTCACATCAAATACGGGTGAGAAGGCACTGAACGCTTCAACCTCGCTTCCGTTCTGAAGGTACTGGTATCCTCCATAAGCTGCAATATATCTTAAAGCGATACCGCCATACCAGGTGAAATCTTCCTTCTCCATGATCTTTCTGCCATACCCAAAACTATATTCCCGGTACCAGACAGACTGAAGTTTTGTCCCCTGGTAAACCAATGATGCCATTTGGGGATCCGTGGAATATCCTGTTATGCTGTCGGTTCCAACATTGGCAATGCTGTCGAAATATGTTTCGTAGTTGTACCCCTGGAATAGGAATGCAGAGGCCGTGTCATTCAGAAATGTTGACCATACCATTCTGTCGCGGATGCTCAAAGCGAA
>ERZ889078.3158-NODE-3158-length-11141-cov-84.887877_pt1 | contig 11141 bp, 11 predicted proteins | sample MGYA00521266_ERZ889078 | MGnify/ENA primary metagenome ERZ889078 (study PRJEB32303, sample SAMEA104408618) | aquatic metagenome | biome: Brackish water; feature: Pelagic; material: water | place: Baltic Sea | collected 2014-06-16T06:34:00 | depth 76,534 m ... | reverse complement strand
GGTAACTTATACCAAAAAACCAGGTAACAGCGATGGCAATCCCGCCACCATGCGGTGTAGCCACAATGTGGGAACTTCTTTCATTTGGGATATCTACTAATGATTTCTCAATTGCTATCTTTCTTATATAGTAAGTAAGCACAAAAGAAATCAAAAATAAAAAGATATAAATCATGAATCGTTCAGTTTATAATAAACTTACTTAACCTTGCATGCACTGGCAGTTAAATTGTCTTTATTTTTATCAATAAATTTTTGTCCAATCCCTTTTACTTTCATAAGATCATCAACACTTTTAAAGCAGTTAGCTTTTCTATATTCTAAAATAGTCACAGCCTTTTTATCACCAACGCCTTTTAAAGACATCAACTCTTCCTTATTTGCTGTATTAATATCAACAGCACCAAACAATAAACTAAACCCCAAAATAACCAAAACTAAAAACTTCATTTACATTTCCTTTTGTTAAACTTCGTGAAGTATACACAAAATATTATAAATTAACAGATTAAATTGCTACATGTCATACTATTTCATCTTTTTAGAAAAATCACTGTTTCCTTTTATCATCAACGCAATTCCTTCTTCAAGGCTATACAAATTCTCAAACTTCAAAATTTTTTTGGTATAACTATTGTCAACTTCTAAACTCTCATACAGTCTTTTGTAAAAAGAAGGTTTAACTAATTTTAAGAGCTCTTTAAAAAATGGTATCTTTACAAGAGTTATTTTTTTATCTAAATTCTCAGCAATTAGCTCAATAAATCTAGTTGTACTCACTGCTTCATCATCAGAAGCCAAAAATACACCACTTTGTTCTTTTTCAATTACAACATCTATTAAATGACAAAGATTACCAAGATAAACCATACTTCTTTTATTGTCAATTGAACCAAATGGCAGCACAGAAATTTTTTTCACTAAGTTTACAAGATTTTTTATGTTGGCTTTCACACCAAAACCATAAACAATAGGTGTTCGAATGATTGAAATTTTAAAGTCATCATCTTCAAGCTTTTGTAATTCTTGTTCAGCTTTTAATTTACTCATACCATACTCGTCTTGTGGATTACAAACAGTGTTTTCTTTATAAGCATTATTAGTTTCTTCCCCATAAACTTTAACTGTACTCATAAATATAAAATGCTTAATAGCACTCTCTTTTGCTTTATTTGCTAGATTAATAGTTTGAGTGACATTTACTTTTTCATATTCTTCGGCGCTAGTTCCACTCATTTGATGAACCAATGCCGAAAGGTAAACAACAGTATCTATACCTATTAAATTTAATTCTTTTAAGTCATTATTTAAAAATGAAAAAGTTTTAATTGAATATTTATCTTTATATCTTTTTTTAAAATAGGTTCCCACAAAACCACTTGAACCAGTTAAAAGCATATTCATCTATTTGGCACTCTCTAAACTTTTAAATTCTTTAAGTAATTCTTTCCAGAAAAATTTTTGATCATATCTTTCAATGATACTCTCCCTGACATTCTTTTTAATGAACTCATAATACTCTTTATCTATCAGAAATTTCTCTATAGCATTTTTTAACTCTTGTTTATTTTTTTTCTCTACTAGCATACCATTTATATTATCTTCTATAATCTCATTACACCCATTTATATTTGTAGCTATTAAAGGTATGCCATAACTTCCAGCTTCGATGAGTACATTTGGCAAACCTTCCCTATAAGATGGCAAAACAAACAAGTTTGTAATCGCTAAATACTTTCTAATATCTTCTTGAAATTCCAGATATATAATAGAATCATTTTTATCAATAAGCTGCATACTTTTAGCTGAAATAGAATCTAATTCATCTTTATAATCACCTATTAACAGTAACTTAATATTTTGATATTTTAAACTTAATTCTGTAAATACCTCAACTAACTCGTTAATCCCCTTATCGTTAACTATTCTTCCTACAAAAGTTACAACAAAATCTTTTTCATTGATATTTAATGTATCTAAAACCTTTTTCTTTGTATCGTCATTTAAAGTATCTAGAAAATAGTTAGTATCAACCCCGTTCACTGAACCATTTGCAATTACATCAACCTCTTTTTTCGTCATCGACTGTATCACTTGTTTTAAATTCAAACTATTGCAATAAAGTTTTGTTGCAAAAATATATGTCAATTTTTCAGTTGTTGTTAATATAAACTTTCTCATGCCATTAGCTTCAAGATGTGGCAATCCTACTATATTATGAACCCTTATCGGGACTTTTGCCATCCATGCAGATATCATCCCCAATAAACCAGCCTTTGGCGTTAAAGTATAGACAATATCAGGCTTAGAGTTTTTCAAATATAAAAAAAGTTGAATTAAAACTTTAATATCTTTAAACGGGTCTATTTGTCTATTAAAATCAAAAGTTTTTATAGAAACATTCTCATACTTTTGGATACTTTCAACTGTCTTAGATGGGGATGTTATTATTTCAACTTCGTAATGTTTAGATAAAAAATTTGGCTGACCCTTAAACCATGTCTCTAGGACTACAGGAACTGTGACGATAATAGTGATTTTTTTCATTTTTTAAACTCATTTATTAAATATTTTTCCACATCAATAAATGTGTCATTTTTAAAAGTATCCATAAGCAACCTATTATCAGATGTAGAAATTTTTAACTCATCTCTAAAAATATTTTTTGTCTTGATATTAATTCCGTTATTGGACAAAAGACTCAATAAACTTTTCACAGAAGTGCCCTCTCCTGTGCCAATATTGAGAATATTGAGGTTCTTTATCTCTAAAAGTTTTATATAAATCAAAACGACATCATCTATATGTATAAAATCTCTAATTGCATTTCCATGGTTTACGATACTCAACTCTTTACCATTTTTATAGGCATCTAATAACTTGCTTATTATAGAAAATTTATCATCGCCTCCATACATGTTAAAGATTCTCGTAATAGTATAATCAATTTTATTGTCACTGCAATACATTTGAATCAGCTTTTCATTAGCAACTTTTAGTGAAGCATGGAGATTCATCGGTTTTAATTCATCGGACTCTTTACATAAAATATTATTTCCATACACAGAACTGCTGCTTGTGTAAATAATTTTATTGATGTCGGTATTCTTAAAATAGTCAAGCACTTTTGCAGTAATTAAAATAGAATTCGTTATATAATCACTTGCATTTTCAAGATTGTTCAATTGTGTAGCTGGCTGAAAGTTATTAAAAATTATATTTATTTTTTTACCTTTAAACTTTGACAAAACCTTTATATCTGTCATTATCTCTCTTGAAGATATTAAAAAGCAATTACTCAAACTACTACTTAATAAATTAGATAAATTGCTCTGTTTACCTATTATTACTGTTTGCATAAAAAATAGCTCCATCAAAGATTTTTCACTAATATCTTACTAAATGTAAAAAAGGAACTCAACATATAGTGTCTTAATGGTATCTCTTTTTTCAAGAATTTTAAAGACAAAAGATATAATGATTTTCTAAATCCTATGTCACTACTGCGATTAGATATTGAAGCACTGTGAACTCTATATTTTAAAAGTTTTTCTTCCAGAAGAACTATTTTTTTATTGTTAAAAACAGATTCAATCCATAAATTCCAATCTTCCATCGCTACTAAATTAATATCTTCATTAAATCTAATTACACCTTTTCTTTTCATCAGCACTGAATTTACATTTATATAGTTTGTGTAATAAATAATATTTTTTTGGTTAAGTATGTATTTTAATTTATTAAAAACTCTCTGATTTTTAAACTCACCAATCATAACTGAATTTTCATCTATCTTGTTTGCTAATGTATGTACAATATCTACCTCATTATTTTTAAATACTTTTAATTGCTTTTCTAGCTTTTCTTCTAACCATACATCATCAGCATCCAAAAAAGCAATATACTCACCTTTCGCATTTTCAATACCAATATTTCTAGGTCTTGCTGGTCCACCAAAGTTTGTCTCCGATTGAATAAGTCTTATTCTACTATCGTTTTTCTCATATTGTTTTACTATTTCTCGACTAGAATCAATAGAGCAATCATCTACTATAATTATTTCCCAATTTTGATATGTTTGATTTATTACACTTTGTATTGTTTGGGCAATATATTTTTCGGCATTATACAAAGGAGTAATGATTGTAACCAATGGTTGACTTTTATTTTTTATTTTCAACTATGATTCCTTTAAATTGCTTTACATATAAAATGTTTCAAAGATTCTTGTTTCATGCCCTTAACTGTAGGGAGATTGGTGTCAATAATTTCTAATATTTCAAAACCGGACAATCTTATAGCTTTCTCCCAATACCACAATGGATACATCTTATCACCTAAATATGGATCATATTCAAAATATGTTGACGAAATTTTCTGTGATACACTATTATACTTTTTTGTAATAGATTTAAATAGAATTTTTGAAAATGACAGAAGTATTCTAATAATGTATTTAAAATATTCAGATGGTGTTTCATTTATAATCATCAATACTCCTTCACTTTTTAATTTACTTCTAATTTCCTTCAGTAAAAATTCCAAGTTATCTGCATGATGCAATGCAGCCGATGCTACAACCAAATCTAATGAATTATCTTCCAACAAAAGAGGAGAAAACATCCCTTCTATTTTTGTTATTTTGGCTGAGTTACCTTGCATGATATCTACAACCCCAGGCATAATATTATGAAGATAATTTTTACTTGTATCGAGAGAAATAATTGATTTTACAATCTCAAATTTTGATAAATATCCACTAAGCCATCCTCCGCCACATCCAAGATCAAGGATTCTGCAATTGTTTACTAAATATTTATTCCAGTTTATTACTTTTACAGCATCTAAAAAATTACATTTCTCACATACATGCTCATAATATTTTATCGGGTTTTTATTCCATGTTTTAACTTCCGGATATGCATTTTCCATCGACATATCCCACTGTGTGACAGTAAAATTAGTTTGTTCTAAAATCCAATTGTTATTCATATTATTATTTCCTTAAATAAACTGTTAAACCAATTTTCAAACAAATATTTTTGAAAATTCACATCTGCAATAAAATCATTTTGAAAAAATTCTAAGTCAATTTTTAAATCATTTCGATTCAGTATTGTAATATTCTTATCGTTATAAAAAGGTTCATTCTTTATATTTATATTGGTGGTAATTAACTTTAACTGCGCACCTAAAGATTCAAAAGTTCTCATTGTAAGTCCATTTTGAATATTTAGTTCTATATCCAATATAGCAAATGATTTTTTATAGATATCCAAAATATCGTCAATCTTCACAGAATAGGTTTTTAAATACTGTAAATCCTGTATTTTAATTTTTCTTAAGCAAAAAAGCCTAAAAAACGCCATTTTTGTTATATATAAATGATACCTAAATATTAAATTATTTTTTTTGCAGAATTCGTCAATATGCTTAATACTTTCTAATCTGTCACTATGATATGCTCCATAAAAGACTATATCATATCTTCTTGATTGTTTATTTTTTGCAACATCATCATATCTTTTTGTATAAAAAAGTGGTAAATATTCTAATCCATATTTCTTTGCATCTTCTTTATCAAAAGTTTTAACAATATCAAAATATTTGATAATTGACTCATATTTACTTTGTTGATTGGAATCCCATTGATACATTACAAATTTTGCGAAGGGAAGTTTTTTTTTCAAGTTTTCCATTACTGATGGAGTCAAGATACCACCTCTAATTACAAAAACTAAATCATATGAATCATTTGATACACTCTTTAAAATATCACTTTTATAGTTATCTTTGATAGAGTTTGCAAAACTAGGAAATATCTTATTTGACATTCTGTAGAGTGGTGTATAGATATCCTCGGCATAAAAAGTCACACTAGCTTTTTTTGATTTCATAAAATCAATAATTTCTTCATGATAAGTGTAAAATTTAGGTGCTATAAATAATATCTTTTTCCCAGAAAGTTCTATCACCTATAGAGCCCTTTTTCTTTCATCTCTTCTATGCTTTTTTCATATTTATCTTCAACAATTTCCTGTTTCTCAACCCATTTAACAAACTTGTTAATTCCATCAGCAAAACTAACTTTTGGTTCAAATCCCAGCTTTTCTTTTATCTTAGTCAAATCAGCATAATTATCTCTAATATCGCCAAGTCTATAGTTTCCTGACACTATTATCTTTGAATTACTCTCATACGATTTTACTAGCGTATTTGCTACCGTTAAAACATCTATAGCTTCGCCCAGACCTACATTAAATACTTCATAATTCGCTTCATCTTTTTCAATCCCTAAAATTGTGGCATCTACAACATCATCAATATACACAAAATCTCGACTCTCTTTTCCATCTTCAAAAATATTTATATCATTACCATTTTTTATTCTTGTAGAAAATATTGACAAGATTCCAGTATATGGGTTAGAAAGTGATTGTCCGGCACCATAAACATTTTGATACCTAAATGCTACTGCTGGGATATTTAGAGATTTTCCCATCACCATAAACATCTGTTCTTGTACTTGTTTGGTGATTCCATATATTGAACTTGGATGTATTTGACTTGTCTCATCTGTTGCTAATAACTTTACATTTTCATGGCAGATTGGGCATTTTACATTAAAATCACTTTTTGCCATATTATCATCAATTCTTTCATTTGGATAAACTGTGCCATGTGTATTGCACTCATATTTACCCTCCCCATAAATAGCTCTCGAAGAAGCAATAATAATCTTTTTAATACTATGCTCCTCATTTGCCAATATATCTAAAAATATCGATGTACCTTTAATATTAACATCTGTATATTTTTCTATCTCATACATTGATTGCCCAGTCCCCGTCTCTGCTGCAAAATGGACAACAACATCTATGTCAACTAAAGCTTTTTTCCAATCATCATAACTTAATACAGTTCCTTTAATAAATCTTACTTTATTCTTGATACTGCTATAAAGCGGTGAATTTTCTGTATGAATTTGTGGTGATAGATTATCTAAAACAGTAACCTTATAATCTTTAGAAATGAGTTTTAAAGACAAGTTTGAGCCAATAAAACCAGCCCCGCCTGTAACTAATATATTTGTATATTTCATTTAAACATTATCCTTATGAGATATTTTTTTAATAACTTTCGCCGGAGTTCCAACTGCTATCGAATAATCAGGTATATCTTTGTTCACAAAAGAGTTGGCTCCTATTACACAATGTTTACCAATCTTTGCACCAACTATTGATACATTCTCGCCAATCCAACTATTTTCACCAATTATAACTTCACCCTTAAATTCAATCGCTTGATCTTTGATTGGCAAGTTTATATTTGTATAACCATGAATATTATCCGAGATATAAACTTTGTCAGCTATCAAAACATTTTTTTCTATTGTGACTTTTTTCAACGCAACAATATGACAGAACCTTCCTATAGTTGCGTTTTGATATATATTTAAACTTGGTATCTTTTCATCTTGCTTATGAGCCAAAAGCCAACACATAGAACCTATACTTACATTATCGTCAAGATGTATATATTCTTCCCCTTCTATAATATCTGGGGAGACTATAGAAATATTTTTTCCATAATATTTAAAACTTTTTGAAAAAAGTAAATTGAAAAAATGTCTATATAGATACTTGTATATTCTGTTAAAATAACTATATTTAAGCATTTTTATATTTTCCAAACTCATTCAACTTTTCAAGCATAATTTCTGGATTCTTGAAATCTGGAGACAGTTTTAGTAGTTTAACTTCATCTAACATCCACCACTGTGAAGCTATCAGTTTTTCTCTAAGCTCTTTTTCAAACCTGTATTTAATATGTTTTGCAGGAACTCCGACAACAACGCTGTATGGCTCAATATTTTTTGTAACTACAGCTCCTGCACCTACAACAGCACCAACACCGATAGTTATACCAGCCTTAATCATTGCACCCTGACCTATCCATACATCAGCTTCTATTATTGTTCTTGGTATTGTATCGGTATAATATTTTTTATCTGTAAAAAAGAAAGGCAATGGCTGTGTGTTATCATAAAAAACCGGACTAGTACTTAATAAATGTGTTGGATGATTTACTAAACCAATTGTTATATTACTGGCAATTGAACAAAATTTTCCTATATCAGAATCGATTGCCACACTATGTGACTGCATGTAGCTATAGTCACCTAAAGTACTATTTTGCAAAACAACATTAGAAAATAGAACTGAATGCTTTCCTAGAGTACTCTTTTTATCTATATTTGCTCCAAAATACACAACGCTATCTATAAACTGCTTCTTAATGTTGATATACCTAATAATGTTCTTTAAATAACTAAGCATTCTTATTCCCTTGTTTATTTAACAATTCATAGACAAAATCAATATTTCTTTGTAAATTATGACCATCTAATGGACCAATGTATTTTTCCATGATTTTTCGATCTAAAAAAGCACTGTAACGTTCATGTTCATTCTTAAAATCGTAAAAAGCTTGAACCATATCATCTATATTCTCAATTGTAACCAATTCTGAATTATTGTCAAATGGTGGGTTCATAATCTCAGTGTCTTTTTTATAATAAACAACAGGTATACCTAAGCATGATGCTTCAAAAAGTGTTTGAGAATAAATCGAGATGTAAAAATCACTTTTCTCAAGAACTTCTTTCATTGGAACCATATCTTCTATTTTTATATTTAAATTGGGGAAAAACTTTTCAACAAACTTCTCATACTGTTTTTTATAGCCGTTAGGACGTATTTTCAAAATAATATTTGTTGGCGTTTCACTACTTTCAATGATGCTTATAGCGGTTAAAACATCATGCATAAAATCAAACTCCACAGCAACGTAAGAATTTAAATCCACTGGATTAAAACCTGAAACTCCTACCGTAACAGTTGGGTTATCCCTATTAATAGCTTTTTGATTTAACGATGAATACTCATCCATTCTTGGATCACCTAATATCACAACATTATCCATATCTGTAAAATAATTTTCTTTAATGCTATTGGAGTAAGCATTTATATATGTTGCATATTTAGCTTCATCCTGATGCTTATTAAGTAGCAATCCATTTATAATTAAATAACTTGGTATATTCCTGCTTTTACATACACAGTCAAATAGAGTAGCCGTATGACCTATATTCGCTATTAATATCTCTAAATCGACACTGTTTTTATCCATGTATGATATACAACTATCTAATGTTCTCAATATATTTGGCAAAGAAACTGCAATACGCTTTTCAATTATTTCATAAATGATTTGAGTAATGTCATTGCCATTTTCTAATAATAATTTCTTAGATTTTTTACTCTTAAACTCATTTATGAAATGATTTGCATCATCTTCATATTTTTCGACTTGACCACTAATCGGCAATAGCCGTTCAGACAAATTATCTGAAAGTTTAGTTCCGCGTGAAAAATTTGTCAGTAACACTTTTATATTCTTATCTTTTCTTAAATACGCTAATATCTTTTTAGTTGGATGATACTCTTGAATAAAAACCGTTTGTTTGTTTTTATTCGCAAAAACAGTATCAACATATGGCATTATAAGACCATATACATATGTAACTAACTCCCGCGACTTATATAAAAATGCACGTATGCCGCTAGGTCGTATTCTTTCATCCATCCATTGTGATATAGGAAAATAAAAACTAATTCCATCTACTGGTTTGTATGAATCTTTTAAAAAATCAATCTTTAACTCTTTGAGAATTGATACAATGGTTTCATCGCTGGTACTAAGATATAAATTATCCATTTTAACTTTTGTTAAAAAAGTCATAGACAAATATGTTCTTATATATGCTGTAAAATCATTCCAAAACTCCAATCTTAATGAAAATCCAAAAGGAACATCTTTATATGTAAATATATCTCTACCATTAACATCATAATGCCAATCTGTAAAAAACTTATAAATTAAAAAATTATTACTCTGCATTACATCTTTATCTACTAAATGGTCTATGTAAAATACTTTTCCGCCCAATGCATTAATAGTTTTATTTAATTCTAAATCATAAGTAAGTACAAGGTCATATACTGGATTATAGTTACTATTAGCATCATCCCAATGCAGCATAGAATCAACGATAAATATATTTCTATATCTAACATCTAAACCATTCACAAAACCTTCCATTACTCACCGATCCTTTTATTTCTTTTAAATTTAGTCTTTATATTTTGCCAAAAATCTCTCAACTCCTGCTTATTGGTTGCAAATATATAAGGAATAAATATTGTACCAATTAAAACCATTATTGTATAGAAAGCACCCTTCAAAAGAAAAACTAACAAACCGCTATAACTTGTAAAAATCAACTGAGTACTGACATATGCCAATAAAACAAAAAACACAACTGAGACCAGTTGATGTATCAAAAATGGTAACATTTTTATTGATAAAAGCTTAACATTATAGTACAACTGAATATTGACAGAGACAGCTTGAATAAGAACCATTTTCCATGCAAACCCAACTGCACCAAGCTCTAATACATATAAAAATATAAAGCTCAATAATAAACCAACTAGACTAGACAATATACCAATATTCTTATATAGTTTTGTCTCTTCCATAGCAAAAAACAGAGACCCGCTTAGCTGTCCATATGTTTGGTGAATTGGATAAAATGCCATTATTACTAAGGCCAAATAAGCATCTTTAAACTTTTCATCAGCAAAAATTCCAATCAAATTTTCACTTTCAAACGAAATAAAAACACCAAAATATGCAGCTACAGAATAAAGCATTGGTATGTAGCGTTTAAAAAGCTTTTTTATCTCTTGGATGTCTTTTTTTTCATAATACTTAGAGAATTCTCTTGTTATTATAGGTGTCATCGCTCCTGTAAATAAAAAACACATGGCCGCAATAGAATAAGCTAAACCATAAAATCCTGTTTCTATTGAACCGCTCATTTTTTGTAAAAGCCAAATATCAAATAAGCCAATCACGATAGCAATGATATTGAATACAAATAATGGTGAGGAAAATTTCATAAATTCATTTGTAAGTTTTTTATATGGTAGTTTTAGTGTAAACACTTCATGCGTAAAAATATCTCTTTTTACAAACAAAGTACTAATGATTATTATAAAAGTAAATAAAGATAT
>ERZ889078.3157-NODE-3157-length-11144-cov-13.927496_pt1 | contig 11144 bp, 10 predicted proteins | sample MGYA00521266_ERZ889078 | MGnify/ENA primary metagenome ERZ889078 (study PRJEB32303, sample SAMEA104408618) | aquatic metagenome | biome: Brackish water; feature: Pelagic; material: water | place: Baltic Sea | collected 2014-06-16T06:34:00 | depth 76,534 m ... | reverse complement strand
TTTCCTAAAACAGATAGATTTGTCGATGAAAAGAGTGTAAAGTATCTCAAAAAAAATAAGGAGGATCGGTCATGATTCATGTAATTGCTTCTATCAGCGTAAAACCCGGGAAGGTTCCAGAATTTCTGGAAGCGTTCAAGGTAAATGCTTCTCATGTGAAAAACGAGAAGGGGTGTATCGATTATGTCCCTGGGTTGGATTTCAAAACCGGGTTGCCGCCACAGGTCCTGGACGAAAATATGGTTACCGTTATCGAAAAATGGGGAAGTATGGAGGCCCTCAAGGCACATCTTAAAGCCCCCCACATGCTCGCCTACAGGGAAAAGGTCAAGGATATTGTGCTGGGTCTTTCTCTAAAAGTATTGGAGGAAGCGTGAGGATAGCTGGAAGCTCAATGCTGAAAGGAAAAGGCTCAAAGGGGGAAGGGGCCAAAGGCAAGTTTCCTTCAAGAACCGTTGCCCCTTGCCTTTTCAACCAGGGCGGTCTTGAGCTCCCAGTCGAAAGCGTCGCCGTATTCCTCGCGGGCAGGAATAAAGAAAGTATCAAATAGGACGCGGTCTTCATCCAGAGAGCCCGCGAAATCAGAAATAAGGGCTTCCCTTCTTTTTCGCCATTGCTTTGCCATGTAGCCGTAACGGTACATGTCCACATACTGGCCGGCCGATTCACTCCAGTCGGCGCGGATGGACATGGCGGCTCTGATCATTGCGGCGTGACGACCCGGATCACGGCGATAGGTCAGAATGGCGTCTTCAATGCACCGGAAAAACGCGTGGGCTTCTCCGTGCCAGTCACTGATGTCAAGCCATTCATAAAGATAGGCGCAGTGGCGTACTTTGGTAAGGCCACCGGTTGCCCTACCGATCACGATGTTTCCCAGCAGTGAAGCCTCATAATCCACCAGCCCGCATGGTTCGAAGCGTGAGGGAATCAGGGTGAAATCGCCCCCGGCTAAAATGAGTTTGGACAGGGGCAGATTGAATGTGTTGTTGAAATAGACCCGGTCCGGATACCATGAAGCAAGCCTGAAGAAATCCGCTTCCTTGGCCATCCGGAAAGGATCCCCTTCAGGAGCCGAAGCCAAGATGATGAATTTAACTCCGCCATCGAACCTGAGAACCCATTCCAGGATGCCCGCTGCCAAACCGAGGTTTTTCTGATCCACCAGTCGCCCCACAATGGTAATGAGGATCGGATCATGACTGGGCTCGGAACCGAAGGCTTCCAGGTGGAGCAGCCGTTTGAGTTCCTGTTTCACAGGCAGGTGGTTCAGATCAAAGGTATGATTCCTGGCTAACATCCTGGCCTGGGTGACGGGGTTTTGAAAGAGGGGCCGGGCCTTGCCCCGTTCCCGCTGGATTTTCTTTAATACGTGGGCCTGAAGTTCCGGAAGCTGGTCGGCCTGATTGCGTCCACTCATTCCATTGGTGATGCCGCCTACGGGAAGTTTTTCAAAAAGGTCCAGGTGCCTGTTGGGTACAAAGACCTCCCCTGGGGGGCTTCCCTTCTGGGCGTAGGCTCTCGCCCATACCGCCGCATGGTTTTCCTTCAGTTCCGCGGCGTATCCCCAGGTCCCGGCCATATCGCCGCTGACGGTCGTGATTTTACCACCCGTCTCATGGACCTTGAGCATACAGGCCTTCATCATGTTGAGGTTGTCAAAAAAATCAAAATATTTGTGAAAGAGACGTTCTCCGGGCAGGCCCAGGCGATCCAGGGATTGGTAGCCGCCGCCGGTCAAAGGGGTGGTTCCCTGGTACGATGCATTATGAATGGTGAAGTGCATGGGGATTTTCTTCAGATAGGAATCCCCGAGATAGAAAGGGATAAAACCCATGTGATAGTCGTGCAGATGAACCGTGTGGAAGTTTCCCTGGCGGATGTAGCAAGCCATGGCCTGGCCGACAGCGGCGTAAAGGAGGCAGGACATGTGCGGATCAAGCGGGTAAATGGAGGTGGGGGTAGTCCAGCCGAGCTGCAATTCATCCCAGAAATACACCACTTTCTGTCCGTCGGGAAAGATGTGTTCATAGGCTTCAAAAGTAAAGGTGTGGCCATCAAGGGTGACAGGCAAATGCATGTCGAGACGGACCATTTTTTGTCTGTCGTGGTAGGCAAAACAGGGTGACAGGGTCACCACCTCCAGGTTCAGGCCTTTTCGGGTGGCAGCTTCGCATAGAGCAGGAGGCAATTCTTCCACTACAACCCCCAGACCTCCCACTTTGGAGCCCAGTCCGCTCGCCGGTCGCCCGATCTCCCACGCGGCCATGGCCACCCGGAATTTTCCCGTTTCCGTAGAGAACCCGGTTTCAGCTTCTTTCAAAGGCAATATGGGAGATTTTTTCCTGGCTTCCATCTGTTGGTCTCAAAGTATAAATTAAACAGAAGGGATTTGTTCCTTCGTGTTTTTTTTAAGAGGGTTATCGTTTCGAGTTACTGCAGAACCTGTTCGCGTACACACTGCCGAAATTTGCTTCAACGATAGAAAACACTTCGACCGCATCCAGACCACTCATCTTTAAATCATCGATGGCCAGATCCAACATGGCAGCAAAGACCTCTTCAGCTATTTCCATTTTTTTTGGCATGATATTTTCCTCCCGGATCGTATTCCAAAACGTTCAGTGTAAAAATGGCGACTTCCACCTCTCACAACCGATCGGGATCTTACCTGCCGAATCTTACCGCAACATTTCAGGAACATTACAATCTCGTAATAATATATTTTTCTTAAAACTAGATATGATATTATGTGTTTGAATTTATGTCAATAATAATTTTTGGAATTACTGCATGCATGTTGACATTTCTGGCATTTCGGACTCTAATCCCCAAATGGGACGATATTATGTTGCAATTCTTGGACACAAAACAATGCATTCACTATTTGCTCGAGGACAATTTTATGACAAGCCAATTCCCCACTGCAACACCTGCTTCCACGGTTATCCTTATTTGTGAGGCAAAAGATGGTTTTGAGGTCTATCTTCTGAAAAGAAGCGCTTCCAGCGGATTCATGGCGGGAAAGTATGTGTTCCCCGGAGGAGTGGTAGACGAAACCGACAGGGATTCGCAACATTGGTTGCCGCATGTGGACATGGAACTTCCGCGCATTGAAGAATATCTGGCTGGTGGCCTGGATGTTCAAAAAGCATTGGCGTATGCTGTTGCCGCCATTCGCGAAACATTCGAGGAAGCAGGTGCGTTGCTGGCACGGGGCGGGAAAACAGGGCAGGATTGTCTGGGAGATGCCCGCCGATGTCGACAACCGGAAGATTTTCATGCGGGATGGTTTCAAACCCTTGTCAGGGAAATGAACTGGCAGCTGGAGCTTTCAACACTTCACCGCTGGGCACACTGGATAACGCCCCGCGAGATGAAGCGGCATTATGACACCCGGTTTTTTATTGCCGCCATGCCAACCGAGCAGACCTGCAGTCCGGATGCCTTCGAGACAACCAAAGGGATCTGGATAAACCCGCTGAATGCGCTGAAAGAGAACGAAACAGGTCGTAATCCTTTAAGTCCGCCGACGCTTGTAACCCTGCACCAACTGTCAAAATTCAGGAACTGGGAAGCCCTTCAAACGGAGATCGCTCACAGACCCTGGGGGCCTCCACTTCGCCCGAGGGTCGTCCCGCTTGAGCAGGGCGCGGTTATTGTGGAACCGTGGGACCCTGAATATCACGAGGAACGTATTTCTATAGACGGGGCTGCATTGAAGGATAAGCTTCTGCCTGCAGGCGAAGACTTCTCCCGCATCTGGCTGCATGAGGGTCTCTGGCGGCCTGTAGGGGGATAGATAGTGCCTGAACGAAAAGCCTGTTCAGGCACGATTTTGGATTTTGGATTTTGGATTTTGGAATTATGGACTGAACCCCCAGTTATTAAAAGTCGGGATTCATCTTCCCCCCAGTTTTTTCAAGGCGCATCCCATCCACCGCCCGCACGAAGCTTTTCAATAATCTCTTCGGCAATCTGCTGAAGGGCGAGTTTGTCTACCTTGGCAGTTCTGGTCAATGGAAAATCTCTGTCATGTTGCCAGATTTCCACGTGCTGGGGGCGTTTGTATGAGGCGATGCTTTTACAATGCTCCATTACCTCTTCGGCCGTAAGGGCAGACTCTTTTTTCACCTTTACAAACGCGAAAACCCCTTCATCAAAGAGAGCGTGCTTCATACCGACGACCTCTGCGACGTCCGCTTTTTCCATTTTTGCGATATGGTCTTCAATTTCATCAGGAAAGATCTTGTATCCTTTCTGTTTGATCATGAACTTCTGCCGTCCCGACAGATAAAGGGCACGGTAATCACCCATATCCCTGAAATAACCCATATCCCCGGTATAGAGAATTCCCTCTTTGGATATGGTTTTTGCCGTTGCTTCCGGCTGATGATAATAGCCTAAAAATACTATCGGAGGGTGATAACAGATCTCCCCCACCTCTCCATCGGCAAGTTCTTCGCCTGCAGTACCATCAGCATTCATGGGCTTTCGTACGGTTACTTCCGCAAGATCCGGAAAAGCACGACCGACCTGCCCGACCATCTCTTCAGCTTCGATTCCGGGGGGTGTAAAGGTAGCAAAACCGGCATTTTCAGTCATACCGATCCCGGTGCCGATAGCCGGCGCCATGGCGGCAAGTTTTTTAATGAACGTCAAATCCACTGACGAACCGGCATAGGCTGCCAGTTGAAGGCTGGAGAGATCATATTTTTCGTAGTCGGGATGGGCCCACATCATGCGAAACTGAGTCGGGATCTGGCCGATTGCCGTGATACGACGTTTCGCGATGGCCTCCAGGCTCAGGGCCACATCAAAAATGCGAAGCATCACCGCGGTCGCGCCCAGGAACATGGTCGTCATAAAGAGCTCGGTCACGCAGCCCACATGACTGGGGGGAAGATTGATGAGTACGGAGCCTTTCTTCATCTCCGAACCGCGCGCAAGAATCTGGTTCTGAACAATCATATTTTCGTGACAGAGAAGAGCCGGTTTCGGTTCACCTGTGGTACCGGTGGTAAATATGATGAGTGCAGGGGTCCGGGTATTCATGGTTGCATAGATCTTTTTCAGCCCGCCCGTAACCAGATCCTTCATCTTCAGCCAGACAAGCCTTTTTTTGTTCATCATATCCGTAATACTCACGGCGCCTTCCATCATCTCTTCCGGTTTCGCGTCCGGCGTAAACTGGATGAAATGGTCCACATAGGGGCAGCTTTTTTTCACCGCATCACCGGCCGTTCGAAAGTCGCGAACGGGAGTATTCCCCAGGAAAAAAAAGGCCTTTGCCTTGATCTTATCCACGTCACGCACAACTTCTTCATCCTTCAGGCGAACGTCCAACGGCGCGATAATGGCGCCGATTTTAAAGCAGGCGTACATGAGCATCATATGCTCCGGAAGAAGGACAAGGAGAGTCGCCACGGTATCTCCTTTGCCGATACCCATATCCAGGAGTTTCAAGGCAAAGAAATCCACAAGATTTACGAATTCTTTGTAGGAAAAGGACCTGCCGTCTTCATGCTGAATCATTGCCGTTGCGTTGGGTGTTTCCTTTGCCCAGAATTCGATGTAGGAATTGACAAGGGGCAGCCGTTCATTTGAAAGATTCATAGCGTGTCCTCTCTGCATTGTTTATTGTGTGATTTCTGCATACCCGTGGCTGATGGCCTTCAGGCCGTCACCGTTCATGACATGAAAAAAGATATCCGCTCCATTTTCCTTTCCTCTTCTGCCGGTCTGTTGAACCGTTATGTTCGAACCGGGCATCACCATTCCGGTAAACCGGCAATACAGCTTTTTGAGTCGTTCGGGCTCTCCCCCCGCGTCCCGGTTTATCAGTTCACGGACCGCCAGGGCCAAAGTGGCCGTGCCCTGGAGAATAATTCCCGGAAGCCCCACCTGCCGGGCAAATTTCGGCGAGGTATGAATGGGAAAAACAATATTCGTGCATCCGTCATACAGGTAGGGCAGGAGCGGATCAATGGGTATCTTGGTTTCCCAGCCCGGATTCTCCCCACTATTTTCCGGAATGGCAGGGATACGACCCATCCCTTTGCCTCCATTCAGGCAGGCAACCCCGCGCATCATGGCCCCCATCCATTCAGTAAAAACGGGTTGCCCCTTTATGTCCATGGCATCAAACCGAATCACCACATGAGTCCCCGCACGGTGTGGAAGGATGGCCGCGATATGGCCCCTGATGGTCAGTTTATCACCGGGAAGAACCGGACGGTGAAATTCAAGGTATTCCGTATAATGCACCTGGGTCATAATGATTTCCCGGGGGAAATGATCCGCTTCAATATATTCCCAGATTCTTTCGCATATGGGCCATGTAATGGCCACACAGTTCATGGGATGGGCGATAAGGGCTTCTTTTTTCTCATCATTGAAATAGCGCTCATTGTAATCGTTGATGGCGGCCGCATAATTCGTGGTATCACGCCAGGTGACCGTCGTAGCATATTCACGGAGCGTGGTTCCGGTAAAAGCTGAATCGAGTTCCATTTCTGTAGTTCCTGATAACCTTTCAGACCGGAGGTTCGACAATTTCACCCACCAGATCGTAGTCGTGGGCTTCGGTGATTCTGACCGGCATGATTTCACCCAAGTTGCCCACTCCTTCGTTTATCAATACCCGAGAATCCACCTCGGGGGCCATTCCCGCTGTTCTTCCGCACAGGAGCAGGTCCGTTTCGGGACAGGGACCTTCCATGAGAACAGGAAAAACCTGTCCCACCATCTTTTGGTTTTTTTTCCTGGAGATCCGGGCCTGGAGGGCCATGAGTTCCGCACGCCTGTCCTCCGCAATCTCCGGGTCGACGAGGGATGTAAGCCTTGCTGCCGGAGTTCCTTTTTCGGGGCTGAAGGCAAATACCCCGAGGTGCTCGAATTCCGCCGCCTCTACGAACTCCCGCATCTGTTGGAACAGGTGTTCCGTCTCCCCTGGAAAACCAACCATCAGCGTGGTTCGAATACTCATCTCCCTCTTTCTGCGCCTTATCCTTGTGATCAGTTCCATGGGTGTCTCGGGATCGGGGTCCCTCCCCATTGCACGTAGTATATCGGAATCCGTGTGCTGGAGTGGCAGGTCCAGATACGGGGCAATCTTCTCCTCGGATTCCATGAGATCCAGGAGCCTTTCCGTAATCCCTTGAGGATGAAGATAGAGAAGTCTTATCCAGGCGATTCTTTCAATAAGGGCCATTTTTTCCAACAGGTCTTCAAGAAAGGGGCCGGTTTTCAGATCCTTCCCGTAATAACTGGTATCCTGCGCGATGAGATTGATCTCTTTGACTCCTCGTATCGCCATTTCCCGGGCCTCAATGAGCAGGGATTCCATCTCTCTGCTTCGAAAAGATCCTCTCAGATTCGGGATGATGCAGTAGGAACATTTGTGGGAACATCCCTCTCCTATCCTGAGATAGCTGGTGTAAAAAGGGGTTGTCTGGATCCTCGGCAACCGGTGATCCGGCAGACGTCTGGGCCTTCCAATAAAGAAGGGGACCGTTCCGGAACCCGCTTCCAAAATGGCTTCGATGACCCGGTCTATTTCCCCCGTGCCGATCCAGGCATCCACTTCGGGGATCTCCTGCAGGAGCTTGAACCCGTAACGCTGCACAAAACAGCCCGCTACAATCAGGCGCTTCAATTTCCCGGTAGCTTTCAGCTTAGCCGTCTCCAAGATCACATCGATGCTTTCTTCAACAGCGCTCTGCAGAAATCCGCACGTGTTGATGAGAACCATCTCCGCTTCCTCAATCCGTTCCGTGGGCTGAAAACCGGAAGCGTTGAGAATCCCCAGCATATGTTCACTGTCCACCAGGTTCTTGGCGCACCCGAGACTGATCAGAAAAAGCTTTTTATTTCTAGACATGAAGACTCACAAAATGGTTCCCGTTTGAATAGGTTGAAATGCCGATCAGAATTTATATATTAGGACGTATGTAAAAACAACTCCATTCTCTCTCAGCTAGTGTCCATCCATTAATGTACATGTGGACACTGTGGGTTTCCAATTCAGAAATGAGCAATTTTCCGCAAGATCAAGGAAAGCAAGGGTTTGCGCGGAGACGTACTTTAGTACGTCGCACAAGGGAACCCGCAATTTGACGCCGAGATTGCGGAAAAGGGCCATTTATGGATGGAAACTAGCTATGAACGACCAGGGAACAGGGATGGCTGGCTGATGGAAAACATAGCGATCCGGTGATTACAGGAAGGAATCATGAAGGAACCCTTAGAGAACCAGACACGGATTATCCTGGATAGTATTACCGAAGGGGTATTTACGGTCGACCAGGAATGGAAAGTTACGTCATTTAACCGCGGCGCTGAAAAAATAACGGGCATTCCTCGAGAAGAGGCCCTGAACAGGCACTGCTGGGACGTCTTCAGGGCCAATATCTGCGAAGGCAAATGTGCTTTGAAGCAGACCATGACGACCCGGGAACCCATTGCAAATCAGTCCATTTATATCGTAAATATTCATGGGGAACGCATTCCGATCAGTATTTCCACTGCCCTCCTCCAGACCCCTGATGGCGAAGTAATCGGGGGAGTGGAAACCTTTCGGGACCTGAGTGTGGTAGAAGAACTGAGGAAGGAACTCAGGGAGAGGCATACCTTCTTTGATATTATCAGCAAGAATGCCGAGATGCATCGCCTTTTCGGCATTCTGGAGCAGGTGGCCGAAAGCAATGCCACTGTTTTGCTGGTGGGGGAAAGCGGCACCGGCAAAGAACTTTTCGCTCGGGCCATTCACTCCCTGAGCCCGAGAAAAGAAGCGCCCATTGTCACTGTCAACTGCGGGGCGTTGCCCGATGATCTTCTGGAATCGGAGCTTTTCGGGTACAAGGCGGGCGCTTTCACCGATGCCAAGAAAGACAAGCCCGGGCGGATTGCCATGGCAGAAGGAGGAACGTTCTTTTTAGATGAAATCGGGAATGTCTCCCCGGCCCTGCAGGTGAAACTGTTAAGGGTCCTTCAGGAAAAGGTGTACGAACCTCTTGGAAGCAACCGATCGTGCAAGGCAAACGTGAGGATTGTGGCGGCAACAAACAGTGATCTGGAAGAGCTTGTGAAAAAGGGGAAGTTCAGACAAGACCTGTATTACCGGATCAATGTGGCAAAACTGACCTTGCCCCCGTTACGGGAAAGGAAAGAAGATATTCCTCTTCTTGCGGATTATTTTATCAGTAAATTCAGTCGTCTTTCAGGGAAAGAAATCCATGGGATGAGCCCTGAGGCATTTCGCGTCCTTATGGCCCATGGTTTTCCCGGAAACATCAGGGAGCTCGAAAATATCATCGAGTACGCAACGGTAGTCTGCAGGGACTCCGTTATAGAGCGAACCCACCTCCCGGATAATCTGGTGCAGAATCAAAAAAAGGCGGAAATCGGGGAGGTAAGAAGCGAGAGTGCCTCGTGGAAAAACATGGAACGTACATTCCTTTACGAAGCATTGGAAAGAAACGGTTGGAATCGTAAGGCGACTGCTGCTGAACTGGGTGTGCACAACACGACGCTATGGCGAAAAATGAAGCGCCTGAATCTTGAGGTCCCGAAACCGGCCAAGCCTGAGCCAAAAGAGATTTCGCGCCCCAGTACCATTTTCCGAAGCTACGGGGTAAACAAAGACGCAAAGACGCAAAGGTCTATAGACGTTTAAAACCCATCTGGCTTCCGGCATCTTGGATTCAACTTACTCAATTCTTCGATCATGTCTAAAAGAATCAGATCCACGGTTCGCTTGCGAAGATATTTTACCGCTTCTTCTCCGCTCGGAACCGAATTCACCGAATACCGGAGCTGACGCAGTATTTCCACCGCTGCTTCTCTCTGCTGCTCCACATCGTCGATAACCAGGATCGATTCCCCCTTGCCCGTGTACTCTGCAATGGGCATTTCCGGTTTCTCCCCGTTCGGGGACTGTCTGGTTGCCGGAAAATAAAGGGAAACTTTCTTTTTATTTATTTTTACAGGATCTTACCAGGTTTTGCAGAGCTATTCTTGAAAAGGACAAGTTGCCTATGAAATTCATCAAAGGTTGGATTATCATCTTGATTGTGCTGGTTTTGATTGTTGGAGGCCTCCTGCTCAAAACCTACTACGATGCCGGCGAATTCAAGGAAATAAAGACGCGTGTCGGAGGAAAATGCCTGGCCATATCCGGTGTTCTGAGTTCTGAGGACATCGTTATTGACCGGGAGACCGGTATGGCCTTCATTTCCTCCACCGATCGGAGGGTTCGCTGGTCAAGTAGCGGGAAAGCAGGGCAGGGGGCCATTTTCGGTCTTGACTTGAACAGTCCAAGTTCTGCACTGATCCATTTTACCGTGGACTTTACAAAAGAATTTAACCCCCACGGAATAGGCTTATGGCAAGGAGAAGACGGAAAGCTACTCCTCTTTGCGGTGAATCACCGTCGGGAAGGACATTTTGTGGAAATTTTTGAAAAAAAGGGGGATAAGCTGATCCATCGGGAATCCATCTCAGGGACCCTCATGCACAGCCCCAATGACGTTGTTCCCACCGGCGCCAGAACGTTTTACGTCACCAATGATCACGGTTATACAACGGAATTTGGACGTATGATCGAGGAGTACCTCCAGTTCGCCAGAGGTTTTATTCTTTTTTATGACGGGAAAGCTTTTAGCAGGGTTGCGGAAGGGCTGGCCTATGCCAACGGCATCAACCTGAGCACGGACGGCAGAACGGTTTACGCGGCAGCCACGGTAGGGCAGGAAATCCTTGTGTACGACCGAGAGAGGAAGACAGGGAAACTGGCTCTTCGGGACACCATCGATCTCGGGACCGGTCCGGACAATATTGACGTGGATGAACGAGGCAATCTGTGGATCGGCTGCCATCCAAAACTTCTGACATTTGTAGCCTATTCCAAAGATCCCGGAAAATTGTCCCCATCCCAGGTGATCAAAGTCACGGTACGGAAACCTGGGGATTACAACGTGGAAGAAATGTACTTGACCAATGGTGAAACCCTGTCCGGATCCAGTGTGGCAGCCGTTTTTGAGGATACCCTGCTCATCGGATCTGTTTTCGACAAGGCCTTCCTCAGGTGCCGGCTTCCATAGCATGCTGGGGGAGTATTTGGCGGCATCCACTGAAATCAAATG
>ERZ889078.3156-NODE-3156-length-11147-cov-17.710692_pt1 | contig 11147 bp, 7 predicted proteins | sample MGYA00521266_ERZ889078 | MGnify/ENA primary metagenome ERZ889078 (study PRJEB32303, sample SAMEA104408618) | aquatic metagenome | biome: Brackish water; feature: Pelagic; material: water | place: Baltic Sea | collected 2014-06-16T06:34:00 | depth 76,534 m ... | reverse complement strand
TGATCTTGGCTCGCTTGAGCAGGTCGTTAATCAGGGCCGTGTCGCCAAGTTTCATTCCCTCAACCCAGTAGGACTGCCCGATGATGTAATCGGCGGCACTGCCCAATGCGTCCCTTAAGATGCCGCTGTGGTGGATGCAGTGATATTCCTTGGGGTTGAGCTTCATCTCCTTGGCCTGTTTCATAAAATTGATGGCAAAGGGGATATTGGAGGACACATAGACGATGTCGGGGTTCTCTTTTTTGAGTTTTGTGATGATGGGCGTAAAGTCACGGGTGTCGGCCGGTACGATATCGCTGGATAAAACCTTCAGGCCCGCCTTCTCTGCAAGTGCATTGGAACCTTTGAACACCCCCAGAGGGTGTATGGTATCCTCCACCACAAAGGACACCGTCTGGGCCTTTCCCTCGCTCTGGATCATCTCCCAGTAGCGATACGTGTAGCGCGGACCCAGATCAATGACGCCCACAAGCCAGTTAAACCCGCGGGAATACACCTTGGGTGAATTGGCACAGATCGCGATAAAGGGCACTTGATGGTTTTCGCCGGCCGTGCTGGCTGCAAAGGTAAGCGGGCTGCTGTAGGGCCCCAGAAGCAGGTCTACCTTGTCCACCGTAGCCAGCCGTTCATAATACTTCTTCACCGTGGCCTGATCACTTCTGTCATCGTAAATAGTAAATTTGACCGGCAATTTCTTCCCGTATTCTTTGACCATGATGCCGCCCTGCTCGTTGACCATATCGGCCCAGGCGTTCATGAGCCGTTCGAAGGGACCGATCTCAGATGAAAAATGGCCTGTCTGCGAAACCGTGGCCCCGATGTGAATCGCATCGGGCGCCCCCAGGGCAGCAAAAGGCATTACCATGAACAAGACCGCAGCCAGATATGACACCATAATTCCCTTTTTCATGACAGTTTCCTCCTTCAATCTATGGGTTAACAGCAAACTTACGATTCACGAATCAGGCGTTTAGCTTTCAGTTCAAAGCGGGGCAATTCTCCCACCTCTGCTACTTCCACATCCGGTGTAACCGTAATCCGGTACCTGAAATTCTTAATAAATTTTTCAACCGTCTCAGCTATTTTCTCCGCAGACAGGTCGGCAGAGGCCGGCTCCACCCTGATTTTCATATGTTTTCCAGTGCCTATCCTGGGAACGATGATCTGGTATTCACTCGAAAACTCGGGGACCTGGCGAATCAGGTTTTCAATGGCGGAAGGAAAAATATTGACCCCCGCAAACTGGAACATATCGTCGGAACGTCCCAGGATGCCGCCATCCAGGCGCAGAAAGGTGCGGCCGCATTCACATGGGTCTTTGTTGAACCGAACCAGATCCTTCATGCGATACCTTAAAAGCGGCATGCTTTCGGTACATAGATTGGACAGCACAAGCTCCCCCACCTCTCCCGGCTCCACCGGTTTCAGGGTGTCCGGATCAAGGCACTCGGCATAAAACATGCTTTCGATCACATGGGTGCCTCTCTGCTGGAGGCATTCAAAGCCAAAATTGGAGATCTCGGAGGAACCGATGTCATCATAACATCTGGCCCCCCAGAAGCTTTCAATAGCCGCTTTCGTAGCCGGTACATTGGCTCCCGGCTCTCCCGCGGCAACCACTATCCCCACCTTTGAATCGGACAGGGGCAAGCCTATATTTCTGGATGTTTCCCCCAGATGGAGCAGGTAGGTAGGCGTACCGCACACCACTGTGGCGCCCCATTCAAAGATGTTCTTGACTCGATCTTCTGACGATTGTGCTCCGCCGGGAACAATCATCACCCCGGCCTGCTCCAGGGCAGCCTGGAAGCCCCACCACGCGATATACAGGCTGTAGCCAAAAGGAACGAAAAGGATGTCTGAAGGTTTTATGCCATAGCCATGCATGAAATGCATAAACTGTTCATAGAAGTGAACGGTCCAGTCCTTTTTGTTCAATAGGACTTTGACTGGGATACCTGTGGTTCCGGTAGTCTGAAAGACCCGCACGCCCTCTTCAGGGGGCACACACATGAAGTCACCCCAAGGAGGATATTCGGCCTGGCTTTCGCGCAACTCTTCCTTTATGGTAAAAGGGACATGCCGGATATCGTCTAATTTCAGGATATCTGCCGGTCGGATCCCTGCCTCATCGTACTTTCTCCTGTACATGGGGCTCTTTTCATAGAGATAGGCCATGCGCTCTCTGAAACGCTCCAGTTGGATGGCTTCCAGTCTATCTCTTGGGAGGGTCTCCATTTCCTTGTTCCAGTATTTCACTTCTTCCATACAGAATTCCCCTACTTGATTTTGCCCAGCCCTCTCAGGATCTTTTCCGGAGTGAAGGGGGTGGAGAAGAGCCTCACCCCGACTGCATCATAAATGGCATTAGCAATGGCGCCAAGGATGGCAGACACATACCCTTCCCCCACCTCCTTGGTCCGATAGGGCTGACCTACCTTGTACTCCTCCGTTATAACGTCCAGGTGTTCAGACGGGGCCACATTGTGGATGGTCGGCATACGGTAGTCGAGCCAGTTGGGGTTGAGGGTTTTTCCGTCCTCCATCAATATTTCCTCAAAGAAGGCGTGGCCCAGAGCCATTGATATCTGGCCGTCAATCTGTCCCTCCACCAGAAGAGGGTTGATGGGAAAACCGCAATCGTGGGCTGTAACTGCACGCAATAGTCGCACCTGGCCTGTTTCCGTATCCACCTCCACTTCGGCGGTCTGGGCGTCAAACGCGTAATTCTCACTCCAGCGGCCCTTTGCCGTGGCCAGGCTGGGGTGTACAGGTTCATCTCGCATGGTGCGCCAATGCCCTTCACCCATAATGGGGTCGCCCCGACGCTTCTGAATACTGGTCCTCACCAGTTCCCGGTAGGTAAAGCCTCTATCGGGCGAGCCCGCCACGGAAATCCGTTTGTCTTTTAAAATCAGATCGGCAGGGTCGGCCTCCAGGGACTCAGAGGCAAGGTCCAGCAGTTTTTTTCGTACTTCGCCGGCCGCCACTCTCGTCGCATTGCCGGACACATACGCGTTGCCGCTGATCCAGGAGCCGATGTCAACCGGGGTCGTTTCCGTATCGGCCGCAATCACCTGAATCTCTTCCACGGGGATCTTGAGTTCTTCCGCCACGATCTGGGACAGGATCGTTTCGGCGCCCTGACCAATTTCCATGGCACCGGTCAGCATGGTGACGGACCCGTCGTCATTCATCTTGACGACAACGGAAGAACTGTTGGGATAGATCAGGGAACCACCGAAATAGGCGCTTACGCCGATGCCGATGCCACGGCGCATCCTTCCGTTGGCAGGGCTTGCGCCCTTTTTCCCCCATTTACCCAGAAAACCGGTATGTTCTGCAGCCATTCGAATACACTCTTTAAGCCCGCAGTTATGAACGTTATCCCCGTTTGGCAGTTGCTCGTTAGGATCCCTGGCATTTTTCAACCGGATTTCAACAGGATCAAGTCCTAATTCCCCGGCAATCATGTCCAGCTGCGATTCCACGGCAAAACGCAACTGAGGTGCGCCATGTCCACGTTGCGGCGTGCGAATGGGGTTATTGGTGAATACGGAATATCCTTCATATTTGAAATGGGGGACACGATACGGCAGCATGGCAAATCCCCAGGCCAGGAAGATCACCACAACGCCGCTTCCCCGGAAGGCCCCGGAATTATTGATCACCCTGAACTCCTGGGCTATCAGCGTCCCGTCTTTCTTTACTCCGGTCTTGACCTCCACAATCAAAGGTTGACCATGTCGGTAAGCCGAAAAAATCTCTTCTCGGGAAGCAACGATCTTGACCGGTCGGCCGGACTTCATGGAGAGGAGCGCTGCACAGAATTCGTGGGAGAAAAGGTCAATCTTGCCTCCAAAGGCCCCACCCACATAAGCCTTCTGTACACGCACGGAAGAAAAAGGAAGGCCTAATGTAGCGGCAAGCTTTGCACGTTTGATAAAGGGTCCCTGAGAGGAAGTCCAGATATTGAGTTTTCCATCCGGTTCAAGGCTCGCCACGGTAGCCTGGGGTTCCAGATATCCGTGGGTTCGAAGGTGGCTTTCAAACCGATCCTTGCGTACCAGATCTGACTGCGCAAAACCGTCCTCAATATTCCCCCAGCCGGAAGCAGTTTTCCCTCCAATATTCTTGAAAGGTCCTTCCACTTTCGGGTGAGTCGGGTGAATTTCAGGGGCGCCAGGCTGCATGGCTTCCTCAGGATCAAAGACGGCAGGAAGAAGTTCGTAATCAACCCGGATCAAATCCAGAGCCTCTTCAGCCACATAGGGGTCAATAGCCGCCACAGCGGCGACCTCCTCCCCCGCAAAACAGACCTTGTTCACGGCAAGAGGGGATTGATCAGCAGGATATCTCGGCGTCTCCACAAAACCATGCTTGATGCCAAGGGTGTCCTGGGCGGTAATCACCGCCTTGACCCCCGGTAACGCCCTGGCCCTGGACACATCCATGTGAAGAATCCGGGCATGGGGGTAGGGGCTCCGAAGAATCGCTCCCGTCAGCATGCCACGGAGCTGCATATCCACAGTATACATGGCCCTTCCCGTTACCTTGTCCGGCCCATCCTTTCTCAGTACCCGTTTCCCCACATATTCAAGGTCACCCATTTTCTTGCTCCTCACTGTCAAACATCTATAAGCGCTTGGTTCTCAACGTCCCTACGTTCCTGCCGAACCCCCGGAACTCCGTGCCACCGCAAGGCCTACCGCTTCGAGGATCTTGTTGTACCCCGTGCACCGGCAGAGATGGCCTTCCAGGGCCTTTTTTGTCTCCCTGTCAGACGGGGCTGGCATTTCTTCCAGCAAAGCGGTTGTCGCCAGAACCATTCCGGGCGTGCAGAAACCGCACTGGACGGCGCCTTTTTCCAGGAACGCGTTCTGCACGATTGTCATGGCTCCTTCCTTCCCAAGACCCTCAATGGTCACAATTTTTTTATTCTGACAGTTCAAGGCCAGTGTCAGACAGGAAAGGACAGGTTTTCCATCTATTAGAACGGTACAACTCCCGCACTCCCCGGTATCGCACCCCTCTTTGGCCCCGGTCAGGCCCAGATGGTTTCGCAAGACCTCCACAAGGGTTTCCTGGGGTCCCACTGCCAACTCATAGGATTCATCGTTAATAGAGAGCTCGAGAAGCAGCTTTTGCTTTTTTGTTTCCATTGTAGATACTCCTATTTCTTTCTTCGGATCCGTTCAGTTGCGGATTCCAGAACACGCATGGTTCCGACTCTCAGACATTCCGTGAGGTAGGCGGCGGAAAAGCCGTGATGGGGAATCGGGGTGATTTCTTTCGCAACGATGTCTGCCACTTCAAAGAACAGGTCTCTGGAAAGCTCCTGCTCCACAAGGGCCGCCTCTCCCTTCAGCGCTCTCCTGGGACTGCTGGAAAGAGCTCCCACGGTGATTCTGGCCTGCGCGCAGGTTTTTCTATCTTCTTTCATATCCAAGACTGCAGCTACGTTCAGTGCGGCGAATTCCACACCGCCCCGGAGACTGAATTTGAAAAATGCCTCTCCGCGGCTGCCTGGCGCTTCAGGAACGATGATTTCGGAAACCATTTCATCGGGATCCAAAGCGAACGGCTTTTTCGCGTCACCGGTGTAGAGTTCTTCTAAGGGGATCGTTCGCATTTTTTCCAGCCCTACAACCCTGATCTCAGTAGAAAGAGAGATCAGCCCGGGCGCCGTGTCAGACATAAAAACCGCCCAGCATTTTCTCCCTTTGGGAATAAAGTAGCAGCGGTCCCCATCCCTCTTATAACAAGGCTCCATAAACTGGAAGCTGTGCCTTTGATTATAGTAAAGGCAACGAGTCTGCTGACAGAGGTTCCCGCCCAGTGTACCCATATTTCGAATCTCACTGGATGCCACCATCAAAGCCGCATCAGAGAGGACAGGCGCCCGTTCCCGGATCAGGGGCGCCCGGTTCACGGCATCCAGCGTCATAAGGGGATTAATTGCCAGACTCCCATCCGGTCTGACGGAAGGGACCTCCCATGGTATCCCCTGCAGACCTACGAGTACCTCCGGAACATCCAGCCTGTTTTTCATTCGAGGCAAGATATCCGTTCCTCCCGCCATCAGGCCTGCATTGGGATGTTCTTTTAAAAACGCGACCGCCTCCTCCATAGAGGTGGGATTGAGATAAGTGAATTTTGGAAGGTGCATTTTTGGCCTCTATCCAGTTCGGGTTGGTCAGGTATTCATTCGATATTTGTTGGCTGAAATATTAATAAAACACATGACCACTAGTCATTGCATTTGATTTAAAGGTGTTATTTTTTTACCAGGTGCTGACGCTGCTGTCCTTTTTCAGAATAATCCGGGCGTCGGCAACACTTAAACCTTTCTCGTACAAAATGACCGGATTCATGTCTATTTCCTGAATTTCATCATAGGACCCGACGATCTCTGAAACTACCAGCAGCAACTCTTTCAGCGCCTTCTTGTCAACCGCCGGCCTCCCGCGATAGCCGTTCAGGAGTTTCACGGAACGGATCTCATCGATCATCCTCCTGGCCGAACGCTCGGAGATGGGAAGCACTCTGAAGACCACATCGTTGAGCACTTCCACCATAATCCCGCCGATGCCGAACATGATGACCGGGCCAAACTGGTCGTCCAGTTTGGTTCCCACAATCACCTCAAGGCCCTCTTTCATCATGGGCTCCACCAGGACTCCCTCAATCACGGCTTCAGAGTTATACTTCCCAGCGCTTTCTATAATCCCATTATAGGCGTCCAGGATTTCCTCCGCTGTGCTCAGATCGAGTCGAACTCCTCCCGCATCGGTCTTGTGCAGAATATCCGGAGACACGATTTTTAATACCACCGGACAGCCGAAACTTTCCTTCGCGGCAACCGCTTCCTCTCCCGACTGGGCCAGGTGGGCCTGTAAAATTGGAACCCCGTGCAGAGAGATCAGTTCTTTTGCTTCATATTCAAACAGGGCCTCCCGGTTTTCCTCCCGGGCCTTCTTGAAAATTTCGCTCCCACGCAATTTAGATTTGGAGCCTTTGCTGAAGACAAACTTGGCCTTGGCATGGTACCGGTGCAGGTAATTCCCGTATTCCGCAAGTGCTGCCATGCACTTGCAGGCGGTTTCAAGGGCATCGTAAACGGGAATATTATAATAACGCAACAGATCCAGAGAATGGGGTCTGGCGTGATTGTACAGACTGTGCACAATAATGGGCTTCCCGATATCCTTCACCAGTTTTCCCATGCGGTGGGCAGCGTCCTCTTCCACAAACCCGAGACTTTCCGCGAACCGAATGCTGTACCCCCCGAAAAGGCCGACAATCAGCAGCCCACCGATATTGGGATCATGCAGCAGGATCTCGGCGCAGTCCGCAAAAACCGCCGGGTTTTCATCCGTCCCTCCTGCAACATCCACCGGATTGCGAACGGAAGCCCCTTGGGGAAGAATCCCGCGAAGCCTTTTCTGTGTCTTTTCTGCAAGCAGCGGGATATCCACATCCAGGTCCGTCAACTGGTCCGCGGCGATGGTGGCGTGCCCGCCCCCGTCCGCAAGGATGGCTATGCTGTTTTTTCTCAGATGGGGCAAGCTGGCGAGGGTTTCAGCAGCAGGAAACAGCTCATCCGAGTTTTCTATGACAATAATGCCGGCCCTCCGAAAAGCCGTCCTGGCTACCTCGGAGATCCCCGCCAGTGCCCCCGTATGGGAACCTGCCGAAAGTTTCCCTGTACTGGACCTACCGCCTTTCAACATGACAATCGGTTTTTTTCGTGTAGTCTGGTAGGCCTGCTGAAGGAATTTCCTTCCGTCCCGCATTCCTTCCACGTACATGAGAATTACTTTCGTCTGGGGATCATCCTGGAAAAATTCCAGGTATTCGTGGAAGCGGATATCGGCCTCATTACCGATTCCCACATAGTAGCTGAACCCTTGCTGACTTTTAATCGATGCCTCCGTAATCAGGGAGAGGGCCATATTGCCGCTCTGGGAAAGCAGCGCGATATGCCCTTTGGGGACATTCCTCAAGCCGACCAGATTCAGGTTGCTCTTGAGATTCATCATGCCCGACGTATTCGGCCCGATCAACCGGATGCCCTTCTCCCTTGCAATTGCCACCATCTGGTCTTCCAGGTCCTTTCCCGCCTTCCCCAGTTCCCTGAAACCCCCGGCAATGATAACGGCCCCCGCCACACCTTTTTTGGCACAATCTTCCAGTATTCCGGGGATCGTCCTGGCCGGAGTGGTAATCAGCGCCATTTCAACGGGCTCATCGATTTCAGAGACTTTGCCGAAGCAGGGCAAACCCAGGATGCTTTCCTCGTTCGGATTTACAGGAAATATCCGGCCCTCGAATTTTTCTTCCAGCAGTATTCTAATGGCCTGAAATCCCCTTTTCGTTTCCTTTTTGGAAGCGCCCACGATCGCCACGGATCTGGCATTGAGAACATGTTCGAGACTCATGATCTATCTCCCCGTAAATACAGGTTTGCGTTTTTCCCCAAAAGAGGCAATCCCCTCATGCCAGTCCGCCGTGTTCATGCAAGCCAGAATCGCTTCGGCCTCCACAAGAATAACCGTTTTGAAATCCCGGTGAGGAGCGTTATGCACCAGGTCCCTGACAAATGCCATGGACAGAGGTGCTTTTTCCGCCAGCTTTCCCGCAAGCGCCAGAGCGGCCGGCATGAGCTCCTCCACGGGGAAGGATTCCAGGGCCAGGCCCAGTTTCACGGCCTCCGGCCCCGTGACGATCTTCCCTGTATAGATGAGCTCCTTTGCCTTCATCATCCCCACCAACTGCGGTAGAAGGAAGGTCACCCCGCCGCCCACAAAAGTGCCAAGCCCTGTCTCCGGGAATGCGATGGTTGCGGTATCCGCCATGAGGATGAAATCGCCATTGATGGCCATCTCTGCCCCAGCTCCCCTGGCGGGGCCATTTACAGCGACAATCACCGGTTTTGGTAAATCGTGGATCATTCGCGTCGTTTCATGGGCCAGCAAGATATAGGCTCGTTTCTGAAAGGGCGTACGTTCCCCGGTCGAATGCTTTTTCAGATCCGCGCCGGCACAGAAGGCCTGCTTTTCCCCATCCGGCCGCTTCAATACGGACCCGGTAAGGATCAAGACCCTGACCGATTCATCGTCCTGAGCTTCCCTGAGAACCGCCTGGATATCTACATACATCTGTTCAATCACCGCATTCATACGCGACGGACGATTCAGTCTGATCACCCCGACGCCGTCTTCTACGTCATAAAGCACTGTTTCAAATTTCATAACCTATCTCCCTTTTTTAGGTATTGAGCAGTCTTATAGCACTCGCGTGAAAGTTCATTTGTCCAAATCGAAATCGCTATCGAAATCGTTATCGAAAGGCAGGTCCACGGAACGGGTCGATTTCGACCCCGATTTCGATTTTCTCGTTCCAAGGCTCCGGCGTGGTAACGCATAAGTTTCTGTCTCGATTTGATTAACCATTCCTACAGGCAGAGGCCCCGCCGTTATGCTGTCCAATTTCCAGTTTCTTTCAGCAGCTTCTCAATAACCCCGGCGTGTTTTTCTGCGGTACGGCAGTTGTCCCGGACCACTCTTCGGGCCCGACTCCCGTATTCATCACGCGCCTTTTTGTCTGCAAAGAGCCAGGCAGCCTTTTCTCCCAGCTCTTCCCCGCTTCCCACCGGCACAGTGGCATTGGCAGCCTCGAGGAGCTTTTTCGCATCCAGGAAATCGTCCATATACGGTCCATACAGTACGGCCTTTCCCCAGGCAGCCGGTTCCATGGGATTCTGGCCTCCGAGAGGAACAAGGCTTCCTCCGCAGAAAACAACCGTCGCCACACTGTAGACATTAAAGAGTTCCCCGAATGTATCCATGATAAGGACTTTCTCAGTTCGCCGGCCCTTTCCTTCTCCGATAGCTGTCCGCAACTGGTACCCTAAACCGGTTTTATCGATCATGGCGCCGATGGAAGGAGCCCTGCCAATATGTCGCGGCGCAATAATAAGGATCGTATCAGGGAAATCCTTCAAAAGCCTTCTGTAAGCAGTAAGGACTTCTTCTTCCTCTCCACCCCTCGTGCTTCCGGCCACGAAAACCTTGTCGGTTTCCCGAATATCCAGCAGATCGCGTATCTCCTGCTCCGCAGTTCCGTCCACATCCGTCGCCAGGGTATCGTATTTGGCATTTCCGTTGACGGTCATTTTCAGAGGGGCCGCGCCCATCTGCAACATCCGCTGCGCATCCTGGCCTGAAATCATGCTGAAACGGTCAAAGCAGTTCAACACTTCCTTGAAAAAAGGGCGTACCTTCAGATATCCCCTGATCGATCTTTCTGAAATCCGGCCATTTAAGAGGCAGATTTTCACCCCTCTTCGCTTTGCCTCAAAGAGCCAGGAAGGCCACAGCTCCGTCTCTAAAAAAACCAGGACATGGGGACGTACTCGGGAAAGGGCCCCGTTCACTGTTAACGGAGAGTCGAACGGCGCTAAAATCACCGCAGTTTTTCTCCCGAATTCCCTGACGGCCAGATCACGCCCGTGCTCGGTCATGGTGGAAACGGTTATGTGACAGTCGGGCCTTATCTTCAGCAGCGACTCGATGATCGACCCGGCCACCCTGACTTCCCCCAGTGATGCCGCATGAATCCAGATCCTCGGAGAGCCACAAAACCCTTGCCCAGGGCTTACAGGAACAAAGCCCAGACGTTCACGGAAATGCTTCCGGCATCGACCGGTCAGCCGAGTGTATAGCCAGAAACCGGGAATCACCACGGAAGAAAGCCCGGAGGCAAAGATCGAATAAGAATAATAGAATATGTCTGACAAATTTTCCTCTAACTCCAGACATCGTTAAGTAGCTACGTGGTCAAAGGGTTAAGTCGAGGCTCTACCCCTTTTACCATTCACCTTTCCCCTTTCAAAAAGAGCACAAAAACCTATAAAAGTGCAAGCATCTTTTTGATAAATAAGAAAAACAGTTCCCAAAAAGAGGAACAGAGCCTAATGGATGAAAAATATCTTGACAACACCATGATGAATCCGTCAAGGGTATGTAAAGCGATTTAATGAAAGAGATAAAGTGCCGGAAAAGGGGAGGAAAAAATGGCTAAATATCTTAAACGAGCAAAAGAAAAACCCAAAGAAGATCTGACCGCGGTGCGCGACACTGTGG
>ERZ889078.3153-NODE-3153-length-11171-cov-40.913458_pt1 | contig 11171 bp, 9 predicted proteins | sample MGYA00521266_ERZ889078 | MGnify/ENA primary metagenome ERZ889078 (study PRJEB32303, sample SAMEA104408618) | aquatic metagenome | biome: Brackish water; feature: Pelagic; material: water | place: Baltic Sea | collected 2014-06-16T06:34:00 | depth 76,534 m ... | reverse complement strand
AATTTTCAATTGGCTCATTTTAAAACTAATGGAAATAATGGGCCCGAAGGGCTTCAGAATATTTTGCTTGTGAGATTGGATTCAGTTTAGGCGTCATAATTTTTCTCTTTTAGGATATAATCCATACAAACAACTAGGAATTAAGTTTTTCATATATTTGAAATTAAAAGCTAGATCTCATCATGAGTTTAATTTTTCATTGTCCAATTTAATTTCTTATAAAACCCATTCTAAAAATACGTTAAAAAAAAGATATCTTAATTTTGGATTTGTTTTCTAAGTTTTAAAAAAATAATCATTGAAACAACTGGATGTTGACCAAAAAGTGCCAATAGAAATACTTCCTTGGTCGGGTAAGTATGAAGACTATTGCATACCAATTGTTCCAATGATTTAGTCTTGAATGACTTGTGTGGAATGATAGACCAAATACAAGACCAACACTACTAAAGATATCAAGTTATTATTAATGTCTGAAATTATATTTTCATATTTCAAAATGGTAGATTCAGAGTTTAGAAATTATGTAGTTTCAAACAGATAGAATAAAAAAATAAAATCATCATTATGTTTAATATTAAAAAAATATAATAAAAAATATGAATCAAGAAATAAAGCCTTGGGTATTAGTAAGTAGCATACAAAAAGAAACAAAGCCTATTGATCTTGAGATGATTTCTCCACAGATATCTACTCTAGTAGATGAATGGCAATCACAAGGAAAAATAATGTGGTCAGGGGCATTTGATAATCAGATTTCATCCATGGCAGTTTTTGAAGCAACAGAACAAGAAGCAAAAGAATTTTTTAAAAAATATGAAAATATTTGTTCAGGAATACTGACTTATGAAATGTACCAATGGGATGCAATGCCACTTTTGTCAGTTCTTTCAAAATAACTGACATATGTTTTATTTTTTTTAAAATGACGCTAAAAAATGAATTATGTAGAATTTGTGGATGTGAGATAACAGAAAATGAAAAATGTTCAAAATGTAAATTGATAATTTCAACAAAGTGTAAATGCTGTCAAGGTATTGAACAAATTCAAACTCACATTCATGGATAGATATGGAATGTAAAGAAACGTGCTTTCAATACAAAGCAAAAAAACCATCCAATTCAACCAGATATGGTTCAGGACAGAAAAGATGCCAAATTTGTGAAATATTTATCAACTGGGATGATGGACCATTTTGTCCCTGTTGTGGCTGCAGACTTAGAATGAAGCCTAGAAACAGAGTATGGAAAGCTAAACTACAAAATGAAAAAAACAGGTATTAAAAAACCAGAATATATTCAAATAAAAAGAAAAAAAGAGTCTAAACTCTTAGACTGATTTTAGATTTTGCAGTAATTGCAACTATACTTATGATTGCAACAGCTAATACCATCATCGCAACTGTACCAAACTCTGGAACAACTGTACCAATAGTATCCATTTTTTCAAGAATTGCATCTACTTGTGCATTGATTTTTGAGCTTGACTCTCCATTTTTAATCATGCCTCGAAGATCTTCTCTTAACATAACTTCAACTTCCTCCATGAGTTCTTTTTGACCCAATTCGATCAGAGGAGCTTCTAGGAATTCATAGTTGTCAAGATAGGCTTTTGTGGCAAGACTTAGTGCCATATCCTTATCTCCATTACTATATTCCAGTTTTGTTTGTTCAAGTAATTCTTGAATATTTTCGACATATTCTAATAGATTATGTCCTTCATCTTCAACACCTAAAATTTCATCAATTTCATGAATGATTCCACCTGCAAGTGTTTCAACTTGTGAAGGATCTGCTCTTACATCATATGCTGCCCAAAGATCTTCGTATAGTTCTTCAATCTCTTCAACCATATGATGATCAATATCAGATTCTATTTCAGCAAAAATCTGCTGTGATCTCCATACAAATGCAGAGCCATCCTGGAATTCAGCCATTTCACCGATGACGCCATCAGATACTGCCTCAGCATATTCTGCTATTGATGTATCAAGTAAAACTTTCATTAGTTCTACCTTAAAGGCAGTTTCACCACTTAATTTATCCCCAACAACAGTTGAACGTGCTATTGCAACAACATCTTTTGCATCATCGATTGCTTGCTGAGCTTGTGCTCGTGATACCTTGGTGTTTGCTTTGTTCTGTAGGTCCATCAATGTTTGTTGGACTTTAGCATCAAGATTAGGATCTGATGCCTTTAGTACAGGTTTCATTGAATCATACAATTCTGCAACTGGATGTGTTGCATGAATTAATGCAAGCTCGGCATTTTTATCATCAAGATTTTGTTCTAAAGCCCAAAAATGTCCTAGTGTTTCCTCAAGTGAAGAAGCAAATTCTATTTTTGATTCATTAGTTTCATCAAGCTCATGAATAATACCATTAGCTATAATTGCTACTTGTGAAGGATCTGCTCTTACATCATATGCTGCCCAAAGATCTTCGTATAGTTCTTCAATCTCTTCAACCATATGATGATCAATATCAGATTCTATTTCAGCAAAAATCTGCTGTGATCTCCATACAAATGCAGAGCCATCCTGGAATTCAGCCATTTCACCGATGACGCCATCAGATACTGCCTCAGCATATTCTGCTATTGATGTATCAAGTAAAACTTTCATTAGTTCTACCTTAAAGGCAGTTTCACCACTTAATTTATCCCCAACAACAGTTGAACGTGCTATTGCAACAACATCTTTTGCATCATCGATTGCTTGCTGAGCTTGTGCTCGTGATACCTTGGTGTTTGCTTTGTTCTGTAGGTCCATCAATGTTTGTTGGACTTTAGCATCAAGATTAGGATCTGATGCCTTTAGTACAGGTTTCATTGAATCATACAATTCTGCAACTGGATGTGTTGCATGAATTAATGCAAGCTCGGCATTTTTATCATCAAGATTTTGTTCTAAAGCCCAAAAATGTCCTAGTGTTTCCTCAAGTGAAGAAGCAAAATCGGCCTTGTCTTGATAAGATTCTGCAGATGCTACTTGAGAAAAGGTAGACGTCAGAAGAACAGATGTCATTAGAAGTGTCAATATTGTAACTTTTGTCATTAGTGCATTAACTTGAGAATGTTGATTTAAAGGGTATGTGAATTCTTGAAATCTATTCTAAAAACATAGAATCATTTGAAATGAAAATTTATCTAAATTCTACAATTCAATTATTATTGATGCCCGCTCGTGTTCATCCAACTCTTGTCTTACTGCATTTAATATGTGAGAAGAAGAAGTCAAGATGGAATAATCAATTAATTTTAAATCATTGATCAGATAAACTTGCGGAGCAACGTCATTATTTCTAGACTCTAAAAAATCATCTAATTCTTCAAGGATAGATATTTTTCCACCCTGAAAAATTTTTCCATTTTTCAAATATTTTTTCATTTTACCAAATCTGTCAAGTACCAGTAAGGGATGACGATGTTTTTTACTAAAAAGATGTTTTTCTGTAATATGTCCAGAAAACACCATATAATGATCAGATTCAAAACTAAGATCAGTTAATTCTTCTGAAATTTGGAATATCTCACTAGCTCTACTCTTTGCTTCTTGTAACGTAAAGAAATTTTTTGTAGATTCAGCACTGTCAAGTTCTACATTTCCAATTGCCGTAACTCTTAAAATTGATCTGTCAGGAAGATACTGGCTATCAATTACAATTGATTCAGGAACTGCACCCTTACCAATCATTATAGCATGAATTTTTTTATTAGCTTGATTAATCTGTTCAGGAGTTGGATTAATTAGAGTGTGTTCTATTTCTTCTTGTAGCATTGATGAGGCAACACCGATAGAGGAAATAACTTCAGCATGTTTTGCTTTTTCATATTGTAATTGTAGTTGTTTTGCAACAAACGGTACTAATACGGATGCACCTCCCCCACCACCAATGATTTTTGTTGTTTGAGGATTTAGTTTGAATTCTTTTATGATTTTGCTAATGGTTTTCATTATCTCAAAAGAAGATGTTTGTATAATAGACTGAGCAATTTCGATAAATGTTACACCAATTTCTTTTGCTAAAATTTCAATTGCTATTTTTGCAGATTCTTTGTTTGCAAATGCATAATCATTCTCATCAATCATGCCCAAAGCATTTGCAGCACAGGTGTTTGTAATAGCATAGAGCCCATTTTTGCACTCCAGTGCCACATATTCATCATCATTTTCTTTAGGTCTTATCATGATGATTTTTCCACCTTTCAATTCATCAGGATCTGCAAAACAGGAGTACTTCAATCCAGCAATATGTGCACTTCTTGGACCTACCTTCCAAACTCGATAATCTTTGAGTCTAATCATACTACCACCAGCAACACCTAAAATTCTCACATCCATGGAACGAACACATGTAGGATGATCTTTTATGGTCACATACTGAAATTCGGGTTTTCCATTTTTTATGATACATATGTTAGTACTAGTACCGCCAACTTCAACAAAAATTCCATTTGTTATCTTGAGATGAAGGAGGGCACCTGCCACACTTGCTGCAGGTCCAGACAATATGGTGAGAACAGGTTTTGTCTTAAAAGTATCCATGCTCGTAACACCACCATCTCCTTTCATGATCATCAGAGGTGCATTAATTCCTGCATCACGAATTGCTTGCTCTACAAAATTTGCAACCTGAAAAGTTTTTGGCAATACACTTGCATTTATTGCACCAGTTAGAGTACGAATTTCAAGTCCATAAGTTCCAGAAATTTCATGGGATGCAGTAGAAGGAATGTTAAGATCTGCAGCGTTTTTCATAACAAACAATTCATTTGAAGGATCATCTACACCAAAAGATTCAGTTGCAACAATTACTTTAGCACCCTTGCTTTGTAGATTTTTAATTGTTGTTTTCACTTCTTCTTCGGAAATTAAATGGGAAGTGTCTAAAAATGCATGACATGTACGGATGTCTTGATCAAAATTAATTTTTGTGTCTTGTAAATTGGTACGTTTAATCACATCTTTTCTTTCAGGACCAACTCCCATTGCAATTATCCCAACTTTAGAGGTATCAGATTCTAAAAGAGCATTGATTGCCTGAGTTGTACTATGGGAAATTAATTCAATATTTTTCAATTCAATTTCAGAATCATTTAATATATTTGAGATAGTTTGTACTATTCCTTCTGAAACACCTCTTTCAGATGAATGTGTAGTGGGTACAGTGGATTTTGAAATAATTGATCCAGTCTTAACATCGATTGCAACTGCCTTTGTAAAAGTTCCTCCAACGTCAATTCCCACTCTAACTCTTTGATTATTGGGCATCTTTTACGCCTCTAGATTTTCTCATGGATACCAGTTGTTTTTCCTTGTTTGGCCTCAATACCAGTACATATGATGATGCAAGTAAATAGACTCCCAATAATATGATCTGAGCAATTACCGTTTCTAGTGTAGGATAAATTCCAGTCATCGCTGCAAGATTGATATCCAATCTTGGAATTATTCCTATCATACTAGTGTAAGGTACAATATCCAATATCTGAAGTTCTCGTATTGCATTTCCTAAAAATGCAATTGAGAGGTATGCTCCAACTCCCATCGTCAATCCAAATAATGCACGTAGTGGTAATCGCTTTCCAAGTTTTTTCATTACAAAGAACAATCCCAAAAGCGATAAGATACCTAAAATAAAACCTAGAGCAACATAAAATTCCATATATTTTGCAAACCCAGACATTGCTTGGTAAAATAATACAGTTTCAAATCCTTCTCTATATACAGTAAAAAATGACAACATTACAAAAACCGAAACACTGCCAGTGGTCGTAGCCTGCCAAACTTTGGCTTTTACAAACTCCATCCATTTTTTATGTTCAATTTTATTTAGTACCCAAAAACTCACGTAAAACAAAACAGCAGTTGCAGACAATGCAGCTATTGCTTCTATTAATTCTCGATTAGCTCCTGAGATTTCAATTATATACGATGCAATTATCCAAGTTATTGCAGTTGCTGCAAATGCTGCAATCACACCATAGTAAATGTATTTTTTTAATTGATTATTTCTTGATGCTTCAAGATAAGTCATAATTGCACCAAGAATTAATACAGATTCTAATCCTTCTCTGAAAATAATTGCAAATGAGGAAGTAAATGCAATTGAAGGTGCTAAAGAACCAGTACCGCTTACCAATCTTTCTGATTCATCCAGATTTCTATTAATTGAAATTACAACCTCTCTGACTTTTTCCAAGTCTTCTTTTTTATCAATAAGATTTCGAAGTTCTGCAAATTGGTATTCCACCTCCAAAGTAAAATCAGGTGCTATCATTCTTAGAGGAATTTCTACAAACTCATAACTATCCAGATATGCTGTTCTTGCAGTAGCATAAGCTGACTGAAAATCACCATTTTCATAAAAAATCAATACATCATCCAAGGAATCTCGTATAAAATCAACTTCATTTCTAACTGTCGATTTTGCTTCCTCAGTAGAATCTCCCATCTGTTTAAGACTATCAGAGGTTGTCTCACTTTTAGCTAATAGAGAGGGATTTGATGATAATTGTTCAGATATTAATGACTCAGACTTGTTTAGATCTGAAATAATTTTTTCTTCTAAAAATTGTTTTATTTCAGTTGGGGATTTGTTATTTTTTATCATATCGCGTAAATTTTCACGCATGTCTATTTCAAGAGTATAAAGTAATTCCTTGTCTATCTTTTCAATTGCAGGTTCCAGATATTCAAAATTATCAAGATATGCAACAATTGCTTTTTCTTCAGCTGTAACATAATCTCCTGCATTAACTGATTCAACAAGTTCATCATATAGAACGTAAATATTTTGATACAGTTTTAATTGATCAAAGGCAACTGTTTCAGTTCCAAGAATATCTTTTTGTATAACAGTTATTAAATATCCAACTTTTACAAAGTCCTCTCTTTTCTCAGTAAGACTGTTAAGTTCATTGAAAAAAGATTTAATCTCAAGATCAAGTCTATCGTCAAAATTAGTTTCAGGTAACAGAGTTTCAGCTTTTTGAATTAATTTTATTGAATATTGATATGATGCTTCATCGTTATTTTGAATTCCAGTTTGATATTTCTCATCAGCAATAGATAATAAATTAACAATGACAAGATCTGGCAAAGACTGATCATAAGGAATTTCTTGAAGCAGGTTTTGGATTTTATCAATTTCAGATAAAATATCAGCATCAGTATCAATTTTTGAATTTAGATCAAGTAATGAAATATGAATTTCATCTACATGTTCATATTCAGTAGTTCTCAGAGTTTGAACATATTTACCAAAAATTTCTGAAGAGAATGTAGAGTGTTTTTTTGCATCATCCAAATTATTAGATTTCAAACTATCTCGAATTTGCTCAAGCCCCAAAGAAGTGGATTCTATGGCAGTTCTAATGGATGCAGTATCTGGTTCAGCATACAGATTATCGATACAAGTCACATATACGAAAAAAATTAAAAAAACAGCAATTATTCTAGTTTTCATAAAGAACAAGTCGGAAATTCTATAGATGGTATTTAAATTTCTGATTGATTCTACAATCATAGAATGAAACTATTTTGAAATTTCTAGGATTATAGCAATTCTAAAGGTTAATTCTATACATTTGAAATAACTGATTTTGTTATTACTTGGTCTATTGAAGTTTTTTTACAATGAAAAAAACAAACCCCATACATGCAACAAAATTTGACATCAATCACAAAATTCTAAATGAATTTTCAGACTTGGAATCAAGACATATTTTATTTTCAATTATCAGTAAATCAAAAAGCGTTCAAGAAATAACAAAAGAATTGAAGATACCACTTAGTTCAACATATAAGAAAATTCAATCATTAGAAGAAAATGCATTAATTTCATCTGAATTAATATTTGCAAATAATGGACACAGAGTTAAACTATATCAAAGTAGAATCATGGATGCAAATATCATCATTTCTAAATTCAAACCCACAATTACATTTAAAAAAAATCTGAAAAATCAAAATGTCTAGATTAGTATCAATTAAAATTTGTAAGTTATGTAGTAGTACTTTTACAATTTACCCAATGTCACATACAAAAAATAAATGCCCAAAATGTAAGGGATTTGAGAATGATTTTATTCGCATCATAACTCAGGGGGAAATGAGAAATGAATCACTAAAGGCTTGAACCTAATTTGGGCATGTTTCTTGATTGATCCGGTAAATTACCGCCTCGATGGCAAGTTTCCAAATGAAATGTTTTGTTCTTCAAGAATCTTTTGAGCTCCCTCATTTTCAGGAAAAGGCATTTTTTTGTATTTTAACATATGATAGGCCGTGTCCATCAGGCTAGTAGCATAAGGCGAATTTCGAAACATCCCATTGATTATTAGCTGTTTTTTGTAAGGATCTTCCTCTTTCTGTAATGCCTTCAAAGATTCCGCTTCTAATTCTTGAAAAAGTTTGAATCTTTGAATAATTTCAGTCAAATATTCATCTCGAAATATCTTGAAAGCCTCTTTTGTTTGATATTCAGGTGATTCAAGTATTGATTTGTATTTGTAATATGTAGTCCTAGTAATTTTTATTGGAACACTCACATCATCTTTAATTTCTTGTTCAGTTTGTTCGTAATGTCCCAGCTCACCTGAATTGATAAAGTCTAAAGATTCTGATTCAGATAATCTTCCAAATTTACAAATCCAAATTGCATGATAAAGTCTTTCAGTTATTTCTTTATGATCTGCAATTCTCAAGCTAGTTCTTTTAGGAATTTTCACTAGGTTTGATTTTTGTTTCAACTGTACACAAAGTAAAGTTACAAGTATGTATTATGATTTGTTGTTGATCGTTTTATTAAAAAAATAACTAATAGGATATTTTTTTAATTTATGATCCGGTGAATCACCGGATTGAAATAAAAGATTAGTTTTGTTTCGCCGGTAAATTACCGGATTGGCCAAATTGTAATTTAATTAATTAGATCAGATGAAACGTTAGAACTGAACATTTTACATAATTCATCTGAAACTTGGGCTTTGGAAGTACGAACTTGCTCTACTCTAGGTATTTTTTTACCATTAGGCATAGTTTTACTATAATATCTTGTTAGACCATCAAATGCATCTCCAATTGTTATATGAAAGGATTCTCCATTCCATTCTTCCTTACCGTCCTTGCCAAAATGATAATGTGTTATTATCCATTGTTTAAAATCAGGTATCTCAACTAGACCTTTTCCTATACTGACTAGATGATTTTGAAGGTTGGTCAATAAAACAATCAGAGATATGGCTCCCTGACTATCATATATGATTGGATTAAAGGTACATGCAACATCAACTTGGATCTTTGATGGATATATGGATAATTTTGTATGATACCCTGAAACAAGTTCACAATCTAAAAAGATCCCTTTATTTTTAGAATTTATTTCAAGTCCGGGGATTTTTGAGATGGTTTCATAGAGATTCGAATCAAAATGGATTTTAATATCATGAATAGCTGCCGGTTGTTCTTTGAGTTGGTTTAACATCCAAATTAATTTCTCCCCCGTAGGTTCATCCGTTACAATTCTGTCACTCTTGTCTAGTTTTACACTTTTGACTCTGTAATAACAGGGATTACTTTTCACTGATCTCTCCACATATTTCTTTAATTGATATATCATCTGACGAAAGTAACTATCAGAGTACTCTGGAAAATCTCCACAAGAAAATAGACGTCTATTTACAACATTGATACTTTTTGCTTTATCTAAAAATTGTTTTTGTTTCTTTGTAATACCATATCCGTTAGTTTCATCCGTTACAAATCCGTTAGTTTTTGCTGGCAGATTACTCATTTTCTTATTTTATTTTTTAAATTTCTATAAATCAGACCATCTTCTCTTGGAACAGTAGGATCTGGATGATTTCTTTTAGAAATGATTTCACCTGTTTTAATTTGATGTATTAATTTTTTAAATTCATCAATTGTTTCTTTGTTTTCTAAAAGATCTTCTTTTAATTTACTAATTTCTGATTTTTCTTCTTTTAATTTCTCATTTTCTAGTCGTATTCTTTCCTCATCAGAAATAGTCAAAAAAGGAATTGCCTTTTGGTATTCTGCAAATCGCTCAAAATCTGCCTCTTCATATCTCTCATAGCTTGATTCAAGTGCTACCTTATGTCCCATCATGTCTTCTTTATCTGCAAAATCAACCTTTGCACGTCTCAGCATAGTATTGAAATATTTTCGAAATCCATGGTCTAGTTGTACCTCGTATCTCTTTTTTCCGGGAATCATTTCATTTCTTAACCCTAAATGATCAACTACTTTTCTTACTCTTCTTGAGACTCCACCATGCTTTAGTCTTGCAGGATATGGCAGTCTTTCTTGAGCCAATAGTGGATCAGAAGGTAAGGGGTCTGCAAAGAATTTACTCTTCCAATATACTTTGTACATGTCTAGTATATTACAAAATTCAGGAGTGATATGAGTCCAATATTCCTCTACATCTCCATGATACACACGCAATGCACCACCTTTGTATGTTCCATTTTCATTTTTGAGAAACACAACATCACTCCATGTAAAATAGTTCCACGCCTCCAAACGAAATCCTGCACAAGAGAATCCAAGAATAATTACCTTATCTGTAATATCCTCACAATGAATGATCATCTTTTGAATCTCTTCTCTTGTATATGCCCTATCGCCACTCTTTGTCTCCTTTGGCATCATTCTGTCTATAAGAAACCATGAAAAGTCAATCTCGTTTGCACGTAGTAGTGTCTTGATTGGTTTTAGTCGATTCCTTGCAGTGTTAGGATTGAGGGTTTTGTTATCAATTTGTTGTTTTAGCATCATAACATAACGTTTAATCTTGTTTTTTCCTGCATTAGGATCTGCCTTTATCAAAGCAACAAAGTTGTTTACAAGAATTGTAAATTTTTTCTCTGATAGTAATTTTCTTTTCTGTTGTGACTTTTCCCAATCATATTTTGGGTTTAGAAACATCTCAAGCTGTCCTGCATATTTTTTTCTAGTTGTCTTGTCCCGAATTGCCGTGATGTAATTCTCATACGGTGTGATCTCAGATAAATCATCAAAAGAGTGATCGAGACGGCTCATAGTACCTCCTTTATGATCATGGGACCAAATAAAGGAGCTTGAATGGTATGGGCCCGAAGGGCTTCGATCCCTTGGCTCACCGGTTATGAGCCGGTTACTCTA
>ERZ889078.3152-NODE-3152-length-11172-cov-7.485293_pt1 | contig 11172 bp, 8 predicted proteins | sample MGYA00521266_ERZ889078 | MGnify/ENA primary metagenome ERZ889078 (study PRJEB32303, sample SAMEA104408618) | aquatic metagenome | biome: Brackish water; feature: Pelagic; material: water | place: Baltic Sea | collected 2014-06-16T06:34:00 | depth 76,534 m ... | reverse complement strand
TGTTCGCGAGACTGCCTGGTCTACCGTCATGGACGAAACGATGATCGAGGCCGATCGCGGGCGTCCGGGGGGCGTCTCGGGGATTTGCGGATGATGACGCGCTAGCGGTCGCGTTCCCGGCGTTTGAGCTTCTCGATCAGCGGCGCGTCTCGCTCGGTGACGAGGTTGATGACCTGCCCCGATCGCCCGGCCCGCGCGGTGCGGCCGACGCGATGCAGGTAGTTGTTGACGTCGGTGGGCAGGTGCACGTTCACCACGCGGCCAATGCGCTCGATGTCGAGGCCGCGCCCGCCCAAATCGGTCGTGAGCAGCACGGAGACCTCCCCAGAGCTGAAGCGCGCCAGGTTATCGCGCCGCTCTTGCCGGTCCATCTCGCCCATGTACGTCGTGTAGGGAACCCCTGCGTCCTCGAGCCACGAGGCGATCCGCTCGCATTGGCCGCGGGTATTAGAGAACAGCAGGGTGCCCACGTCGGGCGCCTCGGCGAGCGCCGCGGTAAGGACGTCGACCCGGCGACCGTTGGCAACCGCGCGGTTGTCGGTGCGCAGCGTGGCGACGACCTGCTGGCTGCCGCGTGTCCGCACACGCAGGGGCGCGGTGGTGAAGAACTGGCCGACGATTGGATCCATCGACTGCGGCAAAGTGGCCGAGAACATCGCCAGCTGGGGGCGACGCGAGCAGGCGGCGATGATGCGGCGCGCGACGGGCAGAAAGCCTGGGTCGAGCAGCTGGTCGGCTTCGTCGAAGACGATCATGCGAATGTCATCGAGCTGCAGCGGACCAGTCGCCAGCAGCTGCTCAAGCCGACCCGGCGTCGCCACCAGGATCTCCAGCGGGCCGCTCACGTTCTGGCGCGCGATCTGCTTCTTGGTCCCGCCAAGCACGGTGCGGACGCGCAGCCGCGTGGTGTGGGTCAGCCCCTTGAGGACCTTGCCGACCTGCTCGCCCAGCTCACGGCCCGGGACGATAACCAGCCCGCGCGGTCGTCCGGGGCGCTCGACCGACGAGCCATCATTCTCGAGCGACTTGAGCTGGTGCAGCATGGGCAGCACGTACGCGAGGGTCTTGCCGCTGCCGGTCTGCGAGACCGCGACGACGGAGTCGCCCTTCAGCAGCGCCGGCAGGGTCCGCGCTTGGACCTCGGTAGGCTGCGTGAAACCCTGTTCTTTCAGGCTTTCGAGGAGGGAGGGCAGGAGCTGGAAATCGGAGAATTTGGACACAGGACCTCTAGGGTGCACGAGAGGCGCGCAAGCTAGCCGTTGCCACGCCGCAGGTCACCCGTTTGGCGATTCTTTGGGCGAGCCCCCGACCGTGTCACGCGGCTCAGTCACCCGAACGCGCCTTGATCTACGCCCGGTGAACGTGGACCATGCCGGGGGCCGCTGCCGCCCGCTTCGCGCCTCGCGCCCCCAAGTCCTCCGCTGCTTGTCGCTTCCTAGGAGCCCTCATGCGCCCTTCGCCCGTCTCTTTGTATGTGGGCCTGTGCCTGCTGACTGGGCTCGCGCTCGGCTGCAGCGCCGACGAGGCGAACGAGCCCGCAGCGTTCGCGCGGCAGGCGCCACCGGCTGACGACGGCGTCTTTGGCTTCGCCAGCGGCTGCTACACCGTCGAGGCGTTCGACGGCGCTCAGACGCTTCGTTTCTTGGGCCTGGGGGGGCCGACGACCGGTTCGCGTTCTCCGACGACGACGCCGGCAAGGCGACGCACTTCCGCATGCGGGCCTCCGATCTCGGCACCTATCTCTTCTACGACACCGCCAAGCGCTACTTGGCCGCCGTGAAGTCAGACGCGGACACCGTGCGCGTCGACGGGTGGCAGCTGACGCGGCCTGCCAAGCTCGAGTCGATCGTCGACCGCCTCGACGAGACCTTCAAGTCCCCGGCCGAGTGGCGGCTCCAGGTCTCTGCGCGGGATCCCAAGCGCTACCAGCTGCGGCACCGCGCGACCGATCGCTACCTCACGCTGAGCGCGCAGGCCAAGGCCGGTCCGGCGGCGTCGGGGCTGACGGACGACCCCACGAAGGCCGCCATCATCACGTTGCATCCGACGGACGGCTGCGCTGAGTTTCCAGAGCTCTCCATCGACGCCGAGGGCGCTGTAAAGCCGCGAAAGTGGGACGATGGCGCGGTCTACGGTATCGCCGAGATCCACTCGCACATGATGGCGGACTCGGGTTTCGGCGGCGGCGGACTCTTCCACGGTGCCCCCTTTCACCGGCTGGGCGTCGAGCGCGCGCTGCCCGACTGTTCGCGTTCGCACGGTCCTGACGGCCGTCGTGATCTCATGGGCTTTGTCTACGACGGCGACGCGAGCTTCGACGTCGCCGCGCTGCTGCCCGCCCTCGCCAGCGGTGAGTTCAAGGACTTCAATCACCACACAGACGGCTATCCGACGTTCACCGACTGGCCGAACTCGTGGCGCAAATCGACCCACCAGACCATGTACTATCGCTGGCTCGAGCGCGCCTACCTGGCCGGCCTGCGGCTCGTCGTCCAGCACGCCACGGGCAACTCGGTGATGTGCGATCTCACCCTCGGTACCAAAGCGCAGAAGACGCTCTACTCGTGCAACGACATGGTCAGCGTCGACCACGCCATCGCGCAGGCCCACGCCCTGGAGCGCTACGTTGACGCCCAGGCCGGCGGACCCGGCAAAGGCTGGTTGCGCGTCGTCGACAGCCCGTCAGCGGCCCGCGACGCCATCAACGCCGGCAAGCTGGTCATCGTGCTGGGCATCGAGATCTCCAACCTCTTCGACTGCTTCTTGACCCCGCCCAAGGGTCTCTCGGCCTGCACTGCAGACACCGTCCGCGCCAAGCTCGACCACTACCGGAAGCTCGGCGTGCGGGTGATCTTCCCGGTCCACAAGTACGACAACGCGTTCTCACCGGGGGACGGCTCCAACGGCGTGATCGAGCTCGGCAACTTCGTCAACAGCGGCCACTACTCGAACTTCGTGGAGGACTGCCCGGGACCCAACACGGTCTTCGATGGCGGCGACGTCACCTTTGGCGGCCTCAACAAGCCGCGCGACGTGTACGACTCGCCCGCGCCCTTCGACCTGAGCGGCTTGGTCGACAACCTGCTGGGCACGCTGGCGCCGCACCTCTCGGAGATCCAGGCCCCTGGGCTGAAAGGCAAGTACTGCCAGAAGCACGGCCTGACGCCGCTTGGCGAGACGCTGCTCCAGGAGATGATGGCGCGGGGCATGCTCATCGACGTCGCCCACCTGCCGCAGCGGGCGTTGGCGCGGACGTACGAGATCTTGGAGAAGAACAACTACCCAGCGACCAAGACCCACGGCAACAGCAACGGCGGCCGAATCTACAAGCTCGGCGGCTTGGTGGGCGCCCGGTTCGGACGTTGTGGAGACCCGAATAAGCCCGGAACCATGGGCCAGGGGATCACTGGGCATGTCGAGGAGGCCGTCGCCAACGGCGCGTACCCGGCCGAGGCGCTGTCGTTCGACCTGAACGGGTTCGCCGGCGGTCCGCGGCCACGCTTCGGCAAAGACAAGGGGTGCAACGCCCCGCAGGCCAACCCGATCACGTATCCGTTTACGTCTGTCGACGGCAACGTGACGTTCAAGCAGCCGTACCTCGGCGACCGGAAGGTCGACTTCAACACAGAGGGCATGATCCACATCGGGCTGCTGCCGGAGGTCATCGAAGACGCGCGGCGTGACGGGATGACCGACAAGGCCCTAGAGCCGCTGTTTCGCTCCGCGGAGGCGTATATCCGGATGTGGGAGAAGGCCGGGGGGAAGTAGGGTCAGGTATTATCACTTTACACTTTAGGCATTCTCTCGTTCAGCGCGGCGCGGTGGTTCCCATGTGCGCGGTGACGCTCCAGACTGGCGGAGGAATCCAGCATCTCTGCTTCGGAGAGACCGGACATGTCTGCTTTGGCCCTACACCGTCCGCGCGCAACCGCACGTGGAGCCTGTAGGTCAACAGCGAGGGGGCCCCGTGGAAGCCAAATCGTGGGTGCTGCCCGCTTTCACGCATCGATTTGCGGCTCGCTTCGGGGACACAGAGGAGCAGTCTTTTCAGAAGTTGCTCATCTTGATCATCGCCCTGAGCTGCTGCGCCTGCGGGCTGGTGTGGAGCGGGCTCTACTACACAATTTTCGGCGCCGGCCTCACCACGATGCTGCCGTTGACGTTCGTGGCGGTCGTCGGCGCTGCCATCGTCATCGCTGCACGCCGGGCCGACCACATGCCGCTCGTCTATGCACAGCTGACGTGCATCACGTGGATCTCGGCGCTCATCGGCTGGAGCATCGGTAGCCTGCACAACTCGGGGCTCGTCATCGCCTGGAGCTTCCTCGGCCCCATCGGCGCCCTGATCTTCCTGCCCTATCGCGAGGCGGTCTTCTGGTTGCTCCAGTTTCTCCTCGTTTTGGCGGTGACAGTGCTCCTGAACCCGGCGCTCCTCGGTGAGCCGCTGCCTGTCAGTGACGCAGCACGTGCGCTCTTCTACCTCATGAACATCGGCACGGCGCTCTCAGTCGTGTTCTTCGCGGCGGCCTGGTTTACCAGTCGAATCCGCTTCGAGCAGGCGCGCTCCGATGAGCTGATCGACAACATGTTGCCGGCCCGGATCGCCCAGCAGCTCAAGGAGGGCGTGCCGACGATCGCTGACGCCCACAAAGAGGTCAGCGTCTTGTTCGCCGATATTTGTGGTTTCACGAACTACTCCGCTCAGGTCAGCGCGGAGCAGCTGGTGCACGACCCAACATGGTCTTTCGCCGCTTTGACGCGATCGCGGTGGAGTTTGGCGTCGCGAAGATCAAGACCATCGGCGACGCGTACATGGTCGCGTCAGGCGTGCCGGACGCCCGCGACGACCACGCGGCGGCCTTCGCAGATTTCGCGCTCGCGCTCGGAGACGCAGTGCAGCAGCATTTGCGGCCTGATGGACAACCCTTCTCGCTCCGCATGGGCATTCATTCAGGCCCCGCGGTGGCAGGGGTCATCGGTACCGCGCGCTTCGCCTACGACCTGTGGGGCGACACGGTGAACACCGCCAGTCGGATGGAATCTCACGGCGAACCCGGTCGGATCCAAGTGTCGGCGAGGACCGCCGAGCTGCTAGGCGATGATTTCCTGTTGACCCCTCGCGGAGCCATCGACGTCAAGGGCAAGGGCACGATGGAACTCTACTTTCTCGAAGGTCGTAGGAACTAGGGTCACACTTTAGGGATTTTGTTCAGCGCAGCGCGAGGTCTTTGGAGCTGGCCGCGATCAGGTGGCTGAAGGACTTTTTCAGCCGCAACAGCTTCTCGAAGATGGCGCGCTCGTGGCCGCGGTGAACGGTCACACCTCGGCTCGTTTGGCCGGAGATCGCCTGAGGCTCGAATCGGAAGAAGCGGCCGGCGTCCGTGGTCGCCGTCTCTGCCTGCTGCGTCGTCTTCGCGGTCTTCGCCGCTGCAGACCCGCGTTTGGGCGCCGCTGCGAAGCCGAGGGCTGGCGCTGCGAGGACCGCCGTGAGGGCGAACACGGTGATGGCGACGCTGACTGCGCGGCCGATGGTGTGATCCAGGTCGCCGCCGGTGCGTGAGAGCTGCTGCATGTGGATTCCTTGGGCTGGGACGTCTCGGGCGGACTGACGTGTCGCACCTCGCATCAGCTATATGCGGACGAACAGAGGTTTCCGTCACGGTTCGACACGATCCGAGGTAAAAACACAGGTCGGCTGGTGCGGCGTGTCGCCACTGCTCTCGTCCAGCAGCCATTTCCGCATCGATGGCCCAGGCCCAGAGGGTGACGCGGCCGGGTTTGGGATCGTCAGATGCGACGAACTGCGGAAACTAGCTGTGGCCCTTTCTCTAGCACACCACGACCATCTTGCCGTCCGCGCTGTTACCATCCATCGCCGCATGCGCCGCGGGCAGCTGGTCAAACGACCACGTCGGTCCACGTCGAATCGCCAGCTCGCCGCTCTCCACCAGCGAGATGTAGCGCTGCAGCTGGGCAACCGAGATGTCCAACGCACCGCCGGAGTAGGACGTTAGCCGCACGCCTGTCGGGATGTGGCCCATCGGTCGAAACGCCGCCAGCTCCCACTCTCCGCCCAGAATCCCGGTCATGCAGACGACTCCGCCGGCGCGCACGCACTGCAGCGAATCGAGCAGCGTCTTGGTTCCAATGAGCTCGAGCACGCGGTCGACGCCGCCCGGGTAGCGCGCCTGAATCGCCGCAGCTATGTGGCCATCGTCGACCACCACGTCATCGGCGCCGGCCGCTCGGAGCATCGCTGCCTTGCTGTGATTGCGTGAGGTAGACACGACACGGAGCCCAGATTGCTTGGCCATCGCCAGTGTCGCCAGCCCGATGGACGACGTGCCGCCCCGAATCAGCAGCGTCTCGCCCGCCTGCACGCCGAGGCCAGTCTGTAGCGAGCCATGCACGGTCTGCAGCATCTCGGGCAGCGCGCCCAAAACCTCCCAGGGCAGGGTGGTCGCCACCGGAAAGACGCTCGCCACCGGCACGCACGTGTACTCGGCATACGAGCCGTCAAACGCCCGGCCCATGCCGCCCATCATCGCGCATACGTGCTGGCCGGCGGTGAATTGGCCGCCGGGCGCGGAGACGACGGTGCCGACGCACTCGATGCCGAGCACTCTGGGCAGTTGCACGGTGGGCGAATCGCCGACGCGCGTGAACCACTCGGAGCGGTTGAGGCCGAACGCGCGGACCTCGATGAGGACTTGTGATGCGGTCGGGGTTGGGCGCGGGAGGTCTTCGAGCACAAACGCTTCAGGTCCGCCGGGGTGGTGAAGTCGCCAGGCTTTCATGGTTATTTCCTCGGTTGGGTGGTGGAGAAGATGTAGCGACCGATGCGCCACTTGTCCGCAGGTGTGTCGCGAATCAGGAGAAATAGCGCCTGATTACCCTCGGAGACCTCAGCGTTGTTGGCCCGGATGGTGGTCGTGCCGGCGCTGCGGGTGCGGATGCCGGACGTGGCGATGCGAGCTTTTGTGGTGGAACGACGGGCTATGGGGCCGCTAGTTCGGGGTTTTCTGGCGTTTCTGCGGTTGCGAGTTGCTGTGACTATGGGCGGGATGGGGGGGCGGGCCGTTCCCGGGCGTCCACAGACCTCGAATCGATGAGCGCCTGGGCGACTTCGAGCGCGCTCTTCGCGATGTCGTGATCCCGCTTGGAGACCGGGCGACCGTCCCCGGGGGCGACAAGCGCGGTGGCGAACGCCGCCCACTGCCGCACGGTCAGGAGCGACTTATCCGCGGTTCCGAGGTAGCTCGGGCTCAGATTTTGCCGGTTCGCGATGGTGTAGGTTCGTGTCGCCAACGTCGTCTCGGCCAGCGCCTTGGTATCGTCGACGCCTAGACGCGGAAACCAGGGCGTCTCGTCTGTCGCGCGATCCTCGCACAGCAGCTCCACCCGCTGACGCGCCCCGTAATGCTCGCGAATACGGATTACAGCGCTGCCCTGTGCGCGTGCATGGGCGAACGCCTCGCCCCACGACCGTGCCGCCAAGGGCTGCGGATGGTGTTCGGGCAGGCTCGGCGAGACGCGGTCCGCCGCGTCGATGCGCGCTTGGCCGCTATAGCCGGCGACCGTCCGAAACCACCGCACGGCGCCGTCTGGGTGCAGCGCGAGCTCAATCACCGGGCCGTCGACCAGGGCATACAAGCGGACCTGGCTCCCCTTCAGATAGAGCGTCGTCTCGAGGTGTCGCAGGCCGTCGCGCGTCTCCCCGGCAACGGCATTCAGCAGGTCCTCGCCAAACCCTGCCGTCGACAGTGCCATCAGCGCGGCCTGTCGCGCTGCGGTCGCCATGCACCTGCGTGCTCGCTGCTGGTGCGACTTTGCGCCTCTGGGCGCGATCACGCTGCTAAGCCAACCCGTGCCGTCCGGTCCGAGCTGGACTTCGACGACGGCGCCATTGGGCAGCTGTTTCCAAACAACACCCGGCAGGACTTCGGGCACACCGTTGGCCTCGCCAAGGGCGGCGAGTAGGCCGGCCAGCGGCAGCCCATTGAGCCGCTCGACGCTCTTCTCGTTCGCCACAATGGCCGCGCCCGCTCCGGACCGCGCTCCGGTCGGCGCTGTTCGCTGCGGCGGCGTCGCCTCGCGCTCGGAATTCGGGATTTCAATCGCTGCGGCGAACTCAAACCACAGACCGTGAGCGACGGGGTCCGCTGGCATCCCTGAATCGACGAAATGGTACCAGCCAGGAAGGCGCGCTATCGGCTCGGTGAGGTTGCCTTCAGCCGCGGCTCGCAGCACGAGCTCGACTTGCGCCAAGATTCCGTCTGCGCCGTGCACGGGGCTCGCACGCAGAGCCGCATCCAGCGCCACGGCCAGCCGCTGTACGCGTTTAGGGTCAAAATCGGCCATGACACCTCCTACTGCCCAGGGTGAAGAAACGGATCCCCACCGTGAAGCGCACGCCAGCGACGTTAGGCATCGGCGCGGATGTTGGCCTGCCACCGTCCGCCGTCTGCACACGAGCCTACCGGGTTGTCCGGCGCGTCACACCCACGCCCGCGCCAAGCGCGCTTCGGCGCCCTGTGCGTCATCGGCGAAATCGCCTGCTCGGCACGGAACCGTAGCCCAGAACCCCCGCTGTCTCCGGGGTCCATCGCACCCACCATCCACCGCCACAGCGCCGCTTTTTCGGGGCAGCTGGGACCCACTCTGCTACGCTCGCCGCTCCGCACCGGTCACGGCTCGCGGCAACCGGGGGACAGACACGCACAGACCTCTTGAGATCGCGTCCCAGCGACGCATCAGGTTGGTGGCGAGGGCAGCAACATGAACTTCGATCGCACAGGCGGAGACCGCGCCGCCCAGGGTGGCCAGACCGCTCAAACCCCAGCGTCCGGCGGCGGCGAGCGCAGCCAACTGCGCGGAGCGCTTCGCGGCGGCCAGGGCTACGACGCACAGCGGCAGTTGGTCAGCCCCAATGGCGACACGCCGGCAGGCCAGCAGCAGGGCGAGGCCAAAGAGGGCGAGAAGCCGAAGACGGCCCAGGTCATCCTCTCGGCCAAGCGCGGCGGCAGCCCCTTCTCCAAAGAGTTCTGGCAGGACTTGAACGTCGGCCACTGCTGGGTCGACATCGTTAAGCCCGACGGTCGTAAGGACTCGTGGGGCTACACGGCGAACAACGTGCGCGATTTCCCCCGCTATCAGCCTTGGAAGTCGGTGGAGGGCCGCGTCCTGCATCCCGATGGCAGCCGCGGCGCGACGGGGACGCTCAACACGGCGGTGGACGAGGACCAGCTGGCGAAGGGCGAGGCCTGGGCCAAGTCGCGGGGCGGCGACTACAACCTGTTTGGGTTCAACGGCGGCCACAGCTGCGCCACGTTCGCGAAGGGCTTTTATGAGGAGGCGACCGGAGACGAGGCGCCGACTGGCATGTTTGGCGCCCTCATCGCGAACCCGAATGATCTGTCCACGGCGATGAACAAGCGCGCGGCGAAAGAGCAGGAAGAAAACGGCGGCGGGGAAGGCGACTTAGATGCCAACGGCGGCGGGGAGTAGACGTGATGGCTGGCGGCATATTTTCGAGATTGCTGGGCAAAAAGCCGGAGCTGCAGCTGATCGTGGAAGGGGCGGTCACCGAGTGTGGCGAGCATCAGCCGCGTACCCATCTCGGCCCGACCGAGGCTGCGAAACAGGCGTACTTTGCGTTGGATGTGAGCGCGGCGCAGCTGTCGAACGGCAAGTCGCGCCCGACGGCGAGCATCGTGCCAGCCGAGTTTTCAGGCGATGTGGCGCTGCTGGGGCTGTTTGGCGTGGGGGACCGCGTGCGGATCACGTGTTCGACGGCGACGGGGCGCGAAATTGCGGAGATTGTGGGGTTGTAGCGACGATCAGAGGGGCAGGTATGGCGACTCAGTAGCAGCACCCTAGACCGAGCGCGCGCGCAACACGCTCGACTTCCGACAGAGACGCGGCGCCACCGAGCGCACCGCGCGACCGGACGTGCCCGCTGGGCTCCGGCCGTCTCGACACAAACGAGGATGGACGACGTCGTCTGCACGCAGCCATCGCGGCAACGAAGCAGCTGAGCGCATGCATCTTGCCGTGGTGAGAGGTCGGAACACGTGTCAGCAGGCCGCGCCGTGGCGGCTCACAATCCTGGTGCTGACGCTCGCGCTGGGCTGCGCCAGCAACGATCCAGCCGCGCAGGTCGCTGACGGATTTGGCGCAGATGGCTTGCAAATTCGGCATTTTTTCCTACAATCGACCTGCAAATCCCCGAACGTTGACGGATTGTGCCTGTGCAAGGCGGCGAGCGACTGCAGCGCTAACGTGGTCGATCCCATGCCGCCTGCTCGAATGAAGCGCTGAGGGGACGTGCAGAAGCCGCCGAAACCCAGCTCGATCCGACTGTTGTTCGACCTGAACCAACCCAACGTGCGCCGACGGACCTGCGTGCGCCATGGGCGCCTGTAGCACCCAAAAATCCGCCGGTTGGACCCCGTGCCTCTACCAGTCCAACCCGAAAATGCCAGCAACGAGTAGCCCCTCTAGTCAGCGGGCGCAGTGCAACGACAACAACGCCTGCACAACCGATTCCTGTGACGGCTGATGCTTCCGCGCCTTGATGGAAGAACGTTTCCAGCTGTCGCCCTCGGCCCTCTGAGTTCTGATGGCCGTTTCTACGGCTTCTTACAAACAGCGCCGCCGTCGCCAAACCCCACCAGTCCATTGCTCGGCGTGTAGCAACTCCGCACACACCAATCACCCTTTGGTTGCCAGTGTTTTCCTGGCTTCGTCTCGTCACACGGATCGCCAGATTGGTAGCAGATCTCAAAGGGATCCACCGTCATGTTCTTCGCGCTCATGGCGTTCGGCCAGTTGATCTTGCCGACGTACCACATGTCCAACTCCTCCAGCTTCACGTTCTCAATCTGCAGCGCGAGCACACCGAGGAGGTACACGTTCAGCGTCGCGAACGACGCGCCAAACCCGTGGTCGTTCCAGTAGTGCACGCCGACGTGATAGTGGTTCGGCTTGGCCATCGTGCCTGCCGGTTCATCGAGATTCAGGTTTTCGGGCCCCGCGCCATCGGCGTCGGCGAGGTCCAGCTTGGGGTTGGATTTGGGTGAATCGAAGCTGGCCCACACCGGCGTTGGATTGGCCCAGTAGGTGTCCAGATCCTTGCTGAACCACGGGTCCGGCGCGCCGTCGCAGTCCTGG
>ERZ889078.3150-NODE-3150-length-11183-cov-7.471244_pt1 | contig 11183 bp, 10 predicted proteins | sample MGYA00521266_ERZ889078 | MGnify/ENA primary metagenome ERZ889078 (study PRJEB32303, sample SAMEA104408618) | aquatic metagenome | biome: Brackish water; feature: Pelagic; material: water | place: Baltic Sea | collected 2014-06-16T06:34:00 | depth 76,534 m ... | reverse complement strand
TCAAGATCGAGATTGAGGGCGTCACCACGGGTGCGTTCCGCAATGTCGAGGGCCTCGACTCCGAGACCGAGATTGTGGAATACCAGGACGGTGATGACCTCATCCTGCGCAAGCGTCCGGGCCGTACCAAGTACAGCAACGTGACCCTCAAGCGTGGTTACATCAACAACACCGAGCTCTGGGAGTGGCGCAAGGCCGTCATCGAGGGCAAGGTTACCCGGAAGAGTGGCTCCATCATCCTCTGCGCCGACGACGGCACCGAGATCATGCGCTACAACTTCTTCGAAGCGTGGCCCACCAAGTGGAAGGGCTTCAGCCTCGACGGCAAGGGCACCGACGTCAACGTCGAAGAGATGGAGCTCGCGGTCGAAAAACTCGAGCGCGGCTAGGTTCTACTGACTCGCGAGAGTCGAACGACAGACCCGCTGTAGCTTCGTGCTGCAGCGGGTTTGTTGCGTCTGGGACGCGAGGATTGCGGGCGATCGCGTTCAGCCGGTGCATGGCTGCGCTATTGAACCGGGCGCGCTCGCTGCACCCACCAGCCGAAGGCAGCGACGCCTGCGTAGAGCGCCAGCGCGCTCGCCGCGAGTCCACCAAACGCCGGCGGCGTCGGGATGACAAACTCGGACAGCGTCTGGATGCCGAGCAGCGTCGCGCACAAGACCCACAGTCGGCGGGACTCTCGCTGTTGCACCGCAGGAGCGAGCCGAACCGTCGCGGCCAGCACGAAGGCACACTCAAGCGCCCACGCCCAGGGTGGGTGCAGCCACAACCCCAAACCCAGCGCCGGCTCTTGGCTGAATCCCACTGGCAAGTCGGGCGTGTGGACGAGCAGATCGGCCGCAAAGTGTGATGCGACGACGAGCCCCACCGGCAGGGCCGCACCGCGCCAAATCCGGCCTGCGAGCGCGCCGAGCACCACGGACCACACGATCGTCGCGGGCACCGAGTGGGTCCACACACCGGCGGTGACCACCAACTTTGGCGCCGTCTGCGCGAGGCGAGCGCCCTCGACACCCACAAGCCCGAGCAGCATGAACCCTACGTCCACAGCCTGCGCGGCCAGCAGGAGCACCCAAAAAGGCGCGCCGGCCTGGCCGCGGGACGCGCGATAGGCGAGCAGAGCAGGGGCGTAGTGGCCAACGAGCATGGGCACAAGGTCCCACGCCGCCGCTGCGCTCGTCTAGGCCATCACGGTCAGCTACCACGGCGCGCTCATCGAGCTTCGACAGACGGCGCGCGGCGACGCTCAGATGCGCCCGAATCGGCGCGGTGCCCATGAACCCGCGGATCAGACGGAGCTACCCGTCGTGCCCCTCGGGCGACCGAACGCAGGTCTCTCGTCCGACGCCACGCCACGACATCGGGCTGCCCACGCCGTCGGCGGTTCAGCGCCGCAAAACGGCGACAGCGCCGTCGTGATTGAGGACGAGGGGTTAGACATCGGCGACCTCATCGCGCAAATCGAACGGACGTAGCGTCAGCCGTGGTTCGCTGCGGCGACGTGGAACAGGGTAGCGCCGGCGCCGTAGGGTGATGCACCTGCGACGCTTTCCGCTACTTCAACCGCTTCAGCACAAAGGGATCTGGGGTCTGCGACAGCGCGAAACGCACAGCCTGCCCATTGAGCGCATACAACCCACCAGGGGTCGCGATCACATCCGTCACGCCTTCTTTCACGTCCGTCGCCGTCGCCGTCGCCGCGGTCCATTTGCCGGACGCAGGTTGCAGCCGAAACACCTTGGCGCTGAACGCGACGTGGACTGCGCCATCGGAGTACGCCATGCCGTCAGCGCCGGCGAGCAGGCTCTTGTCGTCTGAGAAGGCACCGGTAATCGTCACTTTCTTCACCGCGGCGCTGCTGAGGTCGACACGCACAAGACTGGGCGGGTCGTAGACCACGCTGAGCAGCGCCGATTCGTCGGGCAGGATGACCGCCGCGTTCTGGCCAGCGAATGTGCCTTTGAGCGCGGGATCGCTCGCGAACAGCGCCGCGCCAGTGTCGAAGTCGACCCGGTATACGTTGGGCTGCTCGCGGTCGACGACGTAGCCGACGCCGTCCTTGGTGACGGCCACGTCCGTGCACGTCGCGTCCTTGGCGGCCGCCGACAGCGCGTGATTGGCGATGCGCGTGCCCGTCTTCATGTCGAACACCCACACAAACCCTGCGCGGGGTCCGGGTTTCTTGTCGTCCATGGCGCACACCCACAGCCGGTTTCGCGTGAGGTCCACATCCATACCCAGTGTCCACCACGTGCCGAGCTCGGTCTCTTTGAACAATGCGATGTCCTGGCCAGTCTCGGCGTCCAATCGATGCACGGAGCCGTCCTTGAGGCTACCGAAGTAGAAGACCCCTGCGACCTTGTCGTATGCGCCGCCCTCCGGGAACTCCGCTTTTACAGCGTATTCGTCGAGGAACGTGAGCTGCTTGGCGGTGACCGTAGCCGCCGTGACGGGCGCGTTCTCGCTGCCACAACTGGCCGTCATCATGACGAGCAGCACCATGCCGAGCGCCACGGCACGCGCCGTGACTGGCCCCGCGCCCCGCGCTGAAGGGAGGCGGTCGTGGCGTGTGCGGCTCCGCGTCGTCTTGGACCTGAACCTGATCATGTTGCGTGCTCCGATAGGCTGAGTTTCGGTCGCGGCAGTCACGCCGCCAGTTCTTTGACTGCTACCTCTCTGCCTCCACTCCCGTGTCGCACACGGGCGCGCCGCTGTCAGCTACCTCCCCGATCGCCTGGCCCAGCGCGTCGCAGTCCACACGCGCTACCTGGCCATCACGTCGGCGTCTTGGCCAGGTAGCGCCGCACCGTCGCCGCCTCCGCGTCGTTCAACACGCCGTCACTCAACCGCCTCAACAGGGCTCGCCGAGCGCCCACCATCGGCGCCTGACGCCCGCCGGCGGCCTCATACAGGGCCGCGACCTCAGCGGCGCTCAGCGTGCGGAGCTGCCCTATCGCCAGCGTCCCTAGCGTCAGCGGACCAATCGCCTCGCGATGCAGGTGGACAAGCTTCAGCTGGACCTGGCTCGCCATGCGCCTGACCTGCCGATTGCGACCCTCCCGAATCTCCACCCACACCTCGCTCAAACGCGGGTGTTTTGTCCCCGCGCGTCCCGATCCGGGCACCACACCGCACCGCGCCGGCTGGGTCCTGGTCTGCCCTAGCACGACCCCTTCGCGCAGGTGGATCAGCCTTGGATCTGCATCCACAGGGTCGCCACGCACCGTCAGCACGTAGCGCTTCCACACGTGAAAATCCGGGTGCGTGAGCAGGTGACTCAAATCCCCGTCATCTGTCACGAGCAGCGCGCCCGTCGTCGGCTTGTCGAGACGTCCCACAACCCCCACCCGCCCCAGCCAGTCCTCTGGGAGCAGGCCGGCCACGCAACGCTTGCCCGTGGGGTCAGACAGCGTCGTCACCACGCCGCCTGGCTTGTTCAGCAGGGCGTAGAACGTTGGTGGCGACAAGCGTGCGCGCTGGCCATCTACCTCCATCACGTCGTCTTGAGGGTCGATGAGCTGGCGTAGATCCCCAGTACTCTCGCCGTTTAGCTGGAGGCTGCCACGCTGGGCGAGCGCTTCGATTTGCGCCTTCGAGCCCATCCGCGCATCGGCGAGGAACTTCGCGAGGCTTCGCGGTATCTCCAGATCCATCGTCCCCTCCAGGTGCAGGCGCTAGAACGTGCCGTCCCGCACTTCATCCGGAGACGATGGAGCGACGATCGTCTCCACATGTACAGGCGACACCGACTCGTTCTCTGGCAGCGCGGTCTGGCCCTTCTCGGCGGCCAGACCCACTACACTCTTCACCTTGTCGAGCCAACTGCGCCCCTTCTTCGCTGGCGCTCCGGACTCGTAGTCGAACCATGGCAGGCCTGCGCGGTTGTAATCCGCGGCCGTGGGCGGCGGCTGCGGCGGAGCGGCGCCGGTGACGCTTTGCCACACCATCGAGTTACAGAGGTGAACGAAACAACGGCTTGACTGCTGCGTGTCCCAAGCCCGAATTCCGAAGGGATCGTTGTAGATCTTCTGTTTCATCCGCCCGCCCGGCGCGAGCCCCATATCCGGTGCAGCGGAGATGGACATCGGCGCGCATGGCATGGGTGCGGCGCCAGACTGCGCCCGCATCGCCGTCGGTTCCTGTTTGGGAAAACGCCGCATGAACTCGTCACGCTTCATCGGGTAGGCGATGAGCTGCAACCCACCGTGTTCAGCTTGGCCGGTGAGCTGCTCCTCGACGGTGTAGCCTTGTCCCAACTGCATCCCAACAAACTGACGAATGACGCCGGGTCCCGCGTAGAAGCCGTCGAGCCAGGGCTGTCGCGGCAGCGCGAGGAAGTTCTGCGATCGCCCTCGGCCTTTGGCGTACAGCGTCTCCGACCAGGGTTCGCCGTCCACCGCGTTGATCTTGCCAGCCGCGACCTTCAGCGCAAACGGCCAGGCAGCGTTGTGGCCGGGCACCGTCAGCGCCCGGAAGTGCAGCCACATCGCCTCGGTCGCGTACATCGGCAACATCACGCCACCGCGCCGCAGCCAAGCCTCCGGCACGCGTTCCCGATGGTCGTCGACGTGGGCGATGGAGAAGCGTCCGAGGCCGGGGGGCAGCGGATAATCCTTGCCGTCGTCTGGGATCCGGAGCGTCCGCTGAAAATTCACCTCGAACCGGCAGTGTTCGTGAACCTCAGGGAAGGAAATGACCAGTGAATCTCTTTGTAGCTCAATCATCGTTGACTCCTTTGCAAGTTTCTGTCGCCCCGGCCTCGATCACCACTCCCCATCTCGAACCTCGCGCACCACGCGCAACACGGCATGGTCCGGCATCTCCGCGAGCTGACGCAGCAGCTCGCCGAAGAGCTCCGGCCGCTTCACGATGACCGCTCGCAGCTCCTGGGAGACCTTGCCAGCCAGGGCCAGCGTGACGTCCTCGTTTTCGCCCAAATCCCGCGACAAGGCCGTAATCGTGGCCTCTGAGGGCGGCGGTGTGTCGCCTGTCTCAATGCGACTGAGGTATCCGGGCTGAATGCCAACACGTGTCGCGACTTGCCGGAGCGAGAACCGCTTGTCTTCCGCGCGTCTCGCCAGTCTTGCTCGTCGGATGTGGAGGCCGAATGCGTTGTTCATTTGTTTAGTGTTTACTAAACATGTGACGGTGTCAAGTCCGGGCTCCGGGAGAGGTGCTGCCGCGGGGAGAGGTGCTGCGGGGAGAGGTGCCAGACGTTTATCGCCAGCCAGCGAGGTGCCAGACGTTTAGCGGCCGACGGGGAGAGGTGCCAGACGTTTATCGCGGCGCCAGCGAGGTGCCAGACGTTTATCCGTCGCGAGGTGCATGTGCCAGACGATTCCCGGCTGACGATTCCCGGCTGACGGTGGGGTCGTCCCCCACGCAATGCGAACAGAGCCAGCCGCACAGTGGCTCAAGGTCCAGCGGGCGGCGCACGGGCCACCACGAACCCCGCTGAAACGGCTGGGCAAACTACTTTTTGTGCCTTCAACCCGACGATCTCGGCGCGCTGCAGCGTTGTTCCTATGGGGCAGGCGACGTCACGCAGTCCCCCGTTGGAGAGTCGACATGCGCCCGCTTCGCTGCCCAATTCCAGGGTACATCTATGAAATTACTACGAGCACCATCAATGGCGAGTTCTTGCTTCGGCCGAGCGACGAGGTGAACCGCATCGTGCTCGGCGTCATCGGGCGCGCGCAGGACCTCACGGGAGTACGCATTCATGGCTTCGTTTTTCTGTCGACGCATTATCACTTGCTGATCTCGGTCCGAAATACACGGCAGAAAAGCGCGTTCATGCGGATGCTGAACGGCAACCTCTCGAAGAAACTCAACCACCACCACCAGCGCACAGGTACCATGTGGCATCGGCGTTTTCGGGCCATCGGCGTGGCGGCGGATCGCGAGACGCAGGAGTCGCGCATGCGGTACATCTTGGCGCATGGCGTCAAGGAGGGCCTAGTCGCGCGAACCACGGATTGGCCGGGTGCGAGCGCGTTGCCGTGGCTGCTGCGGGGCGACAAACTGGTGGGGATCTGGACGGACTTCACTGCACGCTACCACGCTCAGCGACGCGTCGATTACGTGCCGCTGCCGGGCGAGTTCGAGCGAGAATACGAGGTGCACATCACGGTGTTGCCGTGTTGGACGGACCTGGGTACCGCAACTTGGCGACGCGTTGTGGTCGGCATGACCGCCGATATCGAGGCCGACGGGGTGCGCGCGCGCGCCGGCGCCCCGGTGGCCGGCGTGGAGGTTGTGCTCGCGTTTGAACCCACACATCGTCGGCCGCGACGGCTGCGTCGTCGGTGCGCCCCCATAGTTCACGCAGTCGACTCGGAGGTGCGGCGCGAGCTCCGGCGCATGCTGCGCGCCATTCGTGACGCGTACGCCGAGGCATCCGCGCGGTTCCGTCGCGGCGAATGGCAGGTTGAGTTTCCTGCGGACACTTTCTGTCCACCGGTCGGGCTGATGGCTGCATGGGAGGACGCATTGGCCGCTTGCTGACGCTTGCGCTGGATGGTTTCGCGGATCTCGATGGGTTGCTGCTGATCGACGTCTTGCGCGACCAACTTCTCTAACTCGCGAGCCTAGCGCGCCGCTGGACTTCTACGCGTCCAGCCAGCCAGGCGACGACGAGGTAGAGTGGCAACTCGATGGCGAACCACTGGGGCCCCCTGATGGTCATCATGTTCACGATCCCGCCCACGAGCGCGAGCAAGCCGACGATCATCGCCAAGCGCATCGGATGTGACGTGCCCAGCCGCGCGGCGACCCAGCCGCCTACAAACGACTGGCCCAGGTGGGCCGCCAGCACGACGAGAAACGCGACCGTCGGCAACGTCGCGACGTAGGCGTTCATCTGCACTGGGTCGTTCATGTCCATGCCGGCCGGCATGGGGAATAGGACGTGTGCGTTGAGCATGATCAGCGCCATATTGACGCACATGCCTACGAACACACCCAGAAGGACCGCACCAACGTTCCGCAGCATCGTCAGACCTCGTGATGGCATGCCCTCGCCAAGTTTCACAAGATATTGAACCGACCGTAGGGGCAGGGCAAGCAAAGCGACCCGGCGTGGTCGGATTTCCCTTTGGGTGATGGCCGGGCAGCCGGAAAGCGTGCCGGTGTCGCGCATCCCGCGGGTTTGCAGGGCTGTGGCACGTCGACCTCGCACTTCGCCCGATCGAGCGCTTCCGACATCTTTCGTGACGCGGCTAGCCCGCTGCACCCCGACGTACGGCCGACGCTCGCCCTGCGTCGTCGTCGCGAATATGGGTCACCAGCCAGTCGCGGAGCAGGCCGAGCGTATCGCCATCCACCCTGACATCCCCAGCCGCCCGTCGACTTCGTAGCCCCTCGACAGTGTGCAGGAGGGCTTGGTGCCTCGCGATGTGCGGCCCGACGTCGTCGTCGTCGCCACGCCGCAACATCTCTTCCTCAAACGTGAAGTGCTCCTTCGTGTACACGATGAGCTCGTCGAGGATTCTGTCGACCACTGTCTCGCCTCGACCGGCGACCAGGGCGTCGAACATTTCGTTCACGTACGCCATCAAGCGCTGATGTTGTCGGTCGATCTCTGCCACACCGGTCTCGTAGATCGGGCTCCACTCGAAGATGCTCATGGTCACGTCCCACAGAAGTACGCGGACAACTTAGGCCTCGAACCGTTGGGCGCAACTGTTTTGTGAACCGGACGGGGTGCCCGGATTGACCCGACTGGCCTTCGGCGTTCATCCGCGGTGTCGCTCACCCTCGTGGGAAACGTCTGGCACCTCACGCCCGCCGGCAGCGAAATGTCTGGCACCTCACGCCGGCAGCGAAATGTCTGGCACCTCACGCGAAATGTCTGGCACCTCACGCGGCAGCTTGGCCGGTGTTGTCGGCTTCATGGGTTTCTCGCTGACGAGGGGCCGCGCGACAAGCCTAGGCGCCAACCAGCGGGCGAGCTCTGCGTGGCCGGCCGGGCTGAGGTGGATGTCTCCGGGCAACTCGTTGAGAAACAGACCACTCCACGTTGTCGTCGCCAACGCACGAAAGTGCGCACCGGCGTCATGGACCAGCACGCCGCGGTCCCGGGCCAAGCCGCGAACGTCGGCTGCAAACTTGAGCGACGCGGCTCCGCGTGTTGGATGTGTCAACGCGTCGCGGTCCGGCATGATGACCAGCACGAGCGTGACATGTGCGGCGCGACCTTCCTCGATCAGCTGCATGAGCGTGGCAACGTAGGCTGGCCAGCGCCGCTTCGGCGCGAGCGGAGAGCCGTGCACCGTGCGACCGAGCCACGTCCGCAGCCAGCCGGCGACGGACGAGTGCTGGGCCGCCGCGCGCACGGCGTACGGCGCGGGGCTGAGATGTTGCAGCATCCGCGTCGGGGTCGGCCCCTTCCTGGCCGACTCCGCTGTGCACTGGGCGGGCAGCATGGGTCGCGTTCTGTCCAAGAGCGGGACGGCCGGGCAGCAGCTCAGTGGGCGATCGAGCTCGTCAAGATCGTTGCCTGGAAAGACGTGATAGACCACCACATCCGGCCGAAGCAGCGGTTGCCATCGTCGAAAAGCGAGCAACGCCGCGTCCACGCTTGTCCCTGGCATGCCGACGGACACGTGGCCGGTGCCAGGCGTCGCGGCGTCGAGCCGACCGACGACCGTGTCGGTGGCGGGCACCGACATGCCATGGACCATGGAATCACCGAGATGGAGCACCTTGCGGCGACCAGGCCGCAGGCGATCGGCGGCGAGCTGCGCCACGGCGGCGCTGGCTTCTCCGTCGGCCAGGAGCAAGCGACACGCGTGATCCTCCCACTCCCACGTCCGAGAGGCTGCATTCGTGATGTGGGGGTTGGGTCGATGGAGAGGCGAATGTCCCAGCGGCGGCTGCCGTGGCGGCGCGGGTAGCAGCGCTCGCACCGCGACCTCGGTGGACACCAGACCAAGCGACAGACCGGCGGCCACCATACCGGCGGCCATGGTCCGCGGCGCCATGACACCGAGGCCTGCACCCAAGGTCAGGGCGCCGGCCCACGTCACCGCATCCCACAGGTCCAGCCAGGCCAGCGCGGCGTCACTGGCCAACAGCGCAGCGCCCGGCGTGACGACGCAGAGAACCAGAGTGGCGGCGTGCTTGCGCCGATCGAATCGATGTCGACAAGCGAGCCCAACGGCCCAGCCGGCGGTCGCGAGGAGGCCGTGAACCAGCAGCGCGAGCCATATCGAAGCCGGTGAGCGTGCCGGCGGTCGTCGGTCGTGCCCGTCGCCCCGTGCGTCGTGGGAGCCCGATTGACGCGGCGGATCGGAGATCGTCCGCCAGAACGCGTCCACAGGGTCAGCTCGAAGCGCCCGTCGCAACGGCGTCACGTCGCCATGAAGCCGGGCGAGCCCCATCACGCACCACGGCCCGAGTCGTTCACCCGCACACGTCGACGCGGGCGGGCCAAGGATAAGCTCGGCGCACTGTCCGGTCGGACCGCAGACGCGCGCACGCACACTCGCTGCCCCAATCTTTCCATCCGCGAGGCTGAATTCTGGCGCCGCACGCGCGAACGTGGCCTCGATTTGCCCGTCCAACCCCGGCGGAAGCACGCGCTTGGCAGTCGCGGGGGCTGGTGCAGCGGCTTGGGCTATCTGGCAGACAAGCAGCAGCGGCACGAGCAGCGCCAGACGCCGCGATGGGCGCGGCACGTGGACTCGGTGCATGCGTCGATGGTTGCCCATTGTGGTCGTTCTCCGAGTGGCGCGGATTCACCGCCGGGCCCTCAGGAAAACGATGCAGACCGTGGCGCTGCGCCGCCAGCACTTCGTCGAGAAGAACACTAATCTTCACCGGGAGTTCTAACAGTCACGCCGCCGACATGCGACAAACTCGCTCGGCTAAGGCGGGGGTAAACACGCGGTCATGGCGGCGCTGCACTGGCTCGCGACGCATGCGGGCTCACAGCTGCCACTCTTGCCGTCGCACAGCTGCTTGCATTGGTCAGCGCATTTCGCAAACGCCAACATCTCGCTGAACGCCGACAAACTCGCCATCGGCGCACAGCTGAACACGCACGCGGCCGGGTCGGTGTGGTTGTTCTTGGTGTCGCATTTGGTGAAGCAGTCACTAGCGGCCACGCAGTTGCCGGTGCCAGATGGCGCGGCGCAGGCGACGATCGCCCCGAAACACGGCCAGTTGGGTGGCCCCGTTATCGCGTTGCCCCCGCCGGTTGGTGTGCTACCGCCTGGTGCATCGACCGCGTCAACGTTGCAGAGCGCTGCTTGGGTGACGAAGACGTCAAAGGCGTCGCCGCTGCTCAGACTCAGGCACGCGACGAGGCAGCTCGGGTCTTGAGTCGGCACAGGGCATTTTGCAGCGCACTCATACGTGTCCTTACAGGTGGCGAACCCCGCCGGTCCAACACAGGCCTTCAACGTCGACTGGCAGTCCACGCCTTTAGGCACCGCGCCACCGCTGATGCAGGACGCGAGCGCCACGTAGGTCAGCTGCGCGGAAGCCTTGAGCGCCGCGAGACATGTCGAGAGGCACGCATCCGCCGCGCCGCCGTTGTTCACACACGCAGAATGGCAGCCAATAGCGGTCTCGCAGCCGAGCAATCCGGTCTTTCCGCCCGTCAGACAGGTGGTTTGCGCCTGCGTGCAAGCCGTTGCCATGCACTTGGCGGCACACGCCTGGGTCGCGTCGCCTTTGCACTGACCCTGCAAGCACTGGCTCTCCAGACATCCCAGCAGCGGCTTGGCATCCTTCACAACGGCCGCCGTCGCCGCGCTCACGCACGAAGCCGCACAGTCCTTGCTCGCGGATGCGCAGGCCTTGGCTAGACAGGCGCTGAGCGCCGAGCACGTGAGAATCGTGGGCGGCGTGCTCGCATCGGACACGATGTCGAGCACCACGCCGACGTCGCTGACGGTTTCACCTGGGCTGTCCGGTTCGCCCGTGCTGTCCGGTTGGCCGCCGCTGTCTGGTGCGCTTGTGCCGTCCGCGCCACCGTCCGGAGGCACAGTGAGCGCCGCGGTGTCCGTAGCTGCAGTGGCGCCATCAAACACGTCGTCGCTGGTCGCGTCGTCCTTGCGCACTGCGGTCCCATCGCTGTGGGCGTCAGCTACAGGAGTCGTATCGCTGTGGGCGTCATCTACAGGAGTCGTATCGCTGTGGGCGTCATCTACAGGAGTCGTATCGCTGTGGGC
>ERZ889078.3149-NODE-3149-length-11185-cov-7.218598_pt1 | contig 11185 bp, 4 predicted proteins | sample MGYA00521266_ERZ889078 | MGnify/ENA primary metagenome ERZ889078 (study PRJEB32303, sample SAMEA104408618) | aquatic metagenome | biome: Brackish water; feature: Pelagic; material: water | place: Baltic Sea | collected 2014-06-16T06:34:00 | depth 76,534 m ... | reverse complement strand
GGCCACTTTGACGTCGGCCACTTTGACGCCGGCAACTTTGACGCCGGCCACTTTGACGCCGGCAACTTTGACGCCGGCCACCTCGACGTCGGCAACTTCAACGTAGGCGACTCCGACGCAGGTGACGTCGCGCCCGATGCCGGCGGAGACGTGGCGGCTGGCGACGCAGGCCTTGGCGGCACGTCGATTTGGGCGATCGGGACAGACAAGGTGACCGTCGCGTGGATTGCGCTGCCGAAGAACCGGCGGATGTGGACCCTGACGACCACCCATCCCCTCCGTGACAACCTGCCGCCCAGCAAGCACGTGACCATTCAAGAGTTCGCCGGCCAACCCGTGCTGCGCAGCGGCCATGCGGGCCTCGACGCCGTGTACGCGCTCGCGGTGCAGGAGAGCCGCGACAACAGCGCGAAACAGCTGACGGACGCGGCGTTCAACCAGGGCAAAGCAGTGCCATGCCCGTGTTTTGTCACAGGTGAGCAGTGGCCCTGGGCCTGGACTCGCGACGTCGCCTACGCGGTCGCGCTGGGCCTGGGAGACCTTGATCCCGGGCGATCCGCGGCGACGCTCGCCTTCAAGACCGCCATGCCGAAGCCGGGGTTGGCGGCCGGGCTGCCCACGGCGGGCGGCGGTCGCCAGATCGTGCAGGACACCGGCAGCGGAGGCAGCTGGCCTGTCTCCACCGATCGCGTCGTGTGGGCGCTTGGGGCTGAGGCCCTGCTCGATCGCTTGAGCGGCGCGGCCCGTCAGGCGTTTGTGGACCAAGCCCTGGCCGCCCTGCGCAACACGCTGGAGACCGATCGCGCCGTGGTCTGGGATGAGGTCGACGGCCTGTACCGGGGCGAGGCGTCGTTCATGGACTGGCGCGAGCAGAGCTACCCTTCGTGGGTCAAGACGGACATCGTGGCTATAGCCGACGCCAAGGCGCTCTCGACCAACGTGTTGTTCTGGCATGCCCACCGCGTGCTCGCTCGATTAGCGACAGAATCCGGCGACACCAAGCTAGCGGCTGTGCACAAGGGCCAGGCTATGGCGCTGGGCACGGCGATCCTCACACGCTTCGCGCTGCCGGGCACGCCGCTGTTGGCGGCGCTTGTGGGTGGCCCCTTTGACGCCGCGCCGTCGCGCCGTTTCGAGCTGCTGGGCAACGTCCTGGCGGTGAAGCTCGGCCTGGTGACGGGCGCCTCCGCGCGCGCGCTGGTAGCCGCGTGGCCCGTGAGCGAGGCGGGTCCACCGGTGCAATGGCCGCAGCAGCCGGGCGTCGCCATCTACCACAACCGCGCGATCTGGCCCTTTGTGACGGCTTGGTACGGCCTCGCTGCAGCGCAGGCCGGTCACGCCGAGGCCGTGCATCGCAGCCTACGCTCCCTCGCCGAGTTCGCGGCGCTCAACCTCTCGCATATGGAGAACCTCGAGTTTCTGACCGGAAAGAACTTCGTCGCCGACGGCGCTCTCTCTGGGCCGGTCGTGAACTCGCGACGGCAGCTCTGGTCGGTCGCTGGCTTCATCGCCGCGATCCACCGCGTGTTGCTGGGGTTTGAGGCGTCCGCGCAGGGGATTCGCTTCCAGCCCGCCGTTCCCCGCGCCTTGCGGCAGTCGTGGTTCGTCGGCAGCGACGTCGTGCGTCTCGAGCACCTGATGTGGCGCGGCCACGTGCTGAACATCGAGTTGATCTTGCCCAAGGCGACGACGGCGCAGACTGGCCTCTACGACGTCGCGTCGATGCTCGTCGATGGCAAAGCCGTACCAGTCGGGAGCTGGATCGCAGAGCCCAAGCTCGCCGCGACAACGACGATCACGTTGACCCTGAAGGCGCCCGTCGCCGCTGACACCTCGTCCGTCCCGACGATTCAGGCGGCAGACGTGGCGACCTGGCTGGCGCCTGCGGAGCCGGTGCTGACCGATCCGAAGCTCGACGGTGGCGCCATCGCGATCGCGTGGAGCCCGATCTCCGGGGCGGACAGCTACGACGTGTTTCGCGACGGCGCCCTCGTCGCTGCGAAAGTGAAGGCGACGTCGTGGACGGACGCCACCAGCGACCCCAGCCTCACAGCGCCGTGTTACGCCGTCGCAGCCCGCGCCGGCGCTCTACGCTCGCATCACAGCGCCGGACGCTGCTGGTGGGGGCCTGGCGCCCAACGAATCCAGGCGATCAGCGCCTACAAGATCCTCGGTGACGACGGGACGTGGAACACCACCCCATCCGGCGCGTCGGCCGCTGGCCTGATGGACGTAGGCACCACGGGCAAGCTGCTGCGGGTCGCGAGCGTTCACCCGCGCCACACCGGGCCACACGGTCTGCAGCTCATCTACCGCAACCTGCATGGACCCACCCAGACGGGCATCGCGTGCGCAACGGCGCGCGTGCGGGTGCGGCGTCTGTCGGACGGCAAGCTGCTGGCGGATGGCCGCGTCGTCTTGCCCCAACAAGGCGGCGACTTTCTGCCGTCGACCGTGCTGCCTGTGCAGCTCGACGCGTCAGCGCCAGTACAGATCGAGATCGATCGCGGCGATGGCCTCGTCAACATGAGCGCGCTCGCCCACTACACGGCTTACAATGGCGGCCCCGGAGGCGGCGCTCAGCTGTTCTCGCGCTTCGACTTGCAGACGGTGAAGCTGCTGAGTTGGGCCGGACCCGCGACGCTGTTCACGCCGACAATCCAGCCAAATGGTCAGAATGACCTCGATAAGCTCGGCGCCGTCAATCAGGTGACTCCGGGCGCGTCGCTCGCCACTTGGGACCGGTTCGCGCTGACCTGGGACGCGCGGTTCGTGACGATCTCGGTGGTGAGCAAGGCCTTTGAACAGGGGTTGCGCCCCTTCATGCTCTACCTGGACGTAGGCAGCGCCGGCGCGCTGACTCCGGCGCTGCCAAGCACGGGTATGCCCTACGACGGACTGACGGCGAAGCTGCCCTTCACGCCGACCCATGTCGTGACGCTGCGCAGCCAGACCGATGCGGCGGACGGCGCCGGGCCCTGGAGCGGCGTGTACCGGGCGACGACGCAGGGTTGGACACAGACGAGCCGCTTTGAGGCGGGCGAGGACCTGTGGCTGGCCGGCGACAAGCACACGATCACCGTCCGCATTCCCAGAGCGCAGCTGGGCGCGATCGGCAAGCTGCGGCTCGCCGGGCACGTGGTGTGGGCGCAGCCCGCCAATGAGTGGAAGTCCATCGTGCCGTGGGTCGCGATGCCGTGGAAGAACGCCGCGACGGGGTACTACGAGCTGGACGTGAGCCAACCGCCAGGGGTCAAATCGTGGCTGCTCAAGTGAGCTAGTGCGCTGAAACCCCGCGATTCCGGGTCAGGCGTCAATGCCAAACCGACGACGCCAACGCCACAGCGTCGGTCGGCTGACCCCGAGGAGCTCGCACGCGCGCCCGATGTGACCGTCGCTCCGCAACAACGCCTCTTTCACCTTCAGCGCCAGCTCGTCCGGCGAGAGTGTGCGGGGCGACGGGAGCTTGCGCAGCACGGCTTGGCGCGACAAGTCCGTGAGATGGTCCGTTGTGGGAGCGAACGCGGCACCGAGCCGCGCGTCAGCCGCCTGGGCTGCATTGGCGTGGGCAGGCATGGGCTGGGCAGGCATCGGCTGGGCAGGCATCGGCTGGGCACGTATCGGCGGGTTGACAGTCGGCGGGTGGACAGTCGGCGCCGGGTCGTCGGGCACCAGGATCTCCAAGCCGCCGATGAAGCGCTGCTCCGCATCGAAGAACGCGCGCGCCGTCTTCCGTACCCTGACCTGTTCGCCGGCAGCGTCCAGCAGCACCAACGGCACGCTCGTGACCGAGCCGTACTCCGAGATGCCGCAGCCCAGCATGCACTGGTGGCAACGATTCGCCGTCAGGCAGTAGCGCCCCAGCACCTCCTCGCGCTTGAACCCCAGCAGCCGCTCGGCGCCGTCGTTCCAGCACAGCACGTTGCGATCGGCGTCCACCACGAAGACCGCGGCCTGCGGTAACATTTGAACCAGCGCCTGAAACAGCTGCGCCTGGCCAACGTCGGCCTGTAGCGCAACCAGCGCGGCGTCAATCGCCGCAGTAGACGACGTCCCGCCGGGCACGGCCGTCGCTGTGAGCCGCGCTTTGTGGCTGAGGATATGCGGGTTCTCCAGGGAACCGTTCATCTGAGACTCCCACGCGCTTAGGACGTGAGCGCCCATGTTTCACTTGCGTCGTGCGTGGCGCAACAGAAATCTCAGCTGAACCATGATCGTACCAAGTGAAACATGTTACAGCGTGCCGGCATCAACCCAGGCGTGGTCGCGCATCGCTACGAAAGGGCGACCCGAGATGCGGACGCCGCCTCTTCCGTCATGGTTCACACGCAACACCCGACCAAGCCCCCAGCCCATCGGCCCGCGTCGGTAGTAGTGCACGAGCACGCGGCGGCTGCGGGTGTCTCTGGATTCAAAGAGCTCCGGGCCATACCCCTTGGTGACATCGGCGGTCAGACGCCCCGCCGCGCCGACTTTTCGGGAGAAGAAGGCGTGGCTGGCGTCTCTGCCGAAGACGTGAAGGTCGACGTCGTTGGCGTCCGTCTCCCAGGTCAGCAGCAACAGGCCCACGGCGCGGCTGTCAGGAACCACCCAGCCCGCTGCTTGCGTGATTCGGTCGGTGTCCTTGGGGTGCTGGGTGAGCCACGCGCCGGCGAGCACTTGCATGAGTCGGCGAATCGTCTTGTCGACGCCGCGGCGATCGCGACCGTGGCGACGATGCGCGTCGAGGCCGATTCTTAGGCTTGAAAGTCCGCCAAGCATGTCGCCCATCCGGGCCTGCGCCAGCGCCAGCTGCACGTGTCCGCTCGGGTGGTCGGGACGCTGACGCGTGGCTTCGCGGTAGGTGTCGAGCGCGAGCGCCCGGCCAGGCACGACCTGCTCGAGCAAGTTGCCGGCGAAACGGCGCAGATCTGCGCGCGAGGGGTGGAGATCGAGGATGGAGCCCCAAGCGCGGGCGGCGGCGGCGTCATGGCCGCTCGCGTGCAGCGCGCGGCCGAGCGCAACCCAAGCCAGCACGTCGTCCGGTTTGTCGGCCGCCCAGCGGCGCGCGAGGTCTCGCGCAAGGCGGGGCTGCTTGCGGTCCAGGAGGCGCTGCAGGTCGCGCATGCGTCCGGTCATGGCCTTGTGGTCGGCGGCCTTGTGACGCGCAGCGGCTAGTTCACGTGAACCACGATGGATCCGCGCCGGTGGCCGATGCGCGGTGTGCGGGGGCTGCCATCCCGGCCGTGACGGGAGCCCTGGGGTCACCGTCAGGGTCCAGGTGAGCGTGCTGCCCAAGTTACGCGGCGGGAAACGCAGTCGCCGGAGCTGCCTCATCATGCAGCTGCCGACGTTGGGGGCGTGGTTGAATGTGGAGCGCGTGTTGTCGACCTCGTTGACGCCCCCATCGGCCCCGACCCAGACGGTGAAGCGCATCCACCCACGAGGCTGGATTCGGCCGTACCGCAGCTCCCGCGCCACACAGGCTTGAAATGTCGAGGTGCGCGCGCGCAGGCCGCGCTCAACGACCGCCTTCGCGAGCGGACCGACGATGCGAAGCGACGTCGTTCGCACCACGATGGGGCCACCGTCAAACCAAGGACGGCGACCGAGTGCCGAGCGCCGGCCGCGGCCACTGCCGGCGTCGATGTGACCGAGGCCGTGGATCCGGCCTACTCGCGCAGCGCCGTCGCCACTGGATGCGGCGCCGCCAGATGCGCCGCCGCCGCCCGATGCCTCGCCACGAAGGCCGAAGCCGCCGTCGCCCAGACCGGCTGCTGCGTCGCGTCCAATCGGCGGCCGCGGCGCGCGCGGCTCGGGCCGGGAGGTCGAGCTAGGCCCGTCGTCGTCCTCACCGCCGCCGCGCTTCGCGAGCCGATCCGTCGGCGCGAGGCGGTCTCTCAGGTCGCGCTGCGCGCTCGGCACGGACCGACCGCTCGGCGCAAAACCGCCCTGCCCTCGGCTCGTCGCCGGCAAGTCCTCAGTGGGTTCCCGCTCGTCGACCGCTCGGGCGCCCGCCAACGCCTCGACGACGTCCTTGTTCGCAGCCGCCTTCGCCTGTCCCTTCGCCTGTCCCTTCGCGTGGTCGCCAGCGGACTCCTCCGCGTCTGTCGTCGCCGCACGGGGGCCAGGCCGACGCGGCGACGCGGTCGCTTCGAGGTCAGGTTGGCGGCCGCGCTCCTCTCGGCGTGACGGTGTGTCGCGGTCCATCCGTGACTCCGATTTGGGGTCCTCCGCGACCTTAGAGTCTGGGTCCAGGTCAGGATCGCGGTGCAGGTCGCGATCGCCGCGCAGGCCGGAGCGATCGTCGTGGTGCAGGGCCTGCCGTGACAAACGCACGGCCTGCCCGGTCGCGCTCACCGCCAAAATATCGGCGCTGCGCGTGCGATCGATGCCGTATCGCCGCAGCTCGCGCTCGTTCTCCAAGACGAGAAACGCGGTCCAAGGACTCAGCACGCGGTGGCGGAGGGACAGCGCCACGGCCTTCTCTTTGAGGCGCGCGCGGGCCTCGGTCGCGTCGCCCATATGCGCCGCCGAGAGCATGGCGATGCGAGCCTGCACCCACGCGCGCTCCAGCAGCGGCGCCAGCGCTGGGCGTGTTTGGGGTCGCTGTACGCCGGTCATGCCGCCGCTCAGCTGCACCTCAAACGCCGCATTCTCGGGCAACTCAGCCCAGACCAGCGCGCTCTGCCCGGCCTGAAGACCACGCAGCGTCTGCGGCCACACCCACGCCGCTCCAGGCACAACCACCTGCACCGGGGCCAGCGTGCGACGAGCCAGGCGCGCGAGGTCGGCGCCATCGCGCCCCGGCCGAATGAAGACACCGTCCTCTTCGACCTGACCCTGGACCAAGGTCGTCAGCAGCGGCTCGTCGCGCGCGGCGGCCAGACTGACCGCATCCACACGGCGCACGCCACGGCGAGCCAACACGCGCAGGCGCTCACGCAGCGCGTCTGGCTCCCGCGCGCCGGCGGTGATGACCCCGTCCGTGACCAGCACGAGCCGCTTCGCCAACGTGTCATCACCCAACTCAGCGAGGGAGGCCAAGGCGTGGTCCAGGTCCGAAGCCCCCATGGCGCCACGCTGACGCAGCGCTGGCACGCAATCTCCGAGCGCGTCCGGCGCGCCACGCCACACGACCTTCGTCTCCTGATCAAACGCGACGACCACCACGCGCGACACACCCGCCGCCGCCAGGGTCCGGCCCATCTTCGGCAACAAGGCGAGCGTGGCGCCCTGATAGCGTGTCGTCGACGCCGACGTGTCCACCAGGAGCCACGCTTCGTCGTGCTGCGCTGGCTTGGTGCTTCGAGACGCCGTGACCCGCGCCATGGCGACCCGACCGCTGCGAAAACCCTGCACCGCCGGGCCGATCGCGCTGGGATAGAGCTCCAGATCAACCGCCGGCTGTAGATCGCGGCGGTCGAGCTGCACCAAACGAGGCCCGCCCGCGGCGCCGTACAGCCACGCGCGGACACGCAGCAGATCGAGCGTCGGCAGGCCCACCAGCGGCAAGCGGTACGCCGTCTTTGGATCGGTGCGCTCCTGACTCCACGACACGATCAGGTGCTTGCGGCCTCGAGCGGGGATGGGGAACACCCTGGCGCGAAATCGATTGCCGGCGTCCACCTCCAGCAGCGCGGGATCCTGGCGCTTGTGCAGGTAGTCCTCGTAGATTCGCTGCGCACGGTGCCGCGCGACCATCTCGCCCTCCATCCAGCGACCTTGGGTCTTCATCGCAAAACGGCTGACGGCGGCGCCCGGCGGCAGCGTGAGCGAGAAGCGCCCTTCGATTTGGCGCGGCTGGGGATTATCGAAGATCAGGTGCAGCTCCGTGAACGCGAGCGGCCCGTCGACGATGACCTTGGCGTCGACCGAGCGCAGCCGCAGCCCCGTCCCGTCGCTGGCGGTGAGCTCAAAGGGCGCGGCCTGGGCACGGGCCTGATCGCGCGGGATCGGCTGGATCACTGCGGCGAGGTTGGCGAGCGACGTGCCCTGTTTCGGCTGCATCTGCGCCTGCGGCGCCGGATCTCCGGGCGCTATGGCGCCAAGGTCTGGGTCCGCTGCGCCACGATCCGGGTCGGTCACGCTGCGGTCTGGATCCACAATCGGTGGCGCAAGCGGCTCGTCGGGCGTGCTACACGCGAGCGAGGCCGCCGCCACGGCGGCGAGCAGCGCGGCCATCACGGTGGCGTGGGAAGCTAGGGCGGGACGATTGCGCGACATGGGACCTCCTTGCAGGTGGAGTCACATACGCACTGGTCACCAAAGCGATCTATGCTGCGCGCCGCAGGCCGCTGGTTCGGGACCACCCCGGGCGCGCTCCCCTCGCCACCAGGACCCTCTATGAGCGCAGATCCAGAGCTGATTCAACGGATTGAGTCCGGCATGTGGCGACCGCATTGGCTCACGCCGGTGGCCACCGTCACCGCCGTGGTCGCCTGTGTCGGCGTGGTCGTGCTGCTGTTTGGCTATGGCCCCGCACTGGAAGCTTGGCTGCACAACCTCACGGTCGGCGGGCTGGCGGGCGGCTCCAATACGCCCGATCGCATCAACGGCCTGCGAATCGTGGCCGGGTTCTGCGGCATGATGAGCGTCGTGGGCACGGTGATGTTGGTGCGGGCGCGGGCGCAGCGCCGACGACTGAGCGCCGCGCTCCGCGGTGCACCAGGCGTGGTCTGGCTGTACCGCGAACGCGCGACGGTGGCGGGCGAAGCGGAGCACGTGTTCGTGTTTGGGTTGGAGGACGGCGTGCGGCTGCGTGCGACCGTGCCGACTGAGACCTGCGAATCGCTCTGGAACCTTGCGATCGCGGCGTTTCCGCTGGCGTCACGTGGTCACGACAGCCAGCAAGAGCGTCGGTTCGCGACCCGGCCGCAGCTGCTCGCAGCGCAGCCGCGTGTGGTCGAGGGCATTCAACCGCTGCAAGGCAAGAGCCGCGCGCGGTAGCCAAGGCGGAGAGGCCCGGCTTGAACGCGCAGAGACCCGGCTCGGTTCATCGCGCGGGCGCGGCCGCTATGGCTTCGTGGTGCGGCGGCGCTTCGCCATGCCGGGGTCGCCCTTCGCGATCGTGAACGTCACGGTGTGGCCATGCAGCACGGCGCGATAGCGGTGTCCGACCGTCCACTTCAGCAAGCGCGCGAGCACGTTGCACCGCTGCGGCGCGGCCTTGGTTTTGCCCTTCTTGCAGCGCGACGTGACGCGCACGGGCACGATCGACTTGTCGGTGTCGTCCGCGACCTGCACGGTCGGCGTCGTGCCGGATTCGGCCAGATCGTAGCCGACAAACATGACGGTGTTGCCCACTAGCTCGCCGTTCTGCACCGGATGTGTCGCCAGCACCTTGGGCGCGCCGGCTTCGGCGACGGAGGCGACGCCACTCGTCGCGACAAACGCGACCCCAGCGAGGACCGCCCAGGCAAGCGCAGAGCGCATCGTCAAGCGATGTGAGGTGGGCTGGCGCCGTCTGGAGTCTGAATGCATGGGATGACCTCGGGCACGAGCAGCAAGCACGGACGAAGGGAAGAACGACCGAGTGTGCAGGCTACCAGCGCGGCGGCCGTGGCGCGACGGGTTTCGCCGCCGGACTCCGACTCCCGGGTCACCTACGCCACTATTCGACGACCAATCCGGCTGGGCAGGTGTCATACGTGAGCAGGCCGCCGTCGGCGTAGCAGATGTCGATCGTCTGGCCGGACTGCGGCGAATACTGCCAAGTGCCCACGCGCAAGCCGTGTTTCATCTTGCCGAACCAGGTCTGCACACCGTCCGAGGCCCACTCGGTGTAGCTGCCGTGGTACTGCAGGTCCTCGTCGTGCGCGCTGACGATGCCCTTCGCGCCCGAGGCGAACCAGAAGGCGATCGGGCCCACGTTCGCCTTGTAGTCGCCCTGAAACGTCTTGGTGCCATCCGACGCGTACGAGGCCCACGCGCCCTCGCGCTTGCCGGCGACGAGCGCGCCGCTGTCCGAGACGTTGCCGTTCTCGTGTTTGAGGGTGAGGGTGCCGGTGCCTTTGACGAACACCACCTTGCCCTGCAGCGCGCCGCTAGCGTGCCACCAGGTGTGCACCCCGTTGGCGAGACCATTGACGTAGTTGCCTTGGAACTCGAGGTTGCCCTTGTCATCCCAGTTCCGCGTCGTCCCCGTGATCAAGCCGGCATCATCGTAGAATGACCGCCGCGATTCTTTGCCGTTCTCGTGCCAGTTCTTCTGGACGCCACGCAGCTGCCCGGGCGGGTTGAAGTACAGCTCGCGCTCGACTTGTGTGCCGCCGTCGTACCAGCGCTTGTAGTTGCCGTAGAGCTCATCGCCCTTGAACACGCCCTGCACGATGGTGTTGCCCTTCTCGTCCCAGACTTGGTACGGGCCCTGCGCCTCGCCGGTGGCGGTGTAGGAGAGCACCGCGCGCTTCGTACCGTCCGCATACCAGCCAGCATACGAGCCGGCCGGCTTGCCATCGATGTAGCAGGACTTGACGCGGAGGTTGCCCTGGCTGTCGGCGGCCTCGTACGAGCCGTGCAGTACGTCCCCCTGCGCTGTTTTCTTGGTGTAATAGACGACTTTGTAGCCATTCTTGTCGTTTGTGACCTTGGTCCCATCGATCGGGCACGTGACAGTCGGCGCCAGGACGGTGCTCCCGACCGGCGGCTGCGCGATCGTGGGCTCAATGAGGGGGTCGGTGCCGCCCCCGTCGGTCGTGCCCGTGTCGGTCATACCTGTGTCGGTCATACCTGTGTCGGTCATACCCGTGTCGGGCGTGCCGGTGTCGGCCACGCCGCTGTCCGTCGTGCCGATGTCGGTCATGCCACCGTCCGCTGTACCGCTATCGATTGTGCCTGCGTCGGTGGTGCCGCCACCATCGGTCGTTACGCCCCCGTCCGACCCGCCGGTCGTGGCGTCCGAGGCGGCTGCGCCCGTGTCCGCTCCGCCGCCGTCAGCCGCGTTAATGCCGCCGTCAATCGACCCTGCGCCCGTGTCTGTCGCGCCGACGACGACCAGCTCACAGCTGCCCGAAAAGGCCGCCGCGCCGGCCTGCACGAGCTCTTTGCACACAGTCCCGGCGCCGCACAACGCGCCCTCTTGCCACTTGCTGGTCGCCACATCGCAGGTCATGACCTGATTGGCGGCGATCCGGCAGCCCGACGTGTGCGTCGCTGGATTACACGGCGAATCGGGCCCGGGCGACGATTGGTAGGAACCTAGGCC
>ERZ889078.3148-NODE-3148-length-11186-cov-15.793909_pt1 | contig 11186 bp, 7 predicted proteins | sample MGYA00521266_ERZ889078 | MGnify/ENA primary metagenome ERZ889078 (study PRJEB32303, sample SAMEA104408618) | aquatic metagenome | biome: Brackish water; feature: Pelagic; material: water | place: Baltic Sea | collected 2014-06-16T06:34:00 | depth 76,534 m ... | reverse complement strand
CTAGAATCACCACATGCGCGTCCTTTTAACTGGTGGAGCTGGATTTATAGGTTCACACCTCTGTGATGCCCTACTAGCCCAAGGTGACACCCCAGTGATCCTAGATAACCTCTCAACAGGTCAGCTATCCAACATCGCCCACATCCAAAACAAAGTAGAGATCCATCAAGGTGACATCCGTGATGTGGCATTGGTTAACAAACTCACCGAGCAATCAGATCTAGTTCTCCATATGGCTGCAGCTCTTGGCGTTAATACAATCTTAGAAAAAACAGTGGAATCTGTTTCCACAAACTTCACTGGAAGTGAAGTTGTATTACAGGCATCTCTTAAACACAACAAGCGCATCATCATCGCCAGCACATCAGAGATATATGGCAAGAACCCTAACCAGCCTCTAAAGGAAACAGATGACCGTGTGGTTGGTGCCCCACAAAAAATCCGTTGGACCTATGCCGATGCTAAAGCCCTAGAAGAGGCTATTGCTCACTCTCTGTTTTTAACCGAAGGTCTTAAAGTCTCAACAATTAGATTCTTTAATACTGTTGGACCCCGCCAAACCGGACGCTATGGCATGGTCGTGCCCCGCTTTGTCCAAGCTGCAACTAAGAATGAAAACATCACCATCTATGGTGATGGCACACAATCTCGAGTCTTTTGCCATGTCTTAGATGCAATTGACGCAGTTCTTAAGATTACAAAGGATGATAAAACAATCGGTGAAGTCTTTAATGTGGGCGGGGAAGGTGAAACAACCATCCAGCAGCTGGCTGAAAAGATAATCACCAACACTAATTCACAATCAAAGATTACTTTCACGTCCTATAGCGATGCCTATCCAGCTGGCTTTGAGGATATGCAGCGCCGAGTCCCTGATATCACCAAGGCAAAGAGTGCACTTAATTGGAAGCCAACAAGAAATCTGGATCAGATTATTAGCGACGTTGCAGTTAGCTTTACACAATCTTAATTCTTAACTAGCGAAAATACCTTTTTAACCCTGCGAATTTAGATCATTTTGCAGGCTAATTACGAGCGGATTCTCTGCTTGAATCTTCTTCATTGAATCCAGATAAGCCAACGACTGCTCCTTGTTACCTATGGATAAATTGTTACGTGAGAGCTTGTCCAAATTTTCAAGGTTATATCTGTCCAATTCCAAATATTTCAATCTAGCATTAATTGCATCTTCTAATCTATTTTCTTTTTCATATGAAACTGCCATTATTTTGTATGCGTCAATTGATCTTGAATTTAGATTGAGTATGGCATTGGAGTACTCCCGAGCTAAAGCATTTTGACCCAGTCCTAAAGATACTGAAGCTGCCAAAGCCTGATACCGCTGTTCATTAGGTGCAAAACTCACATTAGTCTTGATACTAAGAAGCAAATCTTCTAACGTGCCAGTGCCACGATAGGCGACACCTAGCGAATTCCATATTCCTTGATCCGCCCTATTTAGATTTTGTGTAAGAAAAATAGCGGGCATTACACCTATGATCATAACTGAAGCAGCCACTAGTGATTTTACAAACACACCGTGAGTAGCCTTTCGCGTTACCTTTGAATCTGATCGCTTATGCAAACTAATTCCACAAATCGCGCCAGCAAAAATCCAAGCCCAAACAGTAAAACCAATGTTTTCTGGACTTATGAGAGAAATGGCTACAAAACCAATAAACCCACCAATAAAGGTAAGAAGTACCTGAAGTTCGCGACCATCAATCTTTTGCAATTTTTTAAATCCAAGATAAATCACTAATAACCACAATAATAAAGAAGCAACGAACAACGGCACCCCACCAGTTGCACCAAATTGGATGAAAACATTGTGTGCGTTGTCTGAATATGTTGCATAGCTTCTATTTCGTACCTGAGTTAGGTCACGATAAGCACCGAAATAATCTCCAAATCTCTCGATACCCACTCCCTTTATTGGGTGACTGTTCATCATTGAAAAACCTGCACGCCAATAATCACCACGAGCGGAGATAGAAGACTGGTACAAAGCATTTGCAGGACCTTTATTCAGAAGTCCCAATACGCCTACGACTGCGGTGATGCCAATAACAATGGCTCCTGGAATGAACATTTTGGGAGATCGTATTTTGGTTTGGAATAGAAGAATTAAGCTAGCACCGATTCCGAATGACATAAATCCTTGAGATGAGTTGGAGGCTTGTATCAGGAACAGTGAGCAAAGGATTTGAATCACTAAAATGACTTTTAGAGACTTACCACACAAGAAAATCAGACCGATGGACACCGACGCCGCAACACCAAGAAACGCAGACTGGTAATTTGGATTTCCAAAGGTACCGAGTATAGGGCTATAAGGACTTTTCCAATTATTTGGATCTAACCCGAAATGCTGAACTAGCCCATAAACTATTTCAAAACTAGCCAAAGTGATATATACATAAACAAGATTTTTCCAATTGTTTATATTCAAATTTAGTAACGTTACTACGAAGAGAATAACAAAACAAAAATATGTAAAAAAACCCAAATTTCGTTGATACAAACCGATAAATGATAGATATATGTTTCCGCTCGTTAAAGATGCATTTATAAAGGCGATGATGAAAATTGCTAAAAATGTCATCAGAATTCGAAATTGCTTTTGTTCTAATTTAACATTCACTCGAAATTTAGCAAAGTAAAGCGCGAGAGGCGTTAAAATGATTAATACCTGAAATTTTGGCAAATTGAATGGATCTTGGGTATTTGTTTTGAACCATATTGAGGAGAGGGCGGCGACTATGCCAACAAATATGACACCCGGAGCAATCCTAGGATTGGATGTCTGCTTCTCAATTTTGCTCATAGATAGAGGATACATGCCAGCTAACTGAATTAATGTGTCATCCTTAATGAGTCCCCTAAAGTGAAGGGGTACCGGTGAGGGTTCCTGTTGTATCAAATACATACGGCGATGATGCGATGATTGCTTTCTCAGAAATCACTTGATGTCTTGTTACTAGAATTGCTATATCAGCGCCACCAAGAGCGCTAGAAGTTTCACCCTTCCAACTCGAGACCAACGGATCATGCCAGGTAACATCCGCCCCCGCCCCGCGCAATCTTTCTATCAAGCGAATTGCGGGCGTCTCACGTGTATCTGCAACATTTGGCTTATAAGCAACGCCTATTAACTGTATTTTTCTACCTTCTAAATTTGGTGGGTTGTCTGCGGTAATTCTTGCAATCACATAATCAGCCATATAAAGATTGGTTTCATTTGCCAGGTCAATAAATCTTGCTGGCACTCCTAATTTTGATGCTGTCTCAGATAGATAAGATGGATCCACCGGAATGCAATGGCCCCCCACGCCAGCACCTGGCAAGAACTTCATGAAGCCATATGGTTTTGTGTCGGCTGCATCGAGAGTCTCGTAAACGGATATTCCAAGTGCGTGAGCTATCTGTGCGAACTCATTTACTAACGCAATATTGACTTGTCTAAATGTGTTTTCGAATAGTTTGGCAGCTTCTGCAATTTCTGGTGAAGAAACCTCGTGGAGTTCTTTACAGAAAGAACTGTAGAATTCCTTCGCTTTATTAGATGCCTCAGGAGTCAACCCAGAATATAGCCGTGGGGTATTAAACAAATTCCAAGACTTACTACCTGGATCCACACGCTCGGGTGAAACGGCATACTCAAATAAAGAGCTCGAAAATGAATTCTCTTCAATCAAAGGCTTAATCAAGTCGCGCAGCGTTCCAGGATAAGAAGTTGATTCGTTAATAACTAATACCTTTGACCGCATCACACTCGCAATTGTCAAACAAGCTGATCTAACGTAACTCAAATCTGGCTGGCGATTCGCGTCCAATGGTGTTGGAACGGCAATCACAATAATCTCTGAGTCAGTGATAAGACTAGAATCTGAGGTTGGAATATAACTTCCGTTGCTTACCTTTAAACTCAAATCTTCGGAAGCTATTCCCTCGATATGGGAATTGCCACCCAAAAGCCGCGTCACCAACTCTGGATTCACGTCATACCCAACTATTTCGTGGTGGCTCGGAATTGCCATTGCCAGATTTAATCCAACATAGCCCTGACCAATAATTGAAATCTTCATTGATATGAGTTTATCTCCCTTGGGCGCATCTCGCTAAAAATTAATATTCAGATTAAATTGATAAAGCCGAAACCCGGCCCCCTCCGAAGAGGGAACCGGGTTTCGGTTCTAGATCTTTATCAGATCAAAGGGGGCAGATTATGCCTTTACCTTCTTCTGGATCTTGATTACTAGGTTAGTCAACGCTCTCAACTGAGCCTTGAGGCCAGAGATAAGTGTTGCAACCTGCTCAGATAGAGCAGCTACTGCATCTGCAGCATCTTGTGCTGCAGCTGTTGCTGCATCTGCTGCTTCTGCTGCAGCGTTAGCTGCATCAGTTGCTGCATTTGCTGCATCAGTAGCTTCTGCTGCTGCATCAGCTGCAGTTTGTGCAACTGATGAGCTTGAATCAGTACCGACAACAGCTGCGCTCGCACTACGAACACCGGCAGCAACTGCGCTGTCGATTGTAGTTGAAGCAGTCTTGCCTGCAGTGCTCTCTGAGTCGTTAGCAGTTGTTAGACGTGCAGTAACTGTAGATGCACCTTCAACTCCGAAGCCAAAGTTACCGTTGGCGTCAGTTGTATAAGAAGCAATCTTTGAACCGCCAGTAAGTGAACCACCAGTAACGGAGATCTGAACAGATTGATCAGCTACACCATTTCCGAAGCGGTCTGTTACTGAAACAGTTACATCAGAACCTGAAACAGCTAGCTTAACTGTACGTGCATCTGCTGCTGCATTACCTGCAACAAGTGCCTGTGTAGTTGAAACTGTTCCTGCAGTTGCTGTGTAAGTGATAGTTCCCGTTGCTGTTGCGATGGTCTTAACGAAAATATAACCATCAGCATCTGGGTAGCATGTCATTGTTGTAACAGCCTTTGCAGCTGCTCCAGTACATGAATCATTCATCCATCCACCAGCAGAAGAAGTTGTGATTACAACAGGTACGCCTGTTACGGCTACGCCAGCTGAATCAGCTGCTGCAATACGGAAGACGTTACGTGTGTCAGTACTTACACCTGTAACTGCTGAAATCGATGCTCCGTAGTTCAAACCTCTTTCAATCAGCTGAGCAGTAGTTGCACCGATAGCTGTTGTTGAGAATAGGTTTGGATATGTAACTGCAGTTTCATCTGTGTTGTAGTAACCAGTAAGTGTTGCAATCACTGGAAGTGTTGCTACATATGAAGCTGTGATTGATTTAGTAGCAGTACCAGATGTGAATGTCCAAGCATCTGAAGTTGCTGCAGCACCAGCAGTTACTGTCACAGTTGCTGTTCCATCTGCGCCAGTTGTAACTGTCGCACGAGCAGCGGTTGTGTAGTTAGCTGAAAGTGCTGTCAGAGCAGGCTGAATTACAACACCTGACATGACATTGTTGAACTGATCCTTTGCTGTCAACGTTATTGTGACAGAAGAAGCAGCTACAACCTTAAATGCTGAGCTTGGTGATACTGAAATTGTGGTAACTGCTGGAGCTACCCATGCAATTGTTGTAGTTCCAAATGCACCAAGTGATCCACCTGTAGCTGCGCCAAGAATTGCAATTGTGGCTGTTGAGCCTGTAACTGCATTTGCTTGTGTAACTGTAAGGCTTGCATTACCTGATGAATCTGTGTAAACAATCTGTGCACCTGTTGCACCTGACACTGGAGTTACATCGCCTGAGTTAACGCCAGACCATGTTGTAGTGAAGGTGATTGGGGCATTAGCCACTGCAGTTCCACCGCTATTCTTCGCAGTAATCTTTACGACAACTGAATTTGTAGTCAATGGAGCGTTATATGTCTGTGCATTCGATGCAGTAGTGGTTTCTGTTGCTGTGTAAACACCAGTACCAGTTACTGAACGAAGTGAAGACGATGGGCTAGTAGTTGGTGTCGATAGTACAGAAATTGTTCCAGTGCTATTTGCTGCACCGTAACGTACACGTACTAATGAAGCTGCTGTATTTGAAAGTGAAGTGCTTACAACAGTCTGAGAAGTAGAAATAGTCAGACCATAAACACCGTCATTTGCAGTAGCACCAGCTGTTGGTGAGTAATCAAATGATGCTACACCTGTATCTGTTGCAACAAGTACCTGATTTACTGCCTCAGCAGCTGTCGCAGTTGCAGGAGTTGCAAGTGTGGCAGTTAGTGCAGGAGCAACTGTTGTTGCAGAGGTTGTATCAGTAGTACGAATCAAGCCACCATTTGCATCACGAAGAGTTGCCCTCATGTAGTTAGTAGTTGATGGCGTATGTAACCCACCTGAAACAAGAGTTCCAGCTGTAGCAACAGTAATTACAGCACCTGAATAAATACCAGAAGATACAAGTGTAAACTTCATAGTTGATGACTGAATGAGCGTGTTTCCTGAGTTAATAGTTAACTCTGCTGTAAGTGTGTAGGTGCCAAAATCAAGACCTGCAACTGTTGCAGATGTAGCGATAACACCTTGGCAATAGCTACCTGTACGGTCACCATCACCTGGAGCAGAACAGTTACCCGTTGCTGCTGTCATTTTACCATCAGTAAGGGCCGCAGTATTTGTGCCATTTGCAGCAGATTGCGTAACAGAGTCAGTTGTAAGTAGAACTGTGTCCATGACATCTCTGAACGTGAAGTCGCCAACTACTGGAGTATTCGCACCGACAATTGCTGGAAGTCCTGCGGGCTTAATTGAAACAGTTAGCGTTTCACCTGCTGCTAGATTGGCTGCATCGCCAAGTTCGTCAACAACATTAAAACGAAAAGCTGCTAGGGCGCGACCAACTGTAGGCGTACCTACAACTGTGATTGATGAGTGATCAATAGTGAAACCTGATGATGCGGCATTTGCCACAGGAGCAGTTACTACTGATAGTCCACCAAAGCCCAAAGCTGCAACTGCTACAAGCGCTACGCGCTTGAAAGTTGTCTTTGTAGACATTTGTTTCCTTTCGATTAGTCGATCGAGAGAATTTCTCCCGTTCGGCTTGGAGTTAAAGTTCTTAACTCCGGTTCGATGAATCGCACGTGCTGATTCACCAAATTCCCCACCGTGTATCCGGACGCGGCGAGGAAACCTATTTTTAGTTGTTCACCTGCACTGCTTGCGCTAGTACTTGTGTCTTGCCTGCATTCATAAGAATGCGTGTCGTAATCGAGGCAGGAGCATCGGCTAAGTCATAGCCGCGGGATCCTGTTGGGATGAGGAAATCTGATTCGTTGAGATAGCCAAGGGTGAATGTGGCCGTAATGAGGTATTTGCCGTTAGCAAGGCGATCGATAGAAGAGTCCGTGGATTTAACTTCAACTGAGTTCCAGTTGCCTAACCAGCCGATGTTGACGCTGTTAGCTGAGTAACGAGTTCCTGTGCCATCAACTGTGATGAGTTGATTGATAAGAACATTTGGACCAACTGAGCCTGTGATGAAGTGGTTATTGATAACAATGCCATCTGTGCCAATAGTTGTTATGCCCTTGGTGACACGGGCAATACCTGCGATGTTGGCTGAATCAGTCACAGAGAAGCCAGTTGGAATTCCAGTTTTATCTAGACCAAAAAATGTTAGCGTTGCGATCTTGGCGTTCAGCGCTGCAATGTTTGCCTTCTTTGCAGCAGCTGTTGTAGCTGCCTTGGTTGCCTTGGTTGCTGCAGCCTTAGTAGTAGCAACTGTTGATGGTGATTCACTCGCTGCTGCTGGTGCTGGTGCTTTGCCAGCAACTGCTGACATTGAAGGAATAGTTGAAACAACAGAGCCTTCATTGCCAGTCATGGAGTTAAAGCCAAGGAATGCTGTGATAACAAGTAAGAGTGAAAGAGCGGCCTTAGATGACTTCTGTGCAATCTGGGCAGCTTTCTTATACGTTGTTGAAAGTGCGTTGAGCGCGGTTAAGCCAGTTGCTTCATCAACGACCCACTCTTCAAGAACGCGCACCATTGACTTGCGAGCGCGAACAAGGATGTGGCGAACGTTAGCTGGGCTTGTATTAAGCGCAGTTGCGATCTCCTCTGTTGTGCGGCCTTCCATTTCCCACATCACAAGCGCTGTGCGCTGATCTGATGTGAGGCGAGAGAGAGCTTCGCGAATGATCGCGGCATCTTCTGCTGCAGTAATGGAGGTATCTAGATCAATGTGATTCTCTGATGCGATTTCGTTCAGACGCTCCTGGGTTGTGTCAGCATCGATAGCAACCAAGTTAGGACGTGCTCCGCGAGCGCGGATGATGTTAAGAGATAGGTTTGTAACAGAGGTGCGAAGGTATGCAATCGCACGATCTGCTGAATCTAGCTCTGGGGCAGCAAGCATGAACTTCAAGAATGCTTCCTGGACTACTTCATTGGCTTCTGCCTCATCGCGGGTGATGCGGCGAGCCTGTGAAACTAGCTGTGTGCGGTGTTCTGTGTAGAGGGCTGAGAGCTGAGAGATTGACCAGTCTGCAGCAGAGCCTTGAGCTGATGCGGGGGCAGCTTCAAGAATGCGGGTGGCATCAGCCTGTGCAGCTAGTTTCGCTGCCTTTGACTTTAATAGTGCCATTTGAGTAACTCCCGCGAGTTTGAACAACGAAGGCAACGTCTTGCCCTCTATTAGTTAAGACACCGCTGGGGGGCAAATGTTGTGCCCTTGGCGGATTTATTTTTACCTTATATATGGGGGAAGTGCGAGCAGGGCTTTCGCCGAATGGCAGCGTGAAACAACCCTGCCGGAATCAGGTCTTTAGTCTATGGGATGTGCAAGGGTAAAGGTGGGATTGAGGGTTTTGAGCGTGTTGTGGTTAGGGTGATCGGTTAGTGGGCTTAAAGAATGTGGCCCCAAGGTATCTAATAAGGCGATAACGGCGATAAAACGGACCCCAGCCAAGGTGGTGCCCCTGGATTGCAATCATCTCCTTAATCGACTGGATTCGAAATTCCGCTGAAGCCCCTCCTGGGCGATATTTGGCTAGAAGCAGACCTGAGTTGTGAAATACGGCCCCTGCGTTGCGGGCTCGGAGCATAAAGTCGTAATCCGCAGCAATCTTAAAGGCGGCGTTAAAAGCGCCAAAGAGCCGATAGGCCTCTGCGGAGACAAAACATGAAGGGTGGGCAATCATCGCTCGATCTAAATTGGAGTGATCGACTAACAATGACCCGCCTTCTTTGCCTAAAATCTCCACACCCCCGTAGATGATCTGAGAATTGGGAAATTCGGTAATTACTTTCTGGACATTTTTCAAAGTGCCTTCAAAATAAGCGTCGTCGGCGTTAATAATGCCGATATACCTTCCCCGACACATTGCAATTGCCTTATTCATTGCGTCATAGATACCGGCATCTTTTTCACGCACATAGATATCAATGGCACTTTGGTGCGCTGAAATTATTTCGGATGTGCCGTCATCAGAGAGGCCATCAATGACTATGTATTCAAAATCAGCAAAGCTCTGGTTTTTAACGCTTTCAATGCAGTTTTCAACAGTGTCCGCAGCATTGCGCACTACAGTGATAATCGAGAAAAGAGGCGCTGAGGCTGGCTTCGGCATAGATAAATTGTAATGTGAATCAGTTGGCTCAGGCCTAATACTGGTAATAAATCCAGTCTTAAGGCTTGCTCGCCGCTTTTTCTAGGCGCTAACGCTAGATTTGCCCCGTGGACCAACACCCGTATGACCTAACTATCTTTTCGGTGGCGACCGACCGATACATCATGTACTGGTCAGCAATGGTTAATTCATACCTGGAAACCAATGATTCCTCGGTAAAGACCCAGTGGATTGTGTTTACCGACAAAGGTGAAAACATTGATCCTGAGTTAATTTCACGATTGGGAAGTTCACTGCTCATAGCAAAAACAGATCACCAAGAATGGCCTTTCCCCACTCTACTTCGCTACCAATTTCTCTTAACTGTTGCCGATCAAGTTCGAGGACGAATTGTCATGCACTTAGACGCTGACATGCTTTTTGTGGACGAATTGAAGCTCTCTGATATTGAAAAATCATTGGGAGCTAAGGGTGTGGCAGTAATCAGCCACCCGGGTTATTACCGCCCATCTGGCTTGAAGAAACTCAAGTTCTACATGAAAAACTACAAATACTTGGCAAGAGATTTTAAAACGCAAGCATTATTTGGCGGACTTGGTACATGGGAGCGCAGCAAATTATCCCGAGCATTTGTACCTAGAAGTTTAAGAAAGAACTACGTGTGTGGCGGTGCATGGCTTGGGAAAAATAGTGAAATTCTCAATCTTTGTAAGATTTTGAGCGCAAGAATTAATGAGGATTTGGATCAAAATATAGTTGCGGTTTTCCATGATGAAAGTCATTTAAATTGGTATCAAGCTAATAATAATTTTAGTCTTCTCAGCCCTGAACTCTGTTTTGACCCTTCTTATCCACAACTCAGCGCACTGACTCCCAAAATTCTTGCGGTTGATAAAAATGTCGAAACTTTATGGGTTCGATGATGGTCGCACAATCCGATTCTCGCCAACCATGCACAATACTTCTGCCACTGTTTAATGGTGCTAACTTCCTGGGTCGATCAATTGATAATCTCTGCAAAATTGCCGGCCCTCAAGATGAAATCTTGATAATTGACGATGGTTCAACAGATACTACTAAACAAGAAATTGAAGCATTATGTAAACATGATTCCCGAATTATTGTTCATTGTTGCCAGCATCGAGGTCTTGTTGAGACCCTAAATTTTGGAATCCAAAATGCTTCACACGAATTCATTGCAAGAGCCGATATTGATGATACCTATGACTACAAGCGAATTTCAGCTCAGGTTCAATACCTAGCAAATCACCCAGAAATCTCTGCAGTCTTTTCTGATTATAAAATGGTCAACTTATCAGGAAGAAATTTAGGGCTCTTTCCAAGTGCAATTTCACCAGAACTCACAGCCTTTTCTCTCATAAATTCTCAGAGAACCGCACACCCTTCAGTGATGTACCGTAAATCTGCAGTGATTGCTGCTGGTAGTTATTTAGCCGAGGATTTTCCTGCAGAGGACTTAGCTCTATGGATCAGGCTAGTAGACAAAGGTAAAATCGCTTCTCTGCCAGAGATACTGCTTAATTACACCCTTCATAGCGCCAGCATCACCCAATCAAAACAAGGACTTATGCGCACAAAGTCTCTTGATTTGCGGAAAGTATTTGCA